>Ga0164311_10000112_pt1 | contig 29152 bp, 21 predicted proteins | sample GuaBasSedimGuay2_FD_121796 | JGI IMG/M metagenome (GOLD analysis project Ga0164311, IMG submission 121796) | Subseafloor sediment microbial communities from Guaymas Basin, Gulf of California, Mexico - Guay2, Core 4569-9, 9-12 cm | ecosystem: Environmental > Aquatic > Marine > Hydrothermal vents... | reverse complement strand
TTGGTGGCATCAGTCCATTATTAACAATGCTTAACTCCTGCAGTAATGGTATAGCAGTCGTAAATATTGATAATGGCTTTGGAGCAGGATACTTTGCTCACCTTATAGCAAGAAGAACCTGAAGAGAAAGAGGTGGTGTTGAGTGAAAAGATTACATTTCCAACCATATATGGGCATATCAGGAGATATGGCTATCGCCTCACTTATAGACATCGGGTTATCTAAAGATGATATAGAGAAGGCGTTAAGCAACATTCTTATGAAACCGGTTAAGATGAATGTAATGAAAAAGCAGAAATGTGGAATAATGGCTACAACAGTAGATTTTAGGGAGAAAGAAGAGAAGATAGACATTGACAATATGCTCAAATTAGTAGAGAAGTCAGGTCTTGATAATGGCATAAGGTTAAATGCATTAAGGGCACTAAACCTGATAATTGAAGCAGAAGAAGCAATTCACGGCGAGAAACCCCACCTTCATGAATTAGGCACATATGATACACTGTTTGACATACTTGGGTTCTTTATTGGTATTGACATACTAAAGATTGATACATTAACAAGTGAACCACCAGCAATGGGTTATGGCACCGTAGAGACCGCCCATGGAACTCTACCCATTCCCGCTCCTGCAACAGCTCACATCCTCTCGGGAATGCAGGTCTATGGAGGCAATGTGAAAGGCGAGCTTACGACACCAACAGGTGCAGCAATACTTGCATCATCATTTACAATAACCACATCAACACCACAGATGCGCATTACATCAATCGGGTATGGCGCTGGAACGAGGGACTATGATATAGCACCTAATATATTAAGAGCAATAACAGGCGATGATGTATGTGAAGATGAGAGATTTGAGTATGATACAGTGCTTGAGATAAAAACAAACATAGATGATATGAAACCATCCCAGGTTCCAAAGGTGATTGAAGACCTCTTCAGAGCCGGTGCATTAGATGTATGGACTACACTTATAGGAATGAAAAAGGGCAGGCAGGGCATCCAGATATCAGTTCTTATACCGGTGGGGTATGAGAGTAGGGTAGCAGAGATTCTAACTAAAGAGACAACAACGACGGGTGTAAGGTTCTCCACCTTGAATAGAATAAAGGTCCCCAGAGAAGAGATAGAGTTAGAGACAAAATTTGGGATTATAAGAGCAAAAAGAATTAAACTTCCTGACAGCACTTTAAGGTATAGCATTGAGCAGGAATCTATAGAGAATATCGCTAAAACAACTGGATTACCCCAATGGAAGATAGAAAAAGAGCTCTTAAAAGAGATTGAATATAAAAAACAATAAAAGTAAAAAACAAGAGTTTACTTATTATGAAAGAAGCAAGATTAGAAGATAAATTCCAGAGATTGTCAAAGGTTATTAAATCATATAAGGGTGGAATAATAGTGGCATTCTCCGGGGGTGTTGATTCCGGTTTTCTTCTATGGTTAGCATTAAATTCACATCAACATAACACAAATGCTGTGACCATCAACGCTGAATACATACCAGAGAGGATGATAAGGAGGTCAAGGGAGGTATCCAGAAGATTAAATGTTAAGCATAAAATAATTGACCTGAAACTGCTTGAGAATGAAAAGATAATGTTAAATACTTTAGATAGGTGTTATTTCTGTAAGAAGGAGTTCTTCAAGGCAATTAAATCCTATGCAGATGAGGTCGGTATAGTCAACATAATTGATGGAAGCAACCTCACAGACCTCAGGTCAAGCCGACCCGGTCTCAAAGCCGTTACAGAAGAAGGCATACTGACACCATACATTGAAGCAGAGATAGAGAAGAGCGACATAATAGCAATGTCTGAGAAATTCGGTTTAAACTATCTCATCACACCAAGAGAATCCTGCCTTGCAACGAGGGTAGAAGCAAACATACCATTATTGGAAGAGACATTGAGGGAGATTGAAAGTGCTGAGGATAAAATCAGAGAGAAGGGTGTTAAGTTCGTGAGGTTAAAACTCGGTAGAGATAAACTTACTCTAAACCTTCTCAAAGGTGAAATAGAAGAGGTTAATAAAGATATAATAGCCGAACTGACATTTGAGTTAATCAGGTCTAAAACGATTAAATCCCTTGGTGTTAAACAACTGGCTATAAATACAATACAAGAATGAGCGGTCTTATTAACTATCTATATAATAGTGTATATTTCAAATTGCAATATGCATCTAATAAACTCAAACAAATAGAACAACTTTTCTGTTATATTATAGCGATATGATATATGATACCCATCCAGACCTAGCATCCTGGACGAGAACTCACACAGTCGTAAATGAGATTCTCAATATGATTAACTTTGACTTTGAGTTTGAGAAAGCAGTAGATGCAATTCTAGCGAACATAGAGAAATATACCAACTGCAGGGGGATTACGGTCTCCGAGGTTGACTTCTCACTGTCAAAGAAGGTAATCGCCAGGTCACCACAGTTTAAGGAAGAATATGAGAACAAAGACCCGCTACTATCATACCCCATAACGCTCATCAACAACCGGGTCTCTCACACCCTTGATGTCTACAACCTGGAGGCAAACACAATGCCCAAGAAAGATGCAGAGACACTCAATCTGTTCAGAGAACTCCTACAGCAGGCGGTAAATAAGGAAGCCACCAAGAGAGACCCGCTGACCGGTCTATATTCCAGGGCATACTTTGATAGTCAGTTACAGACAGAGATAATAAATGCTAAACCCATAAATAGAGCAATAGCACTACTTATGATAGACATTGACCACTTCAAGAAGGTAAACGATACCTATGGACACCCTGTTGGTGATGTGGTCCTTGAGAAAGTAGCAACAGTTCTCAAAGCGGTAATAGATAAAAAGGGATTTGTCTCCCGCTATGGTGGAGAGGAATTAACAGTCATATTACCAGGTATCGGGAAGGATGAAGCCATAAACATATCAGAGGAGATAAGGTCATACATTTCAAACCTGCAAATTCCCATCAACAGCGGGAAGAACATCAAGGTTACAGTCAGCATAGGTGTCTCAGCATTCCCCGAGGATGCAGAGGAGGCATATGAACTACTGAAGGCATCTGATGAAGCCCTCTATTCGGCGAAGAACTCAGGAAGAAACAGGGTAGTCGCTTTCTCAGGCACTGAAAGAGCCGGATTAAGAAAGAGAGAAGAAAAGGTCGCAGTAGAAGAGAGACAAACTGCCCCCCCACCAAGATTTATGATTGTAAAAGTAGAGATAAGCCCGGTTCTCAAAGATACGATGTTTGACGAGCCAGTTAACATAAAAGATGTTCATATCAGCAATAATAATATCTTCCTGCTTGATTCACTCCAGAGCAGGGTATATATATTCAATCTATCCGGGGAACTCATAAATACATTCGGGAAAAAGGGTGAGGGAACATCTGAGAATATGATTGAGCCCACATCCATAAGTGTTGACCGAGAGGGTTGGATATGGATAACTGATTCGGGCAACCATGCAGTAAAGGTATTTGACCCATTGGGCAAATCAATACTTACCATATCCGCAACAATTGACGAAGAGGGAAAACCTATACCCGGCACAGGCAAGGGGTGCTTCAACCTGCCCTATTCGCTTATGATATCAGACAGAGACGAGGTTATTGTGGTGGAAAGGATGAACAGAAGGGTGCAGATATTTGACAGAATGGGGAACTTCAAGACCTGGACGAACATACCCCAGAAGATGGGTTCAGACCTGCACAGACCGGACCCTGTTGATATATGTCCCGATGGATATAGTGGTTATTTAGTCCTTGATACCATCAACAGCAGTTTAATTCACTTCTCTGCTGAGAATGAGGCAATCAACTTTTTTGGTGAATTTGGCTCAGATGAGGGCAAGTTGGTGTGTGTATCCGCAATATCATATTACCCGAAATGGCGGGATATCTTAAGCAAAGACGCTAAACCGATAATTGTAACTGCGGAGATGGGTGATGTGAACAGGATTCAGTTCTTTACCACCGAAGGCGACTTCATAAAGTCAATAGACCTCTCACCATTCACCGAAGATACCACAATAAGACCTGCTAATATCTTCTGCTCTGATGACGGGGGAATCTATATAGTGCCACAACTGGGAAGCACCATACTATACCTGTTGAAGATAAAATAACCTGACCAAATCTACTATGTGAAAAACCTATCAAGGGCTACATTTATTCTCTCAACACAGCGCTTTTTCCCCAGAAGATACATCATCTCAAATAGCCCGGGACCTGATGTCCTCCCGCTTATGGCTACCCTCACTGGATGTATAACCTTACCTGCAGATACTCCCTCACTCTCAGCTACACCCCTGACAACATCCTCCAGAATATCCAGAGCACCACCTTCATCAGCAGGGTAGAACGCCCTCTCATCAAGTCCTTCAAGACCATCTAATACCTTCTGAAGCATCAACTTGCTCTCAGGTTTTGATAAATGTTTCTTCACCCCCCTCGCCTCATACTCCAACTCATCGTTGAAGAAGAACTCTGTTAGATAAAAAATGTCTGTCATCCTCTTCATCTTCTCCTTCTCAATAAGTATCACCCGCTTAACCCACTGCTCACCCTCCCTCTCTTTCCAACTATCAAGGTCTACACCATTATTAATAAGTTGCCTCTCTGCTAAAACCACAAACTCATTCTCATCCATCTCCCTTATATAGTGCCCGTTCATCCACTTTAATTTATCAACATCAAAAATGGCGGGTGACCTAGAGATTCCCTCAATGGAAAATCGCTCTATAATCTCATCCTTAGACATTATCTCCCTGTCCTCACCTGCTGACCATCCCAGAAGTGATAGAAAATTGAACATCGCACAGGGCAGATACCCATCATCCCTGTATGCAGATATAGATGTTGCACCATGCCTCTTGGACAGGCGCTTTCTATCCGGACCCAATATCAAAGGCACATGAGCAAACAAAGGCACCTCCCAGCCAAGAGCATTATAGACGAGTATCTGCTTCGGAGTATTTGAAAGATGGTCCTCGCCCCTGATTACATGCGTTATCTCCATCAGATGGTCGTCCACCACCACGCAGAAGTTGTAGGTGGGACTACCATCAGACCTGACTACGATAGGGTCATCCAGTTCAGAGTTCTTAAACGATACACGCCCCCTTATCATATCATCAAAGGCGGTCTCGCCATCATCAGGGGTCAAAATCCTCAGGGCATAGGGAATACCTTCTCTCATCCGTCTCTCAATCTCTACCTTTGAGAGCTGTCTGCATCTTCTGTCATACCTGTATGGTTTCCCCCTCTTCTGACATTCCTCCCTCCTCTTTGCCAGTTCCTCAGGGGTGCAGAAGCAGGGATATAAGCTACCCTTCTCCTTAAGAATCTCAATATACTTACTGTATATTCCCTTCCTCTCTGACTGGAAATATGGACCATAATTACCACCTACCACAGGACCCTCATCATACTCAAGACCAAGCCAGTTAAGACCATCCAGTATCGCATTTACCAGTTCAACATCTGACCTCTCCCTGTCCGTATCTTCTATCCGCAGTATGAAACTGCCGTCATTGTGTCTGGCGAAAAGATAGTTGAACAGAGCAGTCCTCGCTCCTCCCACATGAAGATAGCCGGTGGGTGATGGCGCAAATCTAACTCTCACATCTTTACACATATTTTTAAATGTTTGTTCAATCTGAACTCTTTACCCTTTTCTTTTCGGCTGTCATATCAATCCACTCAACAACATCAGTAAAATTATATGAAAAATCATCACCAAAACCATCATTAGCCACATTAACGAACCTGAAGAAATCATCTCTCACCCTCAAGAATCCCTTCCTATACCTTATTCTGAAAATACCAGATAATAACTTATAGAGCAGACCGCCAGAGGCGATTAGCATCCCCCTCCTCTCCGCAGATATCCGGGCATTCCTTGCTATGTCCTTAAAGGTGGTCTTCTTGAGCGGAAGAAGGTATATCGCCCTGTTAACCGACGACTTCAAACTCATCCAACTGCATATAATATTCACAAGGTCACCAATAAATAACATCGGCGCTTCCCGCGACACAGGAACAATCATCACGACCCTTGACACACTCTCATTTAGTAAACAAGAGACCATATCGCCTTCCAACCCATACACCAGTGGCACCCTTATAATACCCACCTCCATACACCTGTGTCTTATCGCCTCCTCCATCAACCACAGGTCTCTGTGCCTCCCCCTTTTTGCATCGGGAACCGCCCAGATAGAACTTAACAGATATAATCTTTTTACACCTGCCTTCCTAATAGTATAAACCACCCTCCCAACTGCATCAATGTTCAATCCAGATGCTTCAACTTCGCTGGAGAGTATAGAAGGTATCAATATGGCTCTTTCAAAATCATACGAATCCACCAACTCAAAGATTGAACTCTCGCTCAAGTCATCCTCGCCTTCTACAGTATAGATTGTCGCCTCATCTATATTGACCATAGAGGCATCATAACCGATGTCTCTCAGTTTTGTTCTTATACCTCTACTAAGAACCGAGTGCTTATCAACTATTAGCAATAGATTACCCATCGCTTCAGATAGAATAATATTATAGCTTAGATAATTAAATAAGAAAAAAGGGGGAGGTTTATTCCACCTCCCCCAATATTGTCATAGTTCAAGCGATATTACTCGTTGACCACGAACTCAATGCGCCTGTTCTGAGACCTTCCGTATGAAGTTGAATTGTCAGCAATTGGCTTGGTTGAACCATAACCAACGGTTCTTATCCTAGACGGGTCTATACCATAAGATGATACCAGGTAGTTCTTCACGCTATTTGCTCTCTCCTGTGATAGAGACAGCTCAAAGTCGGGTCTTCCGGTTGATGCCGCATGACCCTCTATGGTCACTGTGATGTCCGGGAACTCCTTAAGGATTCTACCTGCCTCCTCAAGAGAAGCATAAGAACCTGGCAGGAGTTCTGCAGAGTTTGGCTTGAATTTCAATCCCTTGAGAACCATCCTCCTGACCTCTGGTTTCTCTGGTGGCTTCTCATCAGGGCAACCGTCCTCGTCCATATAGTCATTGAAGGTCTCTGGCTCGTTCGGGCACTGGTCTTTTATATCTGGTATTCCATCGCCATCGTTGTCAGGGTCGGGGATACCATCATCGTCTTCCCAGCCGTCAATGTCCTCGGGGTCGTTCGGGGCGCCATCAATTATGTCTGGCACACCATCTCCGTCGTTATCAGGGTCGGGACAGCCATCATGGTCCTGGAATCCATCAAAGTCCTCAGGGTCTTTCGGGCACTGGTCTCTGGGGTCAGGAATACCATCACCATCTGTATCAACCGGCGCTGTGGGAAGGTCGGTTCCCACAGTAACATAAAGGTTATAGTTCTCCTTCGCCAGGTCGCCCGACGCATAGTTAACAGACCACTTGCCAAATGTCTTTCCGAAACCCAGGGTTAAATGATATAGGTCATAGTGATTTATCCTTATACCAGTTAGCACTTCAAAATGCCTTGCTGCCTTACCATCAGGGTGAAGCACCTCATCCGAATCAACCGATGAGAATACCTTCAACTGGGTTTCAAAGAAGCCAGTTAAGACCTTTATAGGTCTCACCTCAAATCCACCGCCGAGGATGAAATACTCCGGTCTCTTAGATTTTTTAACCCTTCCGTGCAGGTCACTGAAGTCAAGCGGGTTATCGGGGTCAATTCTGTAAAGAGAGATGTCATCTGCATAGTTAATATAGCCGGTCTGAACAACATAACCAATATTGCCTGTGATATTAATGAGATTGTATTCATCTCTGGGATAGAAGCTCCTTGATATCGCCTCAATAACACCCCAGTTGTAATTCACTCTTCCATCACTGAACATCCTATCTCTACTCTGAGTAAGTAGGGTTAGGGCTCTTCTATCAAGAGGGTCATCTTCTACTCTTGTATTCAATCTGGTTCTATCGCTCCTACCCATAGGCAAGTCAAGGAAGAAGATAACACCAAGGTCAACCTTTGCCCTCTCCTGCTCAATAATCATACCTTTGGCTGAAAATCTCATATCGCCAAGACCCATCTCTGAAAGGGCAAGATAATCAAGCATCGGTTCACCTACCTCAAACTTGTTTACCCTCTTCAAAGCAAGCGATGCGCAGAATGCAACCTCAACATGTTTGAGAAACGATACTGATATTCCTCCGGGAGCACTGAAATACATATGTGGATAGGCGCTGTGAGCACACTTATATGGCGCCTCCCAGAAGTACATACCGAAGAATGTAGAAGAGGCACTGGGTCCCAATACATTTGCATAGTAGTTTAGCGGAAGACCAGCAAGACCGTATAGTGTTTGACCGGTCGCTCCTGCAATATTCGGCATTAAAATCCCGATAAAAAGTGGAATAACCACAAAGCAATAAAAATATTTTCTCAACATCCTCATACCTCCTACAATGGTTTTAATACTAACAATTACACTCATTAGTGTCAATCTATATGATTGGACTTATTTATCTGCCCTCTTCCTTCTCCTTCTGGAACTCTTCTATAAGACGCTTTTGAATATCGGGAGGTGCCTCCTCATAGTAAGACAACTTCATAGTGAATGTCCCCCTGCCCTGAGTCATAGAGCGAAGTTCTATTGAGTATCTGAACATCTCGGATTGTGGAACAAGTGCCTTAATCTTCTGTAGTTTACCGTATGGTTCCATACCCAGCACTCTCCCCCTCCTGCCTGAGATATCGCCGGTGATATCGCCCATGAATTCATCAGGGACTATTATCTCCACATCCATTATCGGCTCCAATATTGTCGGCATCGCCTCTTCAAACGCCTTTTTGAAACCCATGGATGCAGCAATCTGGAACGCAAGGTCGGAGGAATCAACCGAGTGATATGAACCATCATACAGAATTGCTTTGATATCTACCACAGGATAGCCGGCAATCACGCCCTTCTCTAACGCCCCACGAATCCCCTTCTCAACCGCCGGAATGAATCTGGAGGGAACAACCCCACCAACAATCTTATTTTCAAACACAAATCCCTCACCCCTTTCCAGTGGTTGTATCTCCAGCCATACATCGCCATATTGACCTCTCCCTCCGGTCTGCTTCTTGTATCTTCCCTGCGCCTTGGCTCCCCTCTTTATGGTCTCCTTATACGACACTCTGGGTATATGGGTCTCCACATCCACACCATATCTTGACTTCATCCTCTCTATGATTATATTCAAATGCAATTCACCCATTCCACTTATGATGTTCTCACCCGTATCCTGATTGCGTTCAAATTTGAATGTCAAATCTTCCTCCTTGAGGCGACCAACTGCAGTAGACAATTTATCCTCATCTGACTTTGTCTTGGGCTTTACCGCATAAAACATCACCGGCTCAGGAAACTGTGGGATGACAATCTTTGCGGGTTTAGATGCGTCAGTCAGCGAATCACCGGTCTGAGCTATATCAAACTTGGCGAGAGCCCCTACATCGCCCGCTCTTATCTCACTAACTGAACTCTGCTCCTTACCAAATAATCTTAGAATTGAACCAACTTTTGCGCTTGCACCCTTCTGAAAATCCATAATATTCATATCAGTGGCTAATCTACCGCTAAATACCCTGACATAGGATAGTTTTCCCGCATATGGGTCAATCACCGTCTTGAACACATAGGCAAGTAGTGGTTCATCTAATGATGGCTTCCTTACTACCTCTTTACCCTCCTTATCAATAGCATTTATCTCACCCCTATCCTCTGGAGAAGGTAGATAATTTGTGATGGCGTCAAGGAAGAGGTCAACACCTGAAAGGAGCCACCCAGACCCACAGAAGACAGGTATTACCATTGACTCCACAATTGACTTCTTAACTGCATATCTCAGCTCATCATCGCTTATCTTCCCCTCCTCAAGGTATTTCTCGGTGAGCTGGTCTTCTACCTCACAGACCGCCTCCATCAATGTCTCTCTCGCTTGAGCGGTGCTATCTTTCATATCCGCAGGAACTTCGGAGATTGTGGGCTTCTCACCGTCAATCTGCGACGCTTTCAGGGAAATTAGGTCAATCACACCCTTAAAATTACCACCCTCACCAATTGGAATATTTACCGGGACAAATCTCTCATCAAATGACGATTTAAGAGAACCAATGGTATCATCAAAAGATGCCCTCTCTCTGTCTAAGCCATTGATAAAAACAACTATGGGAACACGCGCCTCCTTGGCAAAATGATATGCCCTCTCAGTTCCAACCTCAACACCACTCTCCGCATCCACTACAATAATCAATACATCCGCTGCACTAACCGAGGCGATGAGTTCACCTATGAAATCAAGATAACCGGGATTATCTATCACATTGATTGTGAAACCACCCTTTTCAAACGATACAAGAGATGTGGATATGGATATACCCCTATCAATCTCGTCCTGCTGGTAATCGGTTGTGGTGCTACCCTCTGTGACCCTCCCGAGACGCTTCTTATTACCCGACAGGTATAAAAGACCCTCAATTATAGTTGTCTTTCCCGACGAACTATGACCTGCAAATGCAATATTCCTTATGGACTCACAAACTCCCACTATATATACCTCCTGATGTTTTATTTATTACGAGTTAAAGATTATTATAAAACTAATTGTTTTTCAAGTGAAGATACTTAACCCAATACACTATTCTAACACACCATCCTCCTTGAGAACCTCACCTAGCGCCTCTACTACATCACTGTCAAATTTCTTCCCTGCCTCTTTCTTCAGATAACCAAATGCTCTCTTAACCGACCAGCGTCTTCTGTAATGGCGCTTGTTGGTAAGAGCATCAAACACATCTCCGACAGCAATAATCCTAGCTCCAAGTGGTATATCATCGCCCCTCAAACCCATAGGGTAACCACTGCCATCAAGACGCTCATGATGCAGACAGGCAATTCTTGGAACATCAACCAAATCCTCTTCAAACTCAATCCTCTCCAGAATCTTCCGGGTAAAATCCACATGTTTTTTTATCTGAACATACTCATCATCAGAGAGAGGTCCCGGCTTCAGAAGCAGTGAATCTTTCAAAACAATCTTCCCATAATCATGCAGGTATGAAGCATACTTAATAATCCTGATTTCATTCGTGGAGAGCCCCAGTTTTTTTGCTATCTTCACCGAGTAGTGCATAACCCTCCTGGAGTGACCAGAGGTCAATTTGTCTCTCATATCTATTGACTCGGCGAGTGCGTCTATCAAGCTCTCAAACATTCTCTTTCTATTCTCCATAAGGATGACATTCTGTAGTATTACTGATACTTGACCTGCTACTGCCATAAGCAACCTTACATCTTCACTTTCAAACACGCCACCCTTCTTATTCAAAACCTGATAAACGCCGATTACATCGTGGTTGTGGTCATATAGAGGAACACAGAGCATTGACTTGGTGCGATAACCTGTCTTTCTGTCTATCTCCCGGTTAAACAGTGGATTATTGTAAACATCATCCTCATTTACTATCTCGCCTGTTCTCAACACATAACCGCCGATACCTGAATCGGCGGGGAAGCGAATCTGCCTCTCACCCTCTGCCACTACAGACCATAATTCATCCTTCTCTTTATCATAAAGAAAGACAGAACTCCTCTCTGCCTCCATTATGTCTGATGTTCTTCTGGCAATCTCTCTCAATAGTTGACTAATGTCTTGTATTTGTGTCAGGTGTCTTCCGAGCTCAATCAGAACCTTCTGACTTCTAATTATCTTTTCAATGTCAGCGGATATCTCCTTCATTGATACTCCTTACCAGATAACTAAATAATATTTTAATCAATATCACATTGATTCAATCAACAGATTTATACCCTCTTTCACCCCAAGTTTGGATAATATGCTCCCCTCCCTGTGCATTAGAAAGTCAATAAGGTTCTGAACCTCCTTCTGAATAACATTTACCTCTTTCTTGCCGTAGAAATCCTGGAGTTTCTTCAATGTAGTGATGATAAAATCGTTAAACGCATCCTGGACAACCTCAACCCGCCTTGTTCTTGAAATACCAAGGATATTATGCACGACAATATCCCTGTCAAGAGAGCCATCATCCCTCAGGTCAAGGTCATTGAAGATATGCGAGTGTCTGTTAACTGTCTCCAGATATGCCTTTTCAATGATTGTTCTGGCGTTCTTCTTATCTATGTCAAATGACCTCCTGTGTATCAGACGAAACACCTCATTGTAGAAATCAACCACCGGCTCAATCTGAGACCTCTCCAGCTGATTCTCCCATGATACATCCTCATCCCTCATCCTTGGGATATCAACCACCCCCTTCTCCGCAAATTCCACCAGAAACCTGCAGGTCACCATATCAGCATAAGGAGCAAGCGAGCATATCTCTCTTATAGTCCTCCTACCATCAATCAGCGAAAACACACGCCACCTCATACGGTCTATTTCTACCGATTCCACCCCATCCGGCATCTCATGTTTCATACGGGGCACTACATCTGTTGATGGTATCTTCTTCTTTACTTTCATCCACTCATCTGCACTGGTCGCTGCCTCCATAATGATACCCTTTAAGTCAAATCCGACCACCACTTTATCAGGGATAGGAAAATCACCCTCATCAAAGGTGAAATAACCGCCCCACCAGTTTAAGAGGTTAGAAAGTATTTTTGATATCTGTGCTTTCAATGCCTGTATAAGATTATCCTGGGATATGATACCCGATGTCATTAAAATGTTTCCTATTCTCTCATTTGTATCAACCTGTCTCCTTCTGGCTTCAATCAGCGTCTTCTCATCTATCAAGCCCGATTGAAGCATAACTTCACCAAGCTTTTCGCTATCATCAGTAGATGAAGCAAACACCAACATACCTTTCTTGAAATAGAGTTTCTTCTCCTCCATCCCCCGTCTTATGGTGAATACACCCGACTTCTCGTTCTGACTTATCACAGAAAGAACATCGGGTAGGTCAACGGTCTCCATATCTCCACTTAAACTTATCATACTCCCCTCCTGTAATCGCCTATATAATAATATCAGAAAACGGGTCCTTTTTAATCAATTCAGTTGTTTTCTGCACTTTCAATTTCATCAGGTATCTCACCAAATATAAGTTCATATACATCATTCGTGTTGATATAACCTATTACCTCTTTGTTATCATCAATTACAAATGCATTCTCCACTGCGGACTCTTTCAATACTTTCAATGCCTTCTCAACTGTGTCGCTTTTATATAATACATTCTGTATCCTGACCAGTTCCCCGACAGTTCTGTTAATATCACTCTCAACCAGAATATCCTTAGCCCTGATAAAGCCGATGGGTTCTCCTTTATCGTCGCAAGCCAGCATAACCTCATCCAATCTCTCTCTCATAAGAGCCCTCGCATTCTCCACACTCATGCCAGCATTCAGTGTCTCTATACTCCCAAAACTCTTCATCACATCCTCCACCCTCAACTCCGATAGGTCAAAGATATTGTTAACAATTGACCTAACCCTGTCATCAAGAACGCTGAATGCACGAGCATTCAATAGAACCTTCACCTCATCCCGCCTAACATATATCTTCTTTGGTTTACCCCCCACCATTATCTTAATAATTAGATTTGAGACATTCTCCAGTATAAATATCAGTGGAAGCATAAGGTATGAGGTAACCCTGATAAGAACTGATGTATTCAATGCCACCGGCATCGCATATCTCAGACCAATGCCTTTAGGTATAATCTGTGTAAAGATAATCACAATCAGGGTCATAATGGCTGTAGCAAGTGGGATGGCGATACTCTCTGCAACCAATCCGCTCATAATATGCTCAAAATGAGAAGATGCCATAATTATTCCAATATCTGAACCGATGAGAGTTATAGTGAACAGCCATTCGGGTCTCTCCACGAACCACAATACCGACTTCGCCTTCAAAGAACCCCTAGAAGCCATATACTTGAGATGAACCTTATCTGAGACGACAACACCAATCTCAACCATTTCAACAAATGCAGTCAACAATAAATACAATGCTATCCCTAGAATACTCTCAATCATTCTCTATCCTTCTTATCAAGATTCGTTCCACCTTCGTCGGAGAAGCATCAAGAATGAAAACCTCATGACCCTCTACCCTGATAATCTCCCCACGATGTGGTATCTCACCAGCAATCTCTGCAATGTAGCCGGCAATGGTCTTACTGTGCTCACTTCCAAGTTCTACATCCAGTATCTTGGACACCTCTTCAAGCGACACTGAACCATCAACAACATACTGCCCTGTCCCAATAAGAGTGTAGCCCCTGCCTTCTTCTACTTCTACCCTCCCTATATCTCCCAGAAACCTGCTTATGATGTCCTCAAAAGTGATTATACCCTCACAGTCACCATACTCATCCACTATCACAACAATATGTCTGCCTGTTAATCTCATCTCCTCCATGATGTCAAATACATGAGTGGTCTCGGGGAAATATGAGATTGTATGCATAAGGTCTCTCACCTTTAAATCCTGACTGTTCATCCAAGGCACAATATCACTGAAATGAACATAACCCACAATATTTGCTTCATCACCGTCATATACAGGATATCTTGAATACCCCTCTCTCCTGACTAACTCAAGCACATCACTTACGGTTTCATCAACAGAAAGCATTACCAAATCTGGTCTCCTCTTCATTACATCTTCCGCTCTGGTCTCCTTCAATCTCAATAACCCCTCAACAAGAACCCCCTCTGTTCTATCAAAAACGCCTTGCTTTATGCCCACATCAACCATCTCTATTATCTTCTTTAAGTCAACATCCTTCTCCATCGATTCGGTAAATAAGCTCTCAGGCATCAAAATACCAGATATCTTGGAGAGGAGAAATCTGAACGGTTTTGCTACCTTAGAGAAGTTATTCAATATTGGCGCAAGAAAAAGCGAACTCTCCTCCGGCACCCTCATAGCAAGCCCTTTTGGGATAAGTTCACCCACAATGACCAGAACAATTGAAAAGGCAAACATCGCCAAAGTTCTATATGATTCCACAAATAGATTAGATACAATTGAAGAAACCAATATTGATATAAACACCAGAAGGAGAAAATCGCCAACTATAATATCAAGAATGAGACGCTGTGGATTGCTCCTCAATCTCTCAACTATAATCCCGGCTCTTGACCTTCTTGCCAGAGAGAGCACCCTGTATCTTGGTAGTGAGAACAGAGCGGTCTCGGCAGCAGCAAAAGACCCGCTGAAAAATACAGTGATGACAACTATTATTATCTTTACAATTTCCCAGGACATCTTAAATAGATATACGAAATCTGAATACCTTGAGTATAAAGGCAACTGTCCTTATTGAAAAACATATCGGGTTAGGGGTAAATCCTCCCCAGAAGGCGTGGGAAGGGTATGGCTTCTCTTATGTGTTTGAGCCCACATATCCACATCACGGTTCTTCCTATACCAAGACCAAAGCCGGAGTGAGGGACAGAACCGTATCTTCTCAGGTCAAGATACCACCTAATCGGCTCCTCCGGTAATCCCTCCATCTTCATTCTCTCTCGTAAAACCTCAATGCTCTCCTCCCTCACACTTCCCCCTATAATCTCACCGTAGCCCTCGGGAGCAAGGAGGTCAACCGATAGAGATAGGGTCTCATCCTGTGGGTCTCTCTTCATATAGAATGCCTTCTGCTCTGCGGGGAAGTGATGAACGAAGACCGGCTTCTCAAACTTCTTTGATATCGCATCCTCCTCATCAGCCCCCAAAGATGCACCATATTCAATATCAAAACCACCTGACTTTAATAACTCTATCGCCTCTTTATAGGTAATTCGTGGAAATGGTGGCTTTACTTTCTTAAGGGGTTCAATATCTCTATCAAGGACTGTAAGTTCTCCCTGATGATGCTCTAATACTTCCTCTACTATATAGGTAACATACTCCTCCTGAAGTTTCATATTATCATTAAGGTCATAGAATACCATCTCGGGTTCTACCATCCAGAACTCCATACAGTGTCTTCTGGTCTTTGACTTCTCCGCCCTGAAGGTTGGTCCAAAGCAGTAGGTCTTACCCAGCGCCATTATGGTCGCCTCGTTGTATAACTGCCCGCTCTGAGATAGATATGCCTTCTCACCGAAGTAGTTGGTCTCAAAAAGCGTAGTAGTCCCCTCACAGGCAGATGGGGTGAGGATGGGCGCATCCACCCTTACAAATCCCCTGTCGTCAAAGAAGTCACAACTTGCCTTCATCACCCTTGCCCTTATCTTCAGGATAGCCACCTGCCTCTCTGTCCTGAGCCATAGATGCCTATTTGAGAGAAGGAAGTCAACACCGTGGGATTTCTTCTGTATTGGATAGTCATCGTCAGCTACCTGAAAGACCTTCAGGTCTTTGATAGTCAATTCATAACCTTCTGGCGCACGCTCATCTTCCCTCACAACACCTACTACCTCAACAGATGACTCCATAGTCAACCTATCTGAGAGCTCAAATACACCCTCATCCACCTCGTCTCTGGCGACCACACCCTGAATTCTACCCGTTCCATCCCTTATCAATAAAAATTGGATAGAGCCGGAGGAACGATGGTTATATACCCACCCCCGGATTACCACCTCTTTGCCAACATACTTTGATACCTCTGCAATATCAACTATCTTCAATCTATGGTCTCCCCCCTTCTCAGTTCAAGATAACCTATTATTGAGCACACAAAGAGAGCAATGGTCACTAATTGAATAGCAGTCATACCGAAGGCAATCTGTCCCTTATCACCTCTGACGAACTCTATCAGAAACCTATAAACCGAATAGAGAAAAACATATGACCAGAATACCTGACCATAGAACCTCCTCCTGGAATACACATACCATAGAACAAAGAATATCGCCAGATTTATCACCATTGCATACAACTGCGTGGGATGAATGGGAACTCCAAAGTAGTGGCTTCCCGCAGCAGATTCAGGGGAGAATATCAAACCAAATGGACCATCCGTTGGCTTGCCATAGCAACAACCATTTAAGAAGCAACCAATTCTCGCAATCGCATAGCCAATAGCTGCTGCAGGTGATAATAAATCAAGTCCCCTCCATTCATTTATCTTATTCCTCTTGAAGAACCACACCGCAACCAGTATGGAAAGGAAGAACCCCCCATAGAATATCAAGCCACCCTGCCATATTCTAAGAATATCTAAAGGGGAGCTTAGATAATCCTTCAGGTTCATAAGCACATAGAGCAATCGTCCACCGATAATAGTCGCAAGTATGACCCATAATGACAGGTCAATGACTACCGACGACTTGATACCCTCTCTTTTCGCAAATCTTATGGCGATAATAATGCCTACGAAGAAGGCAATTGCCAGCATTACACCATACGACCTTATTGCTATGGTCTCAGTTATCCTAAATAGAACTGGATGCATATAGACACCTCCAATATCTTTTAACCATTATTACTTAATCACAAAATCGCGGAACAGAACCGTTGCATTTCCCGATTCAAGACCAACTCCTCCCTTTGCAAGTCCAATATCTTTAATACCAATTATCTGCTTATGATTTATGAAGCAGGCGAGGTTTTCACCTTCGGCCTTCACCGCCACCAGATACCATCTACCCTTCTCCAGTTTTATATCCTTCCTTACAATCAAATAACCTGGGTGTCTCCTCAATACTATTCTATCAAGGTCGGGTGCTAATTGCAGGATATAACTCCCCGAGGTTCCCATTCGGAATATTATTCCTCCCCATCCGTTCTTATCACTTACCCCTATCACATTTACCCCACACTCAATGATGTAATCATTACCCACATCTCTCTTTAGATAAACAGCACCATTTCTCACCACCAGTTCCCCTCCCTGTGCCTTGACCAGAAGGTTATCACCCTTCCTCAGCATCCCCCACACCCTTGAGTCAAGGGTCTCAAATTCATCGCTGAACACTACTTGCGAAGGCAGGTAATAAAGGTAATAAAAACCTACTACCGCAATCACCACAAATAAGAAAATGAGCACCCCTATAACAATAAGAACAGTAGAGCGCTTCTTTTCGGCAGGCACCTCAGGACTTGCAGGTTCAGAGACCGCTTCCTTCTCCTCCGCCTTCATAACCTCTTCATACTTCTTCTCTATCATCTCCGCAGAGCCCTCTGCTGGCACCCCTATCTTTTCCGGTTTCTTCTTAACCTTCTCCTTCTTCTCCGCATATTTCTCCGCTTCTTTCTTCTTTTCTGGTCTCTTCACCTCTGCGGATTCTTTCTTCTTTTTTGGCTTTTTCTTCTGCCTCTCAACCGGTTCTCCACATCTGGAGCAGAATTTGGCGCCTTCTTCCAGCTCTTCACCGCATTTCTTGCACCTCATCTCAACCCTCCATACAGCACATAGAATAATACAAACCCCAACAGATACCGTCAAGTTTTATTACTACAGCAAGAAACGCACTAAATCCTTACAAATACTAAGAAATGGATTTATAGAAAACAGGAATAAATAATTAACATTAAGGAAACAAAATAGAAATATTTCTGAGACATCGTAATATCTATCTATACCAAACTCGGAGTATTCTATTTCACTAACCACAGGTAATTAACACGAAAGTTACATCTCGCCCATAGCACGCCTTATGTCGTATAGCGTTATCAGATAATCATACAGCACCTGATAATAGCCGAACCTAGCCTGGTGAAGTGATAACTGGGCATCAAGGACATCAAGGTTAGTAGCAAGTCCCACATCATACTGCTCTTCAACTATATTTACTGCCTCTTCGGCAAGTTCAATATTGCTCTTCTGTGCTTCAAGATTGCTCTCTGCTGTCTTCAATTTTTTATACAACCCTTCAATCTCTAGAGCAATACCTTCTTCCATTGCACCCTTCTGAAATCTAATTGACCTGTATTGAGCATGTGCTGTTATGGACTTCCCATATGTGGTTAGACCATCAAATGGTGTCCAGGTAAGAGAGAGCGTTATTGACCAGTTATCCTGCCAGTCGTCTCTGTCATTGAAATCGCCCGTAGAGAGGTCATAGCCACCTATGACTGATATAAAGGGGTAATAGCCGGACTTGGCAAGACCTATCCCCCGCCTTAACATCTCTTCTCTCTCATCAAGGGAGAGCAGAACGGGGCGGTTTGAAAGTGCCTTCTCTCTACACTCATCAATCGCAATATCAAAAGGCACATACTCCATCTCGTCAATCAGAGTGATACTTTCTTCCGTCTCAATATCAAGGGTTTCTCTCAGTGCCTTCTCCTGAACCAGTTGATTATTTAACAGATTGGTCAAACTGCTCTTGAGGTTAGTGAGTGCCACCTCTGCTCTCAACTTCTCATACTTGGATGCGAGACCAACATTATAGCGCTCCTCCGCCACCCTCAGATGATTCTCCGCCAGTTCTATTGACTGCTCGGTTACACTAATAAGCGAATCTGTAAGAAGTAATGATAGATACTGCTTCCTCACATTATATATAAGCGAATTCTTATACTCCAGAACCTGATAATGCATCGCCTTCTCACCCGACTTCGCCATCTTATAACTGTTCCATATCATACCACCGGTGAAGAGTGGTTGAACCAGTTCGGTCTTGAAGTCAAAGTTCTCCTGTGTCCCCATGGGGAACTTCATCTCACCCCCGGGCATCCCGAAGTAATCACCAGGCATGGATACCTCCTTAACCTCAGAGAGGCGATTATATATTGTAGATACCATTAATTTGGGAAAGAAACCGCCCCTGGCTGATATCACCTGACCATGGGTTGCCTCCAGGTCGCTATAGTATGCCTGAAGCATCTCATCGTTAGATAAAGCCATATCTATACATTCATCAATTGTAAGTTCAACCGCAAACACCCAACCAAAAGAAAAAGTAATAACAATTCCTATGCATTTAATACCATTAGTAATTCTCATCAATCACTCCTCCTTCAAAGATGTTACTCTATCAAACAGACAGGTTAGTACATAAATCATTCAAATACACTATCTTCTTCACCATGTAGTGCCTTCCTTGCCCTTCCACGAACCCTCTCTGACCAGCCCTCTAATATCTTGTAAGCAATCGGAACAATTATTAAAGTCAAGATAGTTGAAGTGAACAGACCACCTATGACTGCAATCGCCATTCCCTGCTCCATCTCCTGCCCCTCTCTCAATGCCAAAGCCATAGGTATCATAGCAAAGATGGTTGCAAACGCAGTCATCAGAATCGGTCTTAACCTAATCTTCCCTGCCTCAACTAATGCATCATCAATGGAGTGCTTCTTATCCCTTCGCAATTGGTTGACAAAGTCAACAAGAACTATGGCGTTAGTAACAACTATCCCTACAAGGAATATGAGACCTATGAATGATGTTATATTAAGGGATTGCCCAAATATAAACAGAAATAGAATTGAACCCGTGAATGCAAATGGTATAGAGAACATAATTGACAATGGCTGTGTTAGCGACTCAAACTGTGTTGCCATTATCATATAAACCAGTATCATCGCAACCACCAATACAAAGCCGAGATTTGAGAATGTCTCTAACATCTTCTCATATTCACCACCATATTCAAGCAGATAGCCCGTTTCAAATTTCTCCTCAATCTCTCTATTCTTCTCTTTGAGGTCACTGATTACCTCATTCAAACTCCTACCACTCAAAGCACCTGTTAGCTTCGCAACTCTGCGCTTGTTATGATGAATTATCTTCTCAGGTCCAAACGCCTCCTCAACATCAGCAACATCCTTCAGAAGAACTACAAAACCAAGAGGTGAAACAATAGGAATATTCTCTATATCCTCTAATGTTTTCCTGTCCTCCTCTCTAAAGCGAAGCCGTATGTCATACTCCTCACCACCCCTGTGTATCCTTGAGACAATACTTCCCTCAATCGCAGTTCTCACTGTTGTTGCTACCTGTCCAACTGTCAGCCCATAGCGAGACAATCTCTCTCTATCATAATGAATTCTGAACTCGGGTGAACCCTTCTTCATTGAATTATCTACATCTACTAAACCTTCCGTCTTATTCATATTCTCTTCTACTAACTTTGAATAATGCTCTAATTTATCTAAATCAAAACCAGATAACCTAATATCAACTGGATATACTCCCCCCATCATGGAAGATGCTATATCAACCACCTCCAAACTCAAGTCCGGGATTCTCTTTGCTCTATTCCTTATTCTCTCTAATATCTGGTCGTATGAACAATCCCTCTCCCCTTTTGGCTTTAGTTTAATCATAATAAAGCCAGTATTTGGACCACTGGTCTGCCCCTCTGATGCTGCCTGTGACCCCATTCTACCAGTAGAATACTCACCATAATGGGTGTAAACCATATCAACTCCGGGCTCTTTCATAATAAAGTCGTTTAATTCCATCGTAACATCTTTGGTTATATCAACCGATGTCCCCGGAGGCATCTTCAGATTTAGAAATACCATATCCATATCAAACTCTGGCATAAAATTCTTCTTCAGTGGTATAAGTAGAAGAATACTCACGAAAAATAGAACCATAAGACCCACTAACACCTTCCACTTATGTTGGAGTGCCTTCGCAAGGATACTGCCATACCATTCCCTTAAGCGAATAAACCAGCCCCACTCCATCCTCTTAGCCCTATGTGCTGAGAATAACTTTGATGAGACCATAGGCGTAATCGTTAGAGCAACAAATAGTGATGCAAACATAGAGACAATTATCGCATAAGCAAAGGGTCTGAAGAACTCTCCCGTTATACCCTTAACTATGAATAGTGGAGCAAATACTATCACAGTAACAATTGTTGATGATGTTACAGCACCCCAGACCTCGCTTGCACCCTTAACAGCAGCATCCTTCCTGTTTTCGCCAAGTGATAGGTGGCGGTATGTATTCTCAGTCACCACGATTGCATCATCAACCAATCTCCCTATCGCAATCGTTAAACCGCCAAGTGTCATAATATTCAATGTCATATCCTTAAAGAACAGTGCAGCCAGACCTGCTAATAGAGATGTTGGTATCGCTATTGAAACAACCAATGTCGGTCTTATATTCCTTAGGAATATAAACACGATGACAAACGCTAACAGGGCGCCCTCAATGGCAGCCCATACAGTGTTCTTTATTGACTTCTTGATGTCAACCGCAGAGTCATATACAGTAAGAATCTGAACATCCCCAGGTATCCGCCTCATTAAATCAGGTAGTCGTTCATTAATTCTATCAACAACATCAACGGTGTTCGCCTCACCCTGCTTTGTGACCATAACTGCCAGTGAACGCCTGCCACTGGTGAGACCAGAACCCCTCTCTTCCTGTTGCTCAAATACAACATCTGCAATATCGCCAAGATGAATGACAGAACCATCTGCCTTTACATCAATGACCATACTCTCTATCTCTTCTGGCGTCTTGAACTCACCAATTGAGCGAACGATTATCTCCCTATCACCTCTCTTAATGAACCCACCACTCACATCAAGGTTCTCATATAATAACTTCATCATCAATTTATCAAGGGATATTCTCTGAGCAATAATCCTCTCTCTATCAACGAGAATCTTATATTCCAAGGGCCAGGCACCAAGAACATTTGCAGATGCTACACCGTCAATTGACTCAAAATAGGGCTTTATTATATCCTCTGCAATCCTCCTCATCTCCTGTTGGTCTCTGCCAATATCACTTGACAAAGAGAACACTATTGCTGGCATCTGTGAGATGTCCAACTTCAATATCATCGGTTCATCAGCATCTTCAGGCAGATAATCCCTGATGCGGTCCAGGCGGTCTCTGACCTCATTAGCCGCCTCGCCCATATCCGTCCCCCAATTAAACTCCAATTGTATCGCTGACATACCCTTAGACGATGTTGACTTTATCTCCTTCAGGTCAGAGACGGTGCTTACAACCGATTCAACCAAATCGGTTACCTGCTTCTCAACATCTTCTGGAGAAGCACCTGCATAGGCAGTTACTACAGTGAGGGTTGGATATTTAACATCTGGTATCAAATCCATCTTAAGTTGATATACTGCGAACAACCCAACGGCGACAATGACAAGATTCATCATCAATGTAGCAACCGGTCTCTTTACTGAGAAATCAACCAATCTCATATCTAATCACCCCATTCCCTCTTTGAAACCACATCTACTTCATCCCCATCCTTCAAAACAGATTGACCCCTTAACACAACAATATCACCACTACCCACTCCATCAATAATCTCAACCATCTCATGTTCTTTAATGCCGATGCTAACAGGATGAAGTTTAGCAGTGCCATCCTCAATTATAAAAACACTATAACCCCCATCCTCTTCAATCAACGCATCTATTGGAACAAAGAGCGCTTCTCTTGGTTCTGATATAGTAATCACCGCCCGTCCAAACATACCATCCTTAACCCTTCCACCCCTGTTCTCAATAGCAACCTCAACCTCAAATGTATGAGACAATGGACTGGCAATGGGGCTTATCTTCTTCACCCTGCCAGTGAATGTTTCACCAGGGAATGCATCAAAATAAATATTAGCACTCTGCCCAACCCTTAACCTGCTAATATCCTTCTCAGATACGGGCAAAAGCATATTCACTCTGCTTGATGATACAACCATAGCCATAGGTTGAGAAGGAGCGACGGCACCTCCTGGGTCAACCAACATATTGACAATTAATCCAGATGCTGGCGATTCAACCTTCAGGGGTTGGAATTCAAGACCTGGGACATCCCTATCAATAAGGGCGATGACCTGACCCTCAGAAACATACTGCCCTTCTCCAACCGTAAACCTTATTAACTTGCCGGGTGCCTTTGGTAGCACTGGAACCTTATCCTCCGCAAATACTGTTCCAAACCCGGTGTAGTGCTCAGAGTAGGGCACTATTTTAGCAGATGCAACCTCAACGGGAATTGTATACTTCTCCACACCCTTTTCCTCATCTCCCATCATAACCAATCTTGCAACCACTGAAACCACAATCACAACTACTATCAAAACAAGAACTGCTACACCCTTTCTCATAACATCACTCCTTTACATTGCCCCTGCTTTTTTCTCTATTAAATTTATCCTTCAACTCCTCAATCTGAGCGATAATCTCACCTATGGCATCCTTTGATGGAATACCAATCTCATCAATATATTCCCTCACCATACCCTCTATTTCACCTCTTATCTCGCTTCTCAATCGGCTATATCTCTTCCGATACTCACCTATGGTCTCCTTTGCCAGCTCAGGACTAATCTTGCCCTCCTCCACGAATATGTTTATTATCTTCTCCGCATCATCGGGTAATATTCCAAGAATCTCAGAACTGCCTATTAAAGACCTCTCAATTGCACCCTCAATAGCTCTATCGCCATCCTTCAATATCCGATGAAGTAGATAGGTGGCACTCAACATAACTTTCTTGTCCCTTATCTCATTAAGCATTACCTGTATTAAAGTAATGACGGTAATATCATCGCCTGTCTCATGCTCCAACACCCGTATGGTCCTCCCATCTCTTATCACCCTCGCCAGGTCGGAGAGATTTATCCACTCTCCCCTCTCGGTATCATAGAGACGGCGGTTGGAATATTTCTTTACTACCACTGCCTCTTCATTTTTCATAACTTCTACACATAGTTATTTTGCATTGCACATTTTGTTGCGAATATACCATAATCTCATCCGATGTCAAGAAAAATTTTTGCATTGCAAAACAGTATTGCATCACCATATTCTATATGGTTTTCAAAAAGTCCTGAAAAATAACATAAGTTAAACTTCCATATTTATTTATACCAAAATATTTCATATCTTTAATAATGTTAGATAAAACTGACATACCTTCTCAATTTGTCAAGTATAAACTTATAATGTAAAGTAAAGAATCAAATTTATTCTTGTTGAAAAACCAAACTGCCCCTCTTATGATTTTATGAATATGGATAATGAGAAAGAGATAAGATTAACCCAGGGCGTCAAGGCATCCGGGTGAGCGGCTAAACTCTCTGCGAGCACCCTTGATATGGTGCTCAAGGTGTTGAACCTGCCGGATGATAAGCGGGTCTTGGTAGATTTAAGAAGCTCTGATGATGCGGGTATCTTCCTCCTTGACGACAATAGGGCTATTGTCGCCACAGTGGACTTCTTCCCGCCAATTGTAGATGACCCATATCTATTCGGTCAGATAGCCTCCGCAAACGCACTCTCAGATGTATATGCTATGGGAGCAACCCCACTCCTTGCCCTATCAATCTCCTGCTTCCCCCCCAAAAAATACAAACCCGATGTTCTCTGCAAGGTCATTCAGGGCGCCATTGATAAGTGCAATGAAGCAAAATGCGCCCTCATAGGCGGTCACACACTAAAGGACGAGGAGATGAAATTCGGGCTCTCAGTGGTAGGCGTGGTCTCACCGGACAAAGTGGTTTTGAACTCTACTGCAAAGCCGGGGGATGCTCTCATTCTCACCAAGCCATTGGGTATAGGATTGATAAGCACAGCACTGAAGGCAGGTAAGGCAGATGATAATGTCATAGAGAAAGCAACAGAGATGATGCTTACACTCAACAAGGTCCCAGCCGAACTTATGGTAGAGGCGGGCGCCTCAGCTGCCACTGATATAACCGGATTCGGTCTCATCGGTCACTCCCTTGAGATGGCGAGAAGTAGTATAGTCGGAATAAGGCTATATGCTGATAAGATTCCATATTTCAGCGATGCACTTGAGTATGCGAAGATGGGTCTCATTCCTGGTGGGCTTCACAAGAACGCAGAGTTTAGCGAGCCATTTGAGCATATACCGGATGAGATACCGCAGGAGATGATAGACATTCTGCACTGTCCCGAGACCTCAGGCGGTCTGTTAATAAGTATTGAGAAGAATAAGGCAGATAGATTGGTAGAGAGGATAAAAGAGGAAGGGTTTGAGGATGCAACTGTTATCGGTGAGGTGGTGGAGTCGCCGAGGGGCGTGATTGAGATAGTGCCCTAAATTATAATCACCTCACCTTTCAATCCCCATAATCTACCAGTTCGGATACTTCGCTATTACTGCCAAAATCGTTTATGCTCTTTACCATACCAACGCCATCAGCAAACCAGTATGTCATACTCCCCTCACTCTTATCACCACCCCCCTCATATATGTCCACAACCACCTTACAAGCGCCATTAAATTTGCCCGCAGGAGTAGAGATGCTCTCATATTCATCCACCCTGAACCTCCCCACAAAGCCCTCCTCCATCTCCGCCCGCCAGGTGTAGCCCACCGGCAAGCCCTTCTTATAAACCATCCAGCAGTTGCCCATCATATCATCCATCCAGATGGAGCCGTCCCCCGATAGAAGTAAGAAACCGCTGTCAGATATATCCCCCCCTTCATTGTAGAAGTTGACCAGTGACGCGGTAACGAACTCACCCGACAGGTCATAGCCCGCCCTGGTAAATTCAGATGGGGCGCCAACCACACTAATGAGAATCTTATACCTGTCCCCACTTTCTGTCTCATAAATCCAGTAGGTTCCCTCCCTGAATATGATATCCTCAGCCATTGTTAAACTGAGCAATGTGATAATCACTGATATCAAGATAAATATGCGCCTCATAATCTCTCCTTCCAATCACCTGATTGCCTTAGAATCGGTGAATTATAAGATATAGAACTTAAAACCATCTAACCTTTTGAACCCCATCTATGCTCTCAAGTGCATCCATAAGTGCACCCTCCGATACACCCCTCTCAAGCGAGACGATGAAATCAAGGCGCGCTCTACTACCACCCGAGCCACCCCTTCCAGAATGCTCCATGATATTTACCCCGTTTCTATAGAATACATCGCTAATTTGAGACAATATGCCCTCCCGGTCATCAATGGTGATATGAACCCTGTGTATCTCGTAATCGCCTCTACCCACCCACTCCGCCTTTACAATACGACTCTTATCCCTACCTCTAAGAGACGAGCAACCTGCCCTGTGGATGGTAATACCTCTCACGCTGGTAATATAGCCCACAATCTCACACGGGGGCGAGGGGATACAACACCCGGCAATGCGGTAGTCAATATCATAACTTCCCTCAAGTTTCACCATTATCGGTGAGTGTGCACGCCTCTTTGCCTTCCCCTCAACAAGCACCTCCCCGAACAACTCCCTCATCACCCTCCCGGTCTTTAAGCGTCCCTCGCCAATTGCCAGAAAGAGTTCATCCTCATCCTCAAAGTCATATTCATCAATCACCTTCTTCAGGGTATCATCCGTCAACTCCATGGAAAGACCCATACTCTTCATTCCATCAACCAGTGCCTTCCGCCCACGCTCAATGTAGAGGTCCCGGTCAACGGTTCGGAAGTATTGCCTTATCTTTGTCCTCGCCTTTGAGGTGACCACTAATTTCAGCCAGTCACGGGATGGCTTCTGATGCGGTGATGTCATAATCTCCACCATATCGCCGGTCTTCAACTTATAGTCAAAGCCCACCATACGACCGTTGACCTTAGCCCCGGAAGCCCTCATTCCGATGTCGGTGTGGACAGCATAGGCGAAGTCAAGCGGGGTGGCACCAACCGGAAGCGCCTTGACCTCACCCTTTGGTGTAAACACGAAGACCTCATCCTCAAATAAACTGCGCCTCAACTGCTCCATTATCTGCTCTGGCTCAATCAAGTCCTTCTGCCACTCTAAGACCCTGTCCAGAAATGAGAGATGCTCCTTATCCTTCAGGATGGGCTTCTCACCCGTTTTGTATCTCCAGTGAGCGGAAGCACCAACCTCCGCCACCCTATGCATTCTCTGGCTCCTTATCTGTATCTCAACCCGCCTGCCCTTATCATCTACTACCGTGGTGTGGAGAGATTGATACCCATTCTGTTTTGGCAGTGCAATAAAGTCCTTAAACCTGCCAGGAATGGGCTTATACTTCGTGTGGATTATTCCAAGTGCTTGATAACAATCAGAAATACTCCGGGTTATAACCCTTATACCGACGAGGTCATGCATCTCCTCAAAGGTCTTGCCCTCCTGCATTTTACGGTAGATACTGGCTATGTGCTTGGGTCTGCCGTGAACAGCAACCTTCATTCCATTCCTTGTGAGTAACGCCCTCACCTCTCTCACTATCTGATGTGTCTCCCTCTCACGCTCTTCTCTCTTCGTAGCGAGTTTTTCCGCAATCTTGAAGTAGTCATCTGGCTTCAGATAGCGAAGCGCTAAATCCTCCATCTCAAAACGCATCCTCCCCAGACCCAGACGGCTGGCAATAGGAATGAATATGTCAACCGTCTCCTGGGCTATTCTCCTCTGCGAGTCGTGGTCAAGGGCATGAAGGTCCCTCAGGTTGTCCAGGCGGTCAGCCAGTTTGATTATTACCACACGCAAATCCTTCGCCATCGCAAACAAGAGGCGCCTTAAATTCCTCACTTCGCTCAATTCATAACTTACAGGTATATGTGCCAACTTTGTAACACCTTCTACCATCTCTCGTATATCCTTCCCGAATGCTATTTCTATCTCATCAGCCCGTATTGATGTATCTTCAAGCACATCGTGTAATAAGCCGGCGGAGACGGTTTCGGCATCCATACGATGTCTGGCGAGTATATGAGCAACCGAGAGGGGGTGGTCTATTACAGGTCTTCCGCTCTTACGCACCTGGTCGCCGTGACCTCTCAGAGCAAGGTCATACGCTCTTTCTATTATACTGGTATTGAGCCCGGGGTAGTGCTTTCTTACCAGGGCGATGATGTCTGTGATTGTATTTTTTCTATTATCTTGCATATAAGAAGATAATATGATTTGAAAATGTATTTATGAAGTATTAATGAAGTAAGAGAAATCAATCCCACCCTGTGAAGTGCATTATCGTCCCCCAGTCACCCACAGCCCATACATCATCCGATGATATCGCATATACATCGTTCATTCCCACACCCTCTATATATGGCATGGAAACCTCACTCCAACTACTACCATCCCAGTGAAAACTCTTATGTGCACCCACAGCCCAGCCATCATCAGGCGCTGAAAATGATATCGCCTGATGTCCCCCACCCTTTAAATAATATTCCTCACCAGTGTTATGCCAACTCTCATTCTCATTATCATACCTGTATATGGTGCAAAAAATAGACCCACTCTCAAGGTATACTAAATACTGCTCCAACAACCACCCATCATCAGGTGCTGTAAAACATATATCCTTGTATATTGTGCCACATAGAG
>Ga0164311_10000109_pt1 | contig 29603 bp, 31 predicted proteins | sample GuaBasSedimGuay2_FD_121796 | JGI IMG/M metagenome (GOLD analysis project Ga0164311, IMG submission 121796) | Subseafloor sediment microbial communities from Guaymas Basin, Gulf of California, Mexico - Guay2, Core 4569-9, 9-12 cm | ecosystem: Environmental > Aquatic > Marine > Hydrothermal vents... | reverse complement strand
ACTATGAACATGTAGTACACTAAACTCTCAAACCCTCCTCCCTCTTGAAGTATCGGTACAAGACTACTCATAAATCCACTAGCCATTTCCAACACCTATAGTGTTGCCGATGCCAGCTATAATTGCTACTCCTCCTTCAGCCACCTTTTCTCTCACAACTCGCTTTACAGCTTCAACAACTTTGTCTACGGACTCTGCTATCTCTTTCCTCATAACTGTGAGGGCCTCGTCAAAGCCCTGCTTTATCACTATGGCGTCTAGCCCAACACCGAGCTCAAGCGCCACCTGTTCGATCTTGTACTTCTCGGGGCCGGGATCGCCTATGGCTGCTCCAACGCCCTCGGCGACTTGGCCTGTGGGCTCGCCCTCCATCTTCGCAGCAGCGTCTATGGTTATTATCCTCTTCAGCTTATCCCTGTACTGCCTAGCTAGCTTAGCCACAGCCTCACCAGGCTTGCCTAGTCTACCACCGGGCCCCTCAGCCTTGACTACTACGAGGAGCCTCCCCTCAAATGGGACTTCTGCAAACACTATTTCGTCACCTATGCCCTTGACCTCGTGCCCCCTCATGAGCTTAGCTGCCACCATTGGCCCTATGCTATCGCCTATAGGCTTGCCCTTCGTGAAGGGATCCATGGCGTTAAAGTAGGCCTCGGCCATCCTCATTATTATGGGCAGGTTGTAGACTATCTGCATTATTATCAGCATGCTCTTCGTCTTCTTGCCGAGCAGTGTGTAGTGTCTAACTACCTTGTAGATGTAGTTGACCGCTGAAGCCGCTGCGAAGGAAACCTCCAAGTTAGCCTTCTCATCACTACTAGCGTGAGGAGCGACCTTGGCAACTACGTCCTTAAACTTCTCCCTCTCAGTGTCGAGGAGGTGCTCAAGCCTCTTCAGTACTCCAAATGGATCCTTGTCCACGGGCTCTATAACGAAGAACTCCATAAACTTCTCAACTTCATCCCACGGATCCCTTTCAGGTCTCCCCAGCTCCCTTATAGCTGTCAGTAGAGCCTCCTTGCTCTTCTTAGCCATCAGCTCAAGCTTATAAGTAGCCTTCTCAGCCTCTCTAATCCACAAGTATAGCTGATACTTTTGACCTAGAAACATCCACAGCAATATGAAGAAGACGAGTGTCGCTATGTACACTATCAAGTACGTGTAGTCTCCTCCCGGCGGGACCAGCTGCTTACACGGCCCAAAAATAGCTACCACCGCACCCCGTGCTTTTCCTCAACACCCAACTTAAACCAAACAAAAAAATTTTTCCCCGAAGCACAAGAGCAACCTCAATCTGACCTCTCGACCTCACCATAGAAAAACCTTATAACACATCCCTAAGAAGTAGCTGCTGGGGTTGTCGCCGGCCATAGTGGGCGGGACCCACCCGGTCTCGTCGGAACCCGGAAGTTAAACCGCCCAACGCGCACCCGAGTACTGGGCTCCGCGAGGGCCTGGGAAAGGGGCGTGCTGGCGGCAACCCTCTTCCTTTATGGGATTAAAGTTTTTAAGGGTCTATGGAGATTATCCACTTCTGCGGGGCCGTGGTCTAGCAAGGTAGGACGACATCGGGAGCCCCCGACGTTAAGGGCTCCAGAAGCTTATTGAACGGGTCTGCTGACCAGTAGGGGATGAAGATCTTCTGGAGCGAAGAGAGACCCGTTGATCGGGGGTTCAAGTCCCCCCGGCCCCACCAGCCACTTCACCTCGACATTAATGAAGGCGCTTGAAGGTCACGCTGAGCACCTCTTAACCTGAAATAGCTTTTCTCTCGAAGTGCAAGTAGACATCTTGACATCGCTTTTGTAGCTCATGTGAGCTAGAAACGATGTGATGCGAATTAGGGATTAAGTGAGGTGCATCGTTAGAAGCCGGGGAGGGGATTTGAACCCCTGTAAAGCGGGTCTGCAGCCCGCCGCCTAACCACTCGGCTACCCCGGCTAAACACATTACGCTTAGAACCCCCTAATAAACTTCAAGGGGGTTGGCAAGTGAATGTGAGATTAGTCAAGCTTATAGAAGCCCACGCTAACATCTAAGGAGGAATGGGGCCGTAGGCTAGCCTGGTAGACTGCGAGGCTCGGGCCCTCGTGACCCAGGTTCAAATCCTGGCGGCCCCACCACACAAGGTTCGACGTCAACCACAGCTTAGTTTAGCTAAGTAGCTGAAGCGACTTCACGACTTCGATGGCTTTGCGAGAGTTGAGCTTCACAGCCTATCTTCTAAGTGGTGCTCTCTCCGTGTGTGGTCGCAAGGTTTATGCCTATCTCCGCTATGCCAGCTCCGTACTCTGCTACCCTCCTTATACTTTCTATCACTAGCCTAAGCTCAGCTATGGCGTGAGAGCTCAGTCCAGCTGATAGCAGCCTCTCTATAGCAGTCATCTCTTGGCCCAAGACCTCGTCCCTCATGTCTAAGGCATCCCTCGCCTTCTCGAGGTCTCGCCTCGAGAGTGCTTCGAACGCTAGTTTAAGAGAGCTTCTCGCCTTCTCGCTCATGGCTGATAACATACCTATTATCTCATCGGTCAAGTTGTCCAAGACCTCGAGAAAGCTTCTAGCCATAATGACTGCGTGGTCAGCAACTCTCTCTATATGCCTAGATATCATCCTATATTCAAGGCAATCTCTGGGTCCTGAAAGCCCTATCTCCTTTAGCACCTGAAGGTTCTGAACGGCAGCTGTCAGCTGCCTCATCGATAGGAAGTATAGCCTATCGACATCGTCATCCCTGGTGATGACCTCGTTTAGCACCTCTCTACTCCTCGTAGATGCTGCTGCAACGACATCCTTATGCATGGAGAGCGCTATGCTCACCATTCTGTTTACAGCTCTTGTGATGGGGAAGTCCTCGTGTCGGAGGAGCACCTGCAAGGTCATCCTACGCGACTCTTCATCAACTATCTCGGTGCCAGCCAACCTCTTCTTAACTATGTCCTTGATGCACTTCCTATGCTCAAGCGGAATGTAGTCGCCTCTACTGACCACAGTTATTAGGTCGTAGCCGGAGACGTAGCAAGCTATCACGGCCCTCATGGTCATGGTCACTGAGTCGAAGACCTTAACCACAGCCTCCAGAGGCTTTGCCTCAGTTTCTCTAACACTACTTGGAATAAGCACTAGAGATCCATCGGGCTTTTCATATAGGTAGACGAGGGATTTGGGCTTTAGCCTCCACTTTTCGACCCACGGCTTGGGGAGAGAGACTATGTAGGTTGAGCCCCCCGTAACCTGGATCTTCCGAGTCTCAAAGCTCATTCATCACACCTATAGAGTTTATATAGACACACTAATCTCAATATGAAAGGTATATTTGTCCAACTATTAAATGTGGTTGCGGTGCGCAACGTGGAAAAAGGCGAGGCAGCGCTTCTAGCATTGCTTCTCCTCCTCGCCGTCGTGGTCTCTTCGACAAGTCTCCCCGCTGAGCGTGAGAACACTATATTCATATCGGGCTCCACAACTGTGTACCCCCTCGCTTCTCTATGGGCTGAGAAGTACATGGAGGAAAACCCGCAAGTTAGAGTCGACGTTATTGGAGGGGGGTCGGGGAAGGGGATAAGTGACGTCTCGATGGGCCTTGTCGACATAGGGATGTCGAGTAGAGATCTCAAGGATCGCGAGCTCCAGCTCCACCCCTCTCTTAAGCTGATAACCATAGCTCACGATGCCGTGATAGTCGTGGTGAACTCCCACAATCCTCTCCTAGACGTGCTCCTTGAAAGGGGTATTTCGAGAGTTGACTTGAGAAACGTGTACGTAGTAGGTAACGTAACGAACTGGGAGTACCTTGCGAGGATGGACTTCAACGGCGATGGATGGATAGCGATTAACGAGACTCACGCTATGGATTTAAGCGGTGCTATACGTAAGCCTGATGGAGGTTACACCTACCCCTTAAATTTGGAGATTCACGTCTACACTAGAAGTGATGCTTCAGGCACTGGTGAGACCTTCGCGAAGTTCTTAGGCGTGCACCAAGAGAGACTCCTCGGATCAGGACAGTCGGGCAACTTAGGTGTTCTATCAGCTGTTGGAGGAGACGAGCTGGGTATTGGTTACGTCAGCTTGGCCTACGCATTTGACGAATCTGTAGTGCCTATTCCAGTAGATGGCGATTGTGACGGCGTGATAAGCGAAGGCGAAGCTGTTCACAGCTATGAGTATGTGGCGGAGCACATAGACCTGTATCCCATAGCTAGAAACCTCTACTTCGTTGTTAACGTTGAGGCTCTAAGCGACATAGCTAAGGACTTCATACTCTGGTGTGTAGATGAAGATGGAGGTCAGCAGTTTGTGGAGCTAGCAGGTTACGTCCCTATAAGCAGCTCAGAGCACGCTGAGGTTATCGAGCTTCTTAGTGACGGGTGACGGCGATGAGCTCAGCATTTAGCCGCTTTGGGAGGCTACTAGCCTCGGACGCCTTGATGTCCAAGGTGCTGATGGTGATAGCCCTCACCCCGCTAGCTGTGATAGGCTCGATAGTAGCTATTCTCGCCTACAACACCGCTGAGTTCTCAAGTAAGGTTGACCTGATACAGATGCTCTCGTGCTCTCAATGGCTACCTGAGGAAGGAGTCTTCGGCTTCCTGCCTTTCATAGCTGGAACTGCTTGGGTGACTGTGACGGCTATGGTAATAGCTTTACCACTAGGCCTTCTCACGGCGATCTTCATAGCTGAGTACCTACCTCGAAGGGCTTATGGCTTTGTCAAGGGCCTCGTGGAGTTGCTCGCCGCAATACCGTCAGTCGTCTACGGCCTATGGGGGATAACGACCATAGTGCCCATAGTCAAAGAGCACGTAGCCCCCCTCTTAAGCAAGGTTCTGGGATGGATTCCCATATTTCAAGTAAACGTGAACCTAGGCTACAGCGTGCTGGCAGCAGGCTTCGTGCTGGCCATCATGGTCCTCCCGATACTCATATCAATATCTGAAGATGCCATAAGCTCGGTTCCAAGAGAGCTTAAGGAGGCCTCCTTCTCTCTAGGAGCGACTAAGCTTCAAACAATAAGGAAGGTTGTACTTAGAGTCTCTATGCCTGGGATAATTGTGGCTGTAATACTATCCTTCTGTAGAGCCTTTGGAGAGACCATGGCTGTGCTGATGGTAGCTGGTAACGTGGCTAAGGTGCCTTCAACACTCTTTGACCCCGCCTATCCACTAACAGCCCTAATAGCCAATTCTCTTGGAGAGATGTTTTCAGACCCTCTATACGTCTCAGCCTTGGCTACAGCGGGCTTCATACTGTTCACGATAACCTTCACATTTAACGTAGTCGCTAGGCTGCTTGTAAGGAGAATCGTGAGGAGGAGAGGGCTCACTTGAAGGCCAAGATACTCCTCGACAAACTATTTAAGATCGTATGCCTCATAGCCGCGGGGGTAGTCTTAGCCTTCTTGGCTTGGATAGTGGTTGATATCACTTGTAAGAGCTTGCCGTCGCTAAGCCTTGAGGTTTTGGCAGAGCTGCCTAAGAGTGGTGGGAAGGCTGGAGGTATACTCAACGCCATTGTAGGCTCCATCTTCATAAGCGGCTTGGCTATACTGATAGTTGCACCCATAAGCCTCTTGACATCAATCTTCATAGTGGAGTATGGGAAGCCCAAGCTAATAGCTAAAGCCGTCAGCTTCTCAAGCGAAGTGTTAGCTGGCATACCATCAATAATATTCGGCTTTTACGGCTTCGTGGTATTCGTGTTGGTTATGAGGTTCGGATTATCAGTCCTCTCAGGAGCTCTAGCCATAGCTGCCCTAGAGCTCCCAATAGCAATTAAGGCCTCGGAGGAAGCTCTTAGAATGGTTCCTCAAAGTGTTAGAGAAGCCTCCCTATCCTTAGGGGCTACTAGGTGGCAGACCGCCATTAAGGTCGTTACGAGGCAGGCCTTACCGTCGTTAGTCACCGCGAACTTGTTAGCCTTCGCTAGAGGTATGGGTGAAGCAGCTCCCTTGCTATTCACGTCGGGCTACAGCAACTTCATTCCTTCATCCCTATGGAGCCCCTCAGCCACGCTGCCACTAGCAGTCTATTACCTGATATCAACGCCCTTCCCTGAAGCTCATGCCAGGGCTTACGTAGCCGCCTTCATACTGATAGTGATAGTGCTTGCGATAAACTGGTCCACGAGGTTATTATCGAGGAGGGTCGCCAAGTTCTCCGTTACTAGGTGAACTCTCGGCTCTCGTGACGTTAACAGCAAGTTTTAACTCTTTAGAGCACTAAAAAATAATTATGGTCGAAGCTTACATCCACATAAGAGTAGAAACGGGGAAGGGCCCTGAGGTAATAAAACAACTTAGAGCTCTACCTGAAGTTAAGGAAGTTCATCCAGTAACTGGACCCTATGACATCATAGCTAAGATCGAGGTCACAAACACCAAGGCTCTTACTGAGCTCTTAGTGACCAAGATGCATAAGATAGAGGGCATTAGGGATACCACGACCTCAATAATACTAGACTAACGAACATCTTTTCTTTTACACTATACATTAGGGATAAGGATAAATTCACCTCTCCTCTTTCTATAAGGCTTGGCGAAGTGGATGAGTGAGATAAGTGCAGACGTAGTGGTCGTGGGGTGTGGACCTGCAGGCATATTTACGGCTCTTGAGCTGTCCTCGAGAAGTAAGTTGAGAGTAGTTATGGTAGATAAGGGGCCGGAGCTGGAGAAGAGGCGATGCTTCTCTAGGATGGGTTATAACTGCGCGAACTGCAATCCATGCACCATGCTATGCGGATGGGGTGGTGCAGGAGCTTTTAGTGACGGCAAGCTAACACTGTCGACTGACGTGGGGGGATGGCTTGAGGAGTACGTGGGGAGGGAGGAGCTCAATAAGCTGATAGATTATGTGGATAAGGTGTACCTTAAGTTTGGAGCACCTACAGAGCTCTACGGCACAGATGTTGATGTAGTGGAGAAACTGCAGAGAGAAGCTCAGCTTGCAGGGTTAAAGCTAGTGCCAGTAAAGGTTCGCCACTTAGGCACTGAGAAGTGCTTTGAGGTCATAAGGAACATGAGGGAAGCCTTGAGAAGTAAGGTAAAGGTTCTAACAGAGAGACATGTTCAGAGAGTGTTGGTTGATGGTGGTAGCGCTAAGGGTGTAGAGCTCATAGATGGAACCAAGATAGAGGCTAGGTATGTAGTCCTAGCTCCAGGCAGGAGTGGAGCTGAGTGGCTTAAGAGGATAACGAGAGAGCTGGGGCTGAAGACCATAAACAACCCGGTTGACATAGGCGTTAGGGTTGAAGTACCAGCTCCCGTGATGGAGCCTCTCACCAAGTACCTATATGAGCCTAAGCTCATATACTACTCCAAGGCGTTCGACGACCAAGTTAGAACGTTCTGCTTTAACCCTTATGGCGAGGTGATAACAGAGTCTTATGAGGGAGTCCTAACGGTCAACGGGCACAGCTTCTTAAATAAGAAGACTGGTAACACGAACTTCGCAATACTCGTGAGTACCTCCTTTACAGAGCCCTTTAAGGAGCCCATAGCCTACGGCAAGTACATAGCCCACCTCGCAAACCTCCTCGGTGGAGGCATAATAATTCAGAGATTAGGCGACTTAGAGGAGGGCAGGAGGTCGACGCCAGATAGGATAAAGCGCAACATAGTAGAGCCTACGTTGAAGACGGCTACGCCTGGAGATCTAAGCTTCGTCTTGCCCTATAGGTACCTCGCTAACATCCTCGAGATGCTCAAAGCCATGGACGGCCTGACGCCAGGAGTGTATTCACGGCACACTCTGCTCTACGGCGTTGAGGTCAAGTTCTACTCTTCCAGGATAGAGCTCTCGAAGAACCTTGAAACTAAGGTGGAGAACCTCTATGCAGCAGGAGATGGTGCTGGCGTGACTAGAGGGCTTATCCAAGCTTCAGCTTCAGGTGTAATAGTCGCTAGAGACATACTTCAGAAGGAGGGCGTCGAACTAGAGCTTAATGTCGAGAACCTCCCTATAAAAACCCCGTTTAAGGTGTAGACGTAGCCTTTGCTGGGGTCAAGGCACCTCCTAAATAGTGGACTCAACTTACTAAAGGACTCTTCACTTAATCCGCCAGCACCTAAGAACTCATTAAACGCTGGGTGGACTATTAACCTCTTAATGTTGACCTCGGACTTAAGGACCTTAGCTACTCTCTCCCTACTCTTCTTGCCTAAGATGTAAGAAACCCATACTCTTTGTCCACCAAGTGCTTGTGGTAGTGAGGGGTGGAGGTGCCCCATAACTATGAGTTCAGCAACTAGAACCTCTCTTCTTGGCCAAGCGTGTCCATGTATGAAGCCGACGTCGTCTATAACTGTGCCTGAAGGAGGCTCTAACGACACTAGGTCTTGATCCACCTTTAAGGAGCCGTCGTGGTTCCCCAGGACTACTTTAACCTCTACGCCGATATCAATGAGCATTTTGAGTAAAGTCTCTACGTCTCTCCTTATCTTACGCGTGTACTTAGCAATAGCGTGTTTGACGTCTCCTAATATGACGAGTAAGTCTGGCTTGACCTTCTTAAGCAGATGCTCTAACCTTTCTAGGATCTTGGTGGTCTGGGAGGGTAAGTTAAACCCATAGCTTCTCAATTCGTACTCCAACCCTATGTGTATGTCTGAAATAGTCATCACTCTTTTACCCCTAGAGGTGGTTACTATGGATGCTGGATGACCCGTTACGAACTTTATCTTGGCCAAGTCTCCTCATAGTAACCTGTGCGTTAGAGTTTATATCCTGCAAGGTGAACCTCAAGATTGAGGAGCCTTGAGCATATTGTCTGAGCTAGGCCTCACACTAGATGAGGAGTGCGTGGAGAGACTGGAGAAGGCTCTAGAAGCTGTTCATGAAGGACGCGTTAAGAAGTACGTGTTTAAGCCTAGTGGAAGAGTTGTATGGATAGTTGTGGGGAAGACTAGGGACTACTGGGTCATACCTAGATTGTACTGTACGTGTAACGACTTTTACATAAACGTTGTATCGAGGAGGAAAAACGTGTTATGCTACCACATAATAGCTCAAGCTGTAGCTGAGAAGACTGGTAAGTATGAGGTCTTTGAGGTATCAGATGAGGAAGGGGTTAAGCTTGAAGAGGAGTGGAGGAGGGTTGAGGATTAACGATTAACGTTTAGAGTTGCAGGAGCTTAGGTTAAGACTATAATGCTACGATAATATGAGCTTCAGTAACGCCATTCTTACGAGTAACCCATAAAACACCTGCTTGAAGTACTTGGCGTATGCAGTCTTGTCGAGCTCTATGTCCATTTCGTCTACTCTTGGCAGAGGATGCAGTATTATGAGGTCCCGTTTAGCCTCCTTAAGGCTCTCTAAGCTCAGCCTGTAAGAGCCCTTGACCCTCTCGTACTCCATGGGGTCGGCGAACCTCTCCCTCTGAATCCTAGTCACGTAGATGACATCTGCCTCTCGTATCACATCGCTTGTAAGCGAGCTTCTCTCTACATATGACACACCTGCATCTTTAAGCTGCCCCCTCACCTCATCCTTGAGCTTCAAGAGCTCAGGTGAAACGAGGATGAAGTTAACCTTGAAGTTAAGCAATCCATATATCAGAGACCTCACGGTCCTGCTGTACTTGAGGTCTCCTAGGAACAGCACGGTTAACCCGTCTATGCTTCCCTTTTCCTTCCACATGGAATATAGATCTATGAGGGCCTGAGTTGGGTGCGATAGAGCTCCTGACCCGGCGTTTATGACGGGGATGTCCACGGCTTCAGCCACTGCTTTAGCTGCTCCTTCGTTTGGGTGCCTTATGACTATTATGTCAGCGTAGTTCTCCACGACTCGAGCTGTGTCTATTAAGCTCTCGCCCTTGGCTATGGAGGTCATGGAGGGCTCTGAGAAACCTATGACATCTCCGCCCAGTCTCTTCATGGCAGCTTCGAAGCTAAGCTTAGTCCTAGTGCTGGGCTCAAAGAACATTAAGGCCATGATCTTGCCCTTTAGGATATCCACTTTAGTCTTAGCATAAGGCTCCATGGAGTCCGCTTCCTTAAAGATGGTTATGAGGTCATCCCTCGTGAAGTCCCTAATCGATATGACATCACGCCCTCGAAACGACTTGGACAAGCACTACCCCCTCAGGAAATTATTTAGATAACGTTAGGTTTAAAGTATTTTAAGGTGACAACGTTGTCCTTGGATAGGGAGCTTAAGGTTCAGAAGATAAGAGATGGCATCGTGATAGACCACTTGAGAGCTGGAACTGCTCTGAAAATACTTGAGATGCTTGGCATAACTGGTAAGGAGGGCTTCATCATAACAGTGGCCATGAACGTGCCCAGCCAGAAGCTGGGATCTAAGGACATAATCAAAATAGAGGGCAGATACTTAAGTCCCTCAGAGGTCAGCAAGATAGCCCTCATAGCTCCTAAGGCCACGCTGAACGTAATCAAGGACTATAAGGTAGAGAGGAAGGAGAGGCTTAAGCTTCCTGATGAGATAGTTGGCATAATTAGGTGCAGCAACCCAACGTGTATAACAAACCATGAACCTCAAGTTCAAAGCAAGTTTGTAGTTGTGAGCCGAGAACCCTTAAAGATAAAGTGCCTATACTGTGAGACCGTTATGGATCAAGATGAAATAGCTAGGAGGCTTAGCTGAAATAGCAACACTAAAATACTAAACTACACCCTCTTGGGTAGGGGGTTCGATGAAGATCGTGGCCGTGGGAAGCCAAGACTTCATAGCTGGGCTGAAGCTTGCAGGTGTTAGTGAGGGCTACTTAGCTCAAGACCCTCAAGATGCCGATAGCAAGCTCATGAACTTGGTTAAGAGGGGGGATATAACTCTCATACTGATCGAAGAATCCCTTGCAACAGAGATACCAGGCTTTTACGATAAGTACTTAAGGATAAGGCAACCAGTTGTGGCGATAATACCAACCGGAAGAGTTAAAGAGGGAGTACGCGATTACATGGGTGAACTCATTAAGAGGACTATAGGTGTTGAGGTCGTGGTTAAGTAAGGTGGATCGACATGCCGAGCATAGGTAAAATAGTTAGGGTGGCAGGGCCAGTCGTCGTGGCTAAGGGGATGAGAGGCAGCCAAATGTTCGAGCTAGTCAAGGTTGGTGAGCTGAACCTCATAGGTGAGATAATAAGGTTACAGGAGGATCTAGCCACCATACAGGTTTATGAGGAGACGAGCGGCCTTAAGCCTGGCGAGCAAGTCGTTGGGACAGGTGAGCTGCTATCCGTTGAGCTTGGGCCTGGCATATTGACCCAGATATACGATGGCATTCAGAGACCCCTAGAGGTGATTAAGATGGCGTCAGGCCCCTTCATCTCAAGGGGCTTAACGGCTGAAGCGCTTCCTAGAGATAAGTACTGGGACTTCACGCCTAAGGTCAAAGTGGGAGATAAGGTCGTAGGAGGAGATGTTCTAGGCGAGGTACCTGAGACGCCTCTAGTGACTCATAGGGTTATGGCACCTCCAGGCGTAGAGGGTGTTGTGGAGGAGATAGCTCCTGAGGGCAAGTATAAGGTTGAAGACGTTATAGCCAAGATTAGGGGGGCGGGAGGGCTTCACGAGGTCACTATGATGCAGAAGTGGCCTGTTAGGAGGCCGAGGCCCTACAAGACTAAGCTTGACCCTGTTCAACCTCTCATAACTGGACAGAGGGTTATTGACACGTTCTTCCCCATAGCTAAGGGAGGTACAGCCGCTATACCGGGAGGCTTCGGAACAGGCAAGACGGTTACTCAACATCAGCTTGCTCAGTGGGCTGACGCTAAGGTCATAGTCTATATAGGTTGTGGAGAGCGCGGCAACGAGATGACTGAGATGCTTGAACGGTTCCCCGAACTTAAAGACCCTAGGACTGGCAGGCCTTTGATGGAGAGGACCGTCATGATAGCCAATACAAGCAACATGCCAGTGGCTGCTCGAGAGGCCAGCATATACACAGGCGTGACTATAGCGGAGTACTTCAGAGATATGGGTTATGACGTGGCCATGATGGCTGACTCCACGTCTAGGTGGGCTGAGGCCTTGAGGGAGATATCGGGTCGACTTGAGGAGATGCCGGGTGAAGAGGGGTACCCGCCGTACCTAGGCGCTAGGCTGGCGGAGTTCTACGAGAGAGCTGGTAGAGTTGTGACTCTAGGATCTGAGGATAGGGTGGGATCAGTCTCAATTATTGGCGCTGTGTCTCCTCCAGGCGGCGACTTCTCAGAGCCCGTCGTCCAGTCGACTCTTAGGATAGTCAAGGTCTTCTGGGCTCTTGACACAGCTTTAGCTTATAGACGGCACTTCCCAGCTATCAACTGGCTCACGAGCTACTCGCTCTACCTCGAGACTCTTGAAGAGTGGTTTAGGAAAAACGTAGCTCCAGACTGGCCTGAACTTCGCAGAGAGGCTATGGCAATACTTCAGAAGGAGGCTGAGCTATTGGAGATCGTGAGGCTTGTAGGACCTGACGCTCTACCCGAAGCTGATAGAGCAGTCTTGGAGGTTGCAAGGATGATAAGGGAGGACTACTTAATGCAGCACGCCTATCATCCTGTGGACTCCTACTGTCCTATTGAGAAGATGTATGGTATGCTGAAGACGATACTATACTTTAACCAGAAGATGGGTGAAGCGGTATCAAAGGGCGTGCCGCTTGTCGACATTATAAGACTTCCGGTAAGAGAGGACATAGCTAGGATGAAGATTGTGCCCTACGACAAGTTCAAGGATGTGATGGAGGAGGTTAAGAAGAAGATAGATGAGCAGTTCACTTCATTAATGAAGGGTAAGGAGGCTTTGACAGTCAAGGCTTAGGAGGGGATGGTGTTGTCAGTTACGGCGTCAGCCCTTAAGGCTAGGAAGTACAGGACGGTCACGGAGATATCAGGTCCTCTGTTAGTCGTTAAGAGCGTGAGTGACGCAGCTTACAACGAGCTAGTAAAAGTTGAGACTGGAACTGGCGAAGTTAGGACTGGCGTCGTCTTGGAGACCTCAGAGGGTTACGCCGTTGTCCAAGTTTTCGAGGGAACTAGTGGGCTCGACGTGGACAAGACTGCTGTGACCTTCCTTGGCGAGACCCTTAAAGTACCAGTTTCAACTGAGATGCTCGGCAGGATATTTGACGGCAAGGGTCAGCCAATTGATGGAGGTCCTCCCATAATACCTGAAGATGAGCTGGACGTCTATGGAGCGCCCATAAACCCCTCAGCTAGAGAGTACCCACGAGAGTTTATTCAGACTGGCATAAGCGTAATAGACGGCATGAACACCTTGAGCAGAGGACAGAAGCTCCCCATATTTACGGAGGCTGGGCTTCCCCACAATATACTCGCTGCTCAGATAGCTAGGCAGGCCACAATACCCGGCAAGGAGGAGGACTTCGCCATAGTCTTCGCGGCTATAGGGATAACTGCCGAGGAGGCCATGTTCTTCAAGAATGAGTTCACGAGAACTGGTGCCATCGAAAGGCTCGTGACCTACCTCAACTTAGCTGAAAACCCAGCTATAGAGAGGGTTATTACTCCTCACGTGGCGCTCACGACGGCTGAATTCTTGGCGTACGAGCATGACATGCACGTCTTAGTCATAATGACGGACATGTTAAACTACGGGGAAGCCCTTAGAGAAATAAGCGCTGCTAGGGCTGAGGTTCCAGGTAGGAGAGGTTATCCAGGCTACCTCTACACATCGCTAGCTCAAATATATGAAAGATGTGGCAGGATACATGGCAAGAAGGGCTCCATAACCTTCATCCCCGTCGTGACAATGCCCGGAGGCGACATAACACACCCAGTTGTGGACTTGTCAGGCTACATAACTGAGGGGCAGCTCATACTCAGCAGGGAGCTTCACAGGAAGGGCATATACCCACCCTTAAACCCATTGCCTTCGCTAAGCAGGTTAATGAAGGAGGCCACGAGGTATACTAGGAAGGATCACATGCAGCTAAGCGACATGCTGTACTATTGCTACAGCGAAGCCCAAGACTTAAGGAGCCTCGTAGCTGTAGTTGGAGAAGAGGCCTTAACTGAGAGAGATAGGGCTTACCTGGCGTTCGGCGACGCCTTCGAGAGGCGCTTTATAAACCAAGGAGTGTACGAGAACAGGGACTTAGACACAACACTTGAGATAGCCTGGAACCTACTGATAGAATTCATACCTGAGTCTGAGTGGAAGAGGCTGGATCCAGAGGTCATAAGGACTTACTGCCCCAAGTACAGAGAGAAGAAGTAATGGTTTTTTCTACGATTAAACACCTCTTCTCTCCAGCTTAGCCTTACCCCCAGCTCTCACGCCCTCAATTATGCTCTTCAGCTTCTCCTCCACTCCTCTCTCCTCAAGCACTGTACCCGTAACTATGATGTCAGCACCTGCCTTAGCTATCTCCTCAGCTTGATCTCTCCTTCTTATGCCTCCACCAACTATGAGCTTGGAGCTCACGACTCTCCTCACGTAACTCACGGTTGAAGGTGGAACTGGATCTTGAACGCCTGATCCACCCTCGATGTATACGAACCTCATGCCTAAGTACTGAGCGGCGAGCGCGTAGAGGGCTATGACCTCAGCCTTCGTAGGGGGCAGGGGTCTTGCTTGACCTATTATGCCTACAGTTCCTCCGTCACCCACGACTATATACCCCATGGGCAAGGCCTCCAAGTTATACCTCTTGACTATGGCAGCTCCTTGCACTTGTGCTCCTATGAGGAAGTACGTGTTTATAGAGTTCAGGAGGGACATGAACCATATGGCGTCTGCGTACCTACTTATGGTGTTTACGTTGCTGGGGAATATTATTACAGGTAGGCTGCAGCTCTCCTTAATGGTCTTTATCAGCTCGTCCATGGAGGACTCGCTCACGTTTAGGCTTCCACCAACCATTACCGCCGAGCTTCCAGCTCTCTCTATGAGGGAGGCTAGGCTCCCAGCTTCTATGGGGCTCAGCTTCTCGGGGTCAACGAGAGATATGTGAATGCAACCTTTACTCTCTATCTCCTCATTCAGGTACTTCTCCACCTTCACTGGCCTCACCTGCCTCGCTTACCTCACCCATATAGTAGCAATCAACGAACTTGTTGTAGTAGTGTACGTTCTCATACTTCTTCACTTTATTAAACTTAGCCTTCAAGCCACATACGGAGCAGAGCACGACAACCTGCTCTGGATTCTCCTCGTCCTCTATTACCGTCACGCTTATGTTGTCACACCTCGGGCACTTAAAGACCTTCGGCGTCCTCCTGACAACCCTCTTTACTACCTTCCTCCTTCTCCTCCTACCACCCATAGGTCACCGCCTTCTTCTCGCTAGTAGGTTCCTCATTTATCGTTTTAACCTTTCGTAGACTACGAAGAATGCTATAAGCGAGGCGCTTACGGCTACGGCTATGGTCATCCAGGTGGCGAAGATTATCGGTGATCTCGTTGGATCTAGGAGCAATAGCCCAACCTCTATGAGTGGTTGCCTCAACAATATACAAAACACTGCTGAGGCTATGTCGTACCACACTTTCTGCCTTCCAGCTAAGTGTTTGTGGAGGCTTCGCCCAGCCAGCACTATGACTATGGCCACTATTATGAGATCTACTGTTGTGACGTCGAACGTTATGGAGCCCGGCGTGAAGTTCTTGGGGTTTAAGAGGAATATCCCCACCAGCGTGCCCAGCTTGAGCATGCTCGCTAGAGAGGGGTCTTTGGCTACAGCGCTGGCTATAGCTGCTCCCCCAAGGTAGAAGGCGACTACGAGCACTATTATGGAGACCAGCGAGCCGAAGAACAGTATGGGTGCAGCTGACCAGCTTTGAGAAAGCTTCTTGTCTAAACTGAACCCCTTTACGAGGAGGGTCATCCCTATTATGAACAGTAATGCTATGCCAGCGTAATGGGCATACCCAACGCTCACAAGTATCGCTAAGGCTACGAAGAATATACCTGGTAGACCCAAGAGGTAGAGAGAGTATCTGGGGTTCTCGACGAGGGTCTTCCAGTACCTTATGAAGAGCGAGTACGTGTCCTCTATACCCCTCACTTGCTTCACCAAGACCCTGTTTATGGAGACTATGGGAACCCTAGCCTGGAGTATCGGTATGACTCTCTCATCCGACGCCCCGTCGCTGACGAATATTATGCCATCAGCGTTGAACCCCTCAAGTATCTTGTCAACCTCACTTGCTATCTTCATATCTGCCTTGACCCCTCCCTCCCTGACGCCAGCTACGGTGGCTATTTCACACTCAATGCCATCTCTAACGAGCTCGTCGTAGAGCTTTATGGCTGCAAAGAGGGCGTTGGCATCGGCGTCATCAGGCATCTTGAGTATGAAGTCCGTAGCCGCCTTGAAGTTCTTGTCTCTGCCAATTATGGGGGTAGCAAGTCCCGTGACGTAGCTTATATCTCCGTCCCTGTCAACGTAGAGTACTAGCAGCCTCCTCCCGAAGGGGGTGCTCTTCATGGTTAACACTTTGTCAGCCTTTTAGAGGCGGAGCCTCCCCTCCTCCTTAAGCTTTCGAAGCATGTCCTCATAAACCTTTTCAAGTTCCTCCTCTCTCTCCTTCAGCTTGAGGGCCTCCTCCTCAACCTTCTCGAGGATCAAGCTCTCCTCTAAGCTTCTCCTCTCCTTCACAAGCTCCTTTATCTGAGCCTTGAGCTCCTCCCTACGTGCCTTAAGCGAAGCTATCCTCTCCCTGATACTCCTCATAGACTCCGTCAGTTCCCTCCTCCTATCAACTAGGCTCCTTAAGCCATCCTTAAGCTCTGAGAGCTTCTCTCTAAGCGATGAGATGTCCCCTCTCAACCCCTCCAAGACCTTCTGCAGCTCATCGCGTTTAGCCGCTAGCTCACTCATCCTGCTCTCCTCAGCTAAGAGCTGATCCGCTACGAGCACCAGCCTCCTGGTATCCTCTATGAGCTTGACCATTTCCTTCTCCTCCTCGAGGCTCATGGATGACGTCTGATACTCCCACTCGAGCTCTTCTAGGTAGCTCTTGAGCTCATCGGGGTCCCTACCTTGAAGGGCCTTCCTCAGCGCAGTTATCTTCGCTCGAACCTCTGCCATCTCAAGCTTCAAAGCCCTCAGCTTCTCTCCTTCAGCTTTGAGCTCATTTTTCTTGGCGTCGATTTGCCCTCTAATAGCAGCTATCTCCTCTCGAAGCTTAGATTCCCTCTCCCTAATGTCCTCCCTCTCCCTTCTTTTCTCCTCCAACTCTCCATAGAGCAGCTCGAGCTCCTCTCTAACCTTCCTGAGCTCGGCTTGAAGCCTCAGCTCCTCCTTCCTTAAGCTGCTCCTCTTATCCTCCACGTCAAACCACCTAGCTTAATACCACGCCTCGTCAGCCCTTAGAGGTCCAACGTCTACGAACTCCTCTTCTCCTCCAGCGAATATTCTCTGGAGGTGTGCGAAGAGGTCGTCTATCCCCTCTCCAGTCTTCGATGATACTGGTATTATATCGGTTAAGCTCTCAAACTCCATGAGGGAGCTCATTATGCTCTGGCTTAAAGAGCCTAGTAGTGCATTCTCCTCTTTACTTATCATGCTGTATATGTAGTCTACGTGCTCAAACCACCTAGTAGCTATCTCACGATCCCTCTTAGTTAAGAGATCCGACTTTGAGAGGACGTTTACCTGCGGCTTCAACAACCTAAACTGGACTGAGACGGAGAGAAGTAGAGAAGCTGTCAAGCTACTTGGGCTTCTCATCAAGCTCGCATCAACGAGGTACACGACGGCTGTCCTGTCAGAGCATAGAGTTGAGGTTATCACCCGACCTGCTTCTCTAAACGCGAATAGCTCCATCTGTCCTGGAGTGTCCACTAAGATGTAGTCTGGGTTTCCTCTCTCAACTTCCTCCTTTATCTTGTCAGCGAAGCTGGCGATCATGTCGGCGCATGCTATGAAGGCGCCGTTTGGGCCAAGCATGAACTCCCTCATAACTCTCTCGACGCTGACGTAGTCCCTTACATCCACGTCGGGGCCGTAGGGAAGCCACTTAGCTCCTGGATCTAAGTTCACTAGCACGACATCTTGATCCCTATCCTCAAGCCACTTCGAGAAGACATCCACTAGCGTCGACTTACCTGAACCAGCTGTTCCCACGAAGTAGACGTAGAACATACCTCTCACTTGCTGACTCTAGCCTCCTCTTACTTCTTGCTGAGCCACCACTTAAGGTACTCCCTTCTAGAGGCCTCCCTCTCATCTCTAGCCTCTTCTCTCCGCCTGCTCATCATAGCGTTGAGCTCCTCTCTGGTCAACGTCAAGCCGCAGCTCCTACATATGTAGCGGTAAGCCTGCCTATCGAACTTCATCTCTCCTCCGCATTCAGGGCATTTAACCGTAGCAACCACCTTCAGCGGCTAATCGTGAATAGGCTTCAAACAATTTAAGCCTTCCGAGCAGCATCACTTAATAGCCTTCATTCCTCCCAGTATCCTGTGAGCACGCTAACTCTACTGTTATCGAGGGAGCACCCAACTCTCCCAGCAGCTGAGGTTAAGGCTGTACTTGAGTCTGAGGGGTTCTCCTACAGAGTCGTCCACCTAAACCCCCCTATAATGGTTGTCGAGGTAGACCTAAGGGCTTGCAAGAGGCTTGAGGAGAGGCTGGCCATGACCATGGAGGGCTTCTCCCTACTCTTCTCATGTAGCCCAGATCTAGGTGACGTGTTGACCCACTTGAGAGACCTCGAGCTGAACCTTCCAGCTGAGTTGAGCTTTGCTGTGCGTGTTCTGAGGAAGACCCCCTCTGTAGGTCTTAGGTCCCTGGATTTTGAGAGGGCCATGGGGGAGGTCATAGCGAAGAGGACTAACGCGAAGGTTAACTTAAAGAAGCCTGATGTCCTGTTTAGAGGTGTCATCGCCGATAGGTTCTACTTCGGTGTGAGGGTCTTCACGGTTAAGAGGGGCAGCTTTGACCTCAGGAGGCCTAGGTACAGGCCCTTCTTCCATCCGGGCAGCATGGAGCCCAGGGTCTGCAGGGTCTTCGTAAACCTAGCTAGGCCTAGAGCAGGCTCAGTCCTCTTAGATCCCTTCAGTGGCACTGGAGGTATTCTCATAGAGGCCAGCATGGTAGGGTGTCACGCGATAGGTGTAGACATAGATGGATCCATGGTCCAGGGCTCTATAGTCAACCTCAAGAGCTTAAACTGCCAGTTTCTCGGAGTAATTAGAGGCGACGCGAGGATGATTCCTCTTCGAGAGGGCTCCGTAGATTGCATAGCGACCGATCCCCCCTATGGCAGATCCACATCCCTTAAGAGGGTGGAGTTAGCTAAGTTGCTAGCTCGCTTTATGGATGAAGCACCCTCCGCCGTGAAGCGTGATGGGCATATATGCATGGCTTACCCCTCTTGGCTTGACCTCGACATACCGAGCGACTTTAGGCTTGTAGAGGAGCACGACATGAAGGTTCACAGATCCCTGACGAGGAGGATAGTAGTCTTAAGGAGGCTTTGAGATGATCAGAGTATTATTCCTAGGGACATCCTCGAGCACCCCCACTAAGAACCGCTCACTTCCCTGCATAATGCTTCTTAGAGATGGTGAGCAATTGGTGTTCGACTGTGGAGAGGGATGTCAGAGACAGATGGTCAAGGCTGGCATAGGCCTGCGGAAGAACTTGAAGATCTTCATAACCCACATGCACGCAGACCACGTGTTAGGCTTGGCTGGCATGCTCATGACTATGTCTCTAATGGGGCGCCAAGACCCCCTTGACGTGTTTGGACCTCCAGGCATAGCGAGGTTTGTTGAGTGCTTAATGGAGGTCTTCGGCTTCAATCCCGACTACGAAGTGAACCTACATCAAGTGTCTAGCGGTGTCATCTGCAGAGGCAGGGGTTACAGGATAGAGGCCTTTGAGGTGAATCACTCAGTTCCCTCGTACGGCTACGCCCTAGTGGAGGACGATAGACCTGGTAAGTTTGATCCTAAAAAAGCTTTGGAGCTAGGCGTCCCAAGAGGCCCCTTATGGAAAGCTCTTCAGAGAGGTGAGGCTGTGAACGTTGGAGGTCGTGTTGTGAGGCCTGAGGACGTCATGGGCCCTCCTAGGAGAGGCCTAAAGGTCGTTTATACTGGTGACACAGCACCGACGAGATCTGTAATCGAGGTCGCCAGAGGAGCTGACCTGCTAATTCACGACGCTACATTTGACGATTCTTTAGAGGAGCTTGCACGTGAAGAGCTTCACTCAACGGCTAGGCAAGCAGCTCAAGTGGCTCTTGAAGCTGGAGTTAAACTCCTAGTCTTAACGCACATAAGCCCGAGATATGAAGACACCAGTCAGCTCCTAGCTCAAGCGAGGAGTGTTTTCAGTAACAGCTTGGTCGCTGAGGACTTCATGGAGTTAACGTTGAGGTGGGAGGACTAGCTCAAAGACTCTAGGAACTTGAAGCTCTTCAGGGCATCGGCAAGCCTCGTAGCCTCAACTGTTAGTCCTCCCACAAGCCTCAACTCTCCAAGCCCCTTTAACACGTCCCTCCACTCTATGCATCCTTCGCCGAGGGGGAGGTGCTCATCCTCTTCCCCCTTATTATCGTGTATATGAACGTGAATTATGCGGTCGCCGAGCTCCTCCATGAACTTGAAGACCTCACATCTACTTATGGTGTTGGAGTGTCCTACGTCAAGTGTCAACCCTATGTTGTCTGACGACCCCAAGTCCTTGAAGACTCTCAAAGCGTCTTGATGAGTGTATAGTAAAGCGAAGGTGTTGGCCGGCATGTTCTCAATTCCCACGTGAACCCCCAAGTCGCCTGCCACTCTATCAAGCTCCTTGAGGACCTTGATGAGTATCCTCCACGTCGTGTCAGGTTTCAAGAAGTCTATTGGCGAGTGAAAACCTGAGTGCAGCACTAAGACCTTTGCGTCAAGCCTATAAGCGTTGTAAAGGGACTTCTTTATGAGCTTCAGCGAAGTTCTCCTAAGCGCAAACTGGGGCGTCGAGATATTGATGCCGTCGAATGGGGCGTGAACTACGAAGCTCAAGCCCCAAGAGTCCTTAAGGGCAAGAAGCTTCTCCACCTTAACGTCGCTCAGCCTATGCCTCCAGTCGTCTATTATCTCTATGTTTCTGAAGCCCAGCTTGACGAGCTTCTCCACGAAGCCCATCAGCGGCTTGAGCACCCCAGCTAGTGTCGACACGTAGAGCTTAATGGCAGTTCACCTCGGAGGCTCTCTTTCGAATATGGGTTTGCCCTTAAAGGTTGGTGGTGCGAGCCAGTCTATCACGTCGTCAGCGTTAGCACCCGATATCTCGACCTTTATGGCTCCAAGAGGGGACTCCTCCTCAAATGTGCAGAACGTGACTACGCCCATAAAGGCCGCCTGCTTGTGTAGGTAGAAGATCACTCTATCCCCACTTGATGAGCTTGACATCACGGCCCTAGCGGTATCCAGTATCTGCCTTAACCTTAGTCTCCACCTCAGCTTTTCCAATGCTTCAGGGTTGCTCGCCTCAGCTATTAACAGCCTTCTCCCTTCTCTCTCCTCGAAGGTGATGTTGGAGGGTGTTATGATATTTAAAACAGCAGCCTTAACTTTATCCTCATCCTCAGTAGGCCTAACCTCAGCCTCAACTCTTATCTTCACGTGTAAGCCCTCCCACTATCCGTTCGATGACGTGTCTAGCCCTAGACCTTAGGTCTTCAAGGCTGGAGTCGTTGACTATAACGTAGTCGGCCAATGCTATCACGTTCCCAAGGCCGAGGGATAACTCATCTAGATCTCTCCTCCTAAGCTCCTCGAGACTTTTAGGGTCGCCTTCCCTCCCTCTCGCCCTCATCCTTACGTACCTATCTCGTGGAGAGCTGTGAACCGCTAACACGATGACGTCGCCCATCGACTTGAACTCCTCAACTTCATCTAGACTCCTAACACCCTCTACGACCGCTATACTCCATTCATCTCCCCTCATCTCCTTAACGACTAGCTTGGCCACAGCTCTAGGCCCCTCTTCCTCTCTGAGCTTAAACATGATCTTCCTAACGCTTCTCCAGTCCAGGACGCTTTCTCTACGCAGAACCTCCTTTCTAACGGCGTCACCCATAGAGTAAACCTTCAACCCCATCTCTCTAGCCACTTCAGAGACCACGGTTTTACCGGAGCCGGGCATCCCTGTTAAGCACACTATCAACTTCTTCACGCACTAACCCTCCTAACCCTCTCTAGTCCCCCCTCCTTAGTCCTAATACACACATTCTCGATCCCCTCCCTCAGGGCCACCTTAGCTAGAGCTAGGAGCAATACCCTCTCTGGCGCCTTAATGGATTTAAATGAAGGGTCAAGCAGCTCGGCTTCCGGCCTAAACTGCTGTAGCACCAGCCTCGTGCATCCCTTAACTCTCTTAGCCACCTCCTTTACTTGTTCGGGTTGATCTACAAGGCCTGGCACGATGAGAGTTCTAACTTCAACCTCGATGGGTGACCTCAATAAGGCGTCCAAGGACCTCTCAAGGGCTGTCACGACTTCGTTGCCGTGACCCGGCAAGCCCACAACCCTCTCGTAGACTTCGGGTTTTAGCGGCGCCTTAACGTCTATGGCAACTCTATCCACAACTTTCTCCTCAAGTAGTCTCTCTATTGCTTTAGGGTTGGAGCCGTTGGTATCTATCCCCACTCCAAGACCCCTCTCCTTCAGAGCTCTGCAAAGCTCAACAAGACCTTCAAGCTGTAACGTGCATTCCCCTCCAGTTATGACAACACCTTCAATTAGGGGCTTCCCTCTCTCAACCAGCTTCACTAAGTCGCTTACGCTCATGAGTTTGCCGTAGCTGGGATCTATGAGCTTAGCGTTCTGGCAGAACGGGCACCTAAAGTTGCATCCTGAAAAGAAGACTACGCTGCAAAGCTTAGATGGCCAGTCGACGGTTGATAGGTCCACGAGCCCCCCGATCCTCACCTCAATACTTCCTCTCAAATAGTTGCCCTCCACAGCCTCTCTTAGGAGAAAACATTTTTCTCCTTTATGCAGATAAAGGGTTTCGGAGGGTCTACTTGTGGCGCTAATAGTTCCGGGGCCAGCATCACCCATCCTGTCGGAGCGGCTGGCTCAGCTGATGTCCATCCCTAAAGCTAAGGTTAGCTACAGAGTATTCCCCGATGGCGAATCCTACATTAGGATAGAAGGCGAGGTTAAGGGTGATGTGGCTGTAGTGGTTCAGTCGTGCTCGCCCCCTCAGGACAAGAGGTTCTTCGAGCTCCTGCAACTGATAGATGCCTCTACTAGAGCTGGCGCCTCGAGGGTCATAGTGGTATGCCCCTACATGGCGTACTCAAGGCAAGACAAGGTCTTCTTAGACTTTGAGGCTTTGAGCTCCAGAATAGTGGCTAAAGCTATTGAGGCTGCTGGTGCCAGCAGCTTCGTAACGGTCAATATACACAGCGACTTAGTCTTAAGCTACTTCAACATCAAGGCCCTCAACGTAGATGCATTCCGCGTAGTCGCTCGCCAATTACTCGATAAAGACCTCGTGAGGCCGTTAATAGTGTCACCAGATAGGAAGAGGTACCCTGAAGCTCAAGTAGTCGCTGAAGTTTTGAGAGGTGAAGCATCCTTCTTCGACAAGAAGAGAGATCTTCTGACGGGGGAGATAACGACAGAGGAGAAGATGCTTGACGTTGAGGGTAGGGACGTGGTCATAGTCGACGACATAATAAGTACAGGTGGCACCATAGCTAACGCTGCTCGGATATTATCTAAGCAGAAGCCGAAGCGGATAATTGCCGTCTGTATCCACGGGTTGTTCGTAGGAGATGCCTTAAAGAAGATGGCTGAAGCAGGAGTATCTGAGGTCGTAAGCACAGATACTATAGAGAGCGAGTGGTCTAAGATTAGCGTGGCTGAAGCTATTGCTGAAGTTCTTCAAGGGATGTTGGAGGGTTGAGCCTTGAGTAGGGAGTCCTTGATAAGGTGCTTTATAGCGATCGACGTGGACGACCCCCTAATCGTAAGTAAGCTTGTCGAGGTTCAGAGGGGGCTTCAGACGCAAGGCTCGAAGCTAAAGCTCGTGGAGCCAGAGAACCTCCACCTAACGTTGTTCTTCCTAGGTGAGCAGCCGCCAAGTGTCGTTGAGAGAGTTAAGGGTGTCCTGTCAGAGCTCTCCTTTAGCCCGTTCACCTTAAAGCTTAAGGGTATAGGTGCCTTTCCGTCAATAGACAGACCTAGGGTTATATGGGTTGGCATTAGCGAGGGCTTTGAGCACGTGAGGGAAATATACTCGCACTTAAGGCCTAAGTTGCTCTCAATACCTCTAAGGCTTGAGAGCGAGTCGAGGTTTGAGCCTCACGTGACTTTGGCCAGGGTTAAGTTCTCGGGTTACGCTTTGAGGAAGACCTTGAGCAGCTTAAGAGAGGTTGAGATAGGCTTTCAAGAGGTTAAGTCTATAAGGCTTAAGAAGAGCACATTAACGCCTCGCGGCCCTATCTACGAGACTATCTATGAAGCTAGGTGTGAAGGTGAAGCGTAGCTCATGGAGCTTCACGTCCAAGAGCTTCTAGAGGAGGTTTTGAAGGAGCTCTCCCCCGATGAGGAGGAGAGGGGGTTAGTCGATTCCATAGTGGAGGTCTTCACGAAGAGGATATCTGAGGTCTGCAGGAGGCTAGGCGTTAAAGCTAGGCCTGAAGTTCAAGGGTCTATAGCTAAGGACACTTGGATCAAGGGTGACAAGGACATAGACATATTCATAATTTTTCCTCCCGACACCCCTATCGATGAGGTTAAGCGTGTAGGGCTTGAGGTTGCTAGAGCTTCAGCTGGAGATAGGTACTTAGAGTGTTACGCTGAGCATCCTTACGTGAGAGCTCTAGTGGACAGCTACATGGTCGACATAGTGCCGTGCCTAGAGATCAGCGGCGAGGTTTCTAGGCCGCTAACGGCTGTTGACAGAACACCTCTTCATACCCGCTTCGTGAAGTCTAGACTTAATGAGAAGCTGAGGAACAACATTAGGCTCCTCAAGGGCTTCATGAAGGGTATAGGGGCTTATGGAGCTGAGATCAAGGTGTCCGGGTTTTCGGGCTACTTGTGCGAGCTCTTAGTGTTATACTACGGCTCCTTCCTAGACGTAGTGCACGAAGCCTCTAATTGGAGGCCTTACTCGACAGTTATAGACATAGCCAGCCACTACGAGGATCCGTCTAGGGCTTTAGAGGTCTTTAAAAGCCCCCTAGTCGTCGTGGACCCAGTTGACAAGAACAGAAACGTCGCTGCTGCTCTCTCCTTGGAGAAGCTCTCCACTTTCATATTGGCGTGCCAGCTTTTTATGTTAAAGCCAAGCAAGGTGTTCTTCGGCCTGGGAGTAGAGCGTAAAGAAGCTGCAAAGCTGGACATAAAGTCCTACATTGAGAAGAGCGGGACAGCTCTACTAGCTATCGCTACAGATCTAGAGCCCTCACCTCCCGACATCTTGTGGGGGCAGATTAAGAGGTCTAGTCAAGGCCTAGCCAAGCTTCTCGAGAGAGGGGGCTTCAAGGTCTTGAGGTACACAGCTTGGTGCGATGAGCGGCTTGAGAGCCTTGAGGAGAATAGGGAGGTTGTGTTCTTATTCGAGATAGAGAGAGACGAGGTACCTCCCACCATCAAACATGTAGGTCCACCAGTCACGTCAAGGCATAACACCTTGAAGTTCCTCTCTAAACATGTATCCTCAAGCTCAACGGTTGCAGGCCCCTTCATTGAAGGCGATAGACTAGTCGTCTTAGTCGCCAAGAGAGTTAGTGAAGCTCCAGCTTTAATCAGGACTGAGTACCCCAACGCCGACATAAGCAAAGCAGTCATCTCAGCCTTCAAGCGCAGGCTGGACATAGCACTAAACGAGGACATAGTAGATATATGCAAGAGAGGGGTAGAGGACTTTAGGAAGTCCTTAAGCTCATTTCTTAAGGGAGCTCCAGAGTGGCTCATAGAATGCTTCAGGTGAGGCTCTATAGACCTGAGGACCGCGACTTACTGGTTAAGATACTCTGCTATCCTAAGCCTTGTAGTGATGAGGTTCTCGCTGACAGACTTCGCCAACTGCAGGAGCTCGACGTGGACGCTGTAGTCTCCTACGGCTGCCAAGAGGTTCAGGGCTTCAATGTGCTGGGGAAGGGTTGTGACAGCGTAGTTGTAAAGGCCTTAGTCAACGACCTCGCCGTAGCCTTGAAGATTAGGAGGGTGGACTCTCACGTTAAGACTCTAATTTCGGAGGGGGAGAGCCAAGCTTTAGCTAACACTTTTGGTGTTGGCGCGAAAGTCTACGGGTTCACTAGAGACTTCATAGTAATGGAGCTTGTCGAGGGTCTCTTAATAGGCGACTTCGTGGTAAAAGCTGAAGCTAGTGAGCTTAGAGATGCACTTAGAGATCTGCTTGAGCAGTGTTGGAGGCTTGACACAGCAGGTCTTGATCACGGAGAGCTTTCGAGGGCTTATAGGCACGTACTCTTCTCTAATGGCAAGCCAGTAATACTGGACTTTGGAAGCTCTAGTAGGCGTAGGAGGCCCTCCAACGTCTCCTCGATGTTCAGCTTCCTGTTCTTAACTGGAAGCCCCCTCTCTCGAGTTGTATGTGAGAAGTTGGGGGTTGAGGCTGAGCGTGAAGCCCTAATTGAGGCCCTAAGGACGTATAAGAGGCTTAAGACTCGGAGCTCTTTCATGGATTTGCTGAGAGCTGTAAAGCTCATAGGTTAAGGAGACAAAGATAAATATTCTCCTCCCTAACCTCTAGGGGAAGGGGCCGTAGTCTAGCCTGGATTAGGATGCCAGCCTGGGGAGAAGTCCCCAACTTCACAGATCGCTGGTGATCGGGGGTTCAAATCCCCCCGGCCCCACTGCGTCTACTCACAATGTCCTTTGCTTGGTCTATTATCCTCTGAGCCAGCTTGACACCTATCTTAGGTAGCTCAGCTAGCCTAGCGACTCTTGCTTGAGCCACGTCTTCGAGCTTCTTATAGCCATAGTTGTAGAGTATCCTAGCCCTAACTCTCCCTATACCCTCTAGCTGAAGTAGCTCAAGCAACTCCTCTCGGGCACCCCACCTAATCCTAGGGGTTAGCTGGCTTAGCTTGGAGTGGTGCCTTACCATGCCCATGATCTTGGCTATCTCGCTAGCCGCGTAGCATATCCACTCAGCCGTCTGAGTTATAGCGTAGATGTCGCCAGGCCCCACATCATACCTCGACACTATGTCGTCCTCTGCGAGCTCATTTACCCAGTCGTAGAGCATGAGCGCAGTCTTGACTTCAGCTAGCGTGGAGGCTAAGTCCTGGTCCTCCTCTATTAATAGCTCCTCGCTCTCCAAGGCAAAGCTCCCTATCCTATCTACATCAGCCTTCCTCGGGTGAAGCTTCGGGACTTCAGGGACTTTACAGAGGAGGTGTAGGTAGCCAAGAGTTGTAAGTCCATGCCTTCTCTTCAAGTTCTTCAGTATTATTATTGCCGAGAGCGGATCTATGTAAAGCTCTGAAACCCTTCGCCCAAGCTCTGTGGCTATTAGCTCCTCTCCCCTGATGGTTATGAAGCCTCCTCGAGCGAGGAAACTTATGACCCCCCTAACTGTCAGCATAGCTCCAATAGGCGTGAACTGATGAGCATAGAGGGTCTTATCTATAAACCTCGCCAGATCCCCTATGGAGGCAGAGCCCATGGAGGCTATTGTGGCCAACACGTGGGTTCTCAAGGCTGCCTCATTGGCAAGCTGAGACGTTATCTCCTCAGGCTTAGAGTTTATGTAATGGCTAAATATGCTGTAGGCCTCAAGGGCCGTCTTAGCTATAGCTACAGCCTCGCCGTACTCGTCGTACTGTGGCCTCCCAGCTCTACCAGCCATCTGGTGGAATTCGAGCACTGGTATCTTGTGCATCCCAACGTTTACGTCGTACCTCCTGTAGTCCTGAATTATGACTCTCCTAGCTGGGAGGTTTACGCCAGCAGCTAGAGTGGGTGTTGAACACACAACCTTTATCTTAAAGGCCCTAAATGCCTCTTCTATGATCCTTCTCTGCCTAGCTGATAGCCCTGCGTGGTGGAAGGCGACCCCCTTCCTAATGTAGCTTGAGAGCTCTTCGTTAATTGATGTGGCCTCTTCCCCCTCCTCCATCTCCTCACAGATCTCCTTCACTTCCTTGGGGTCGACTAAAGGCTCTAGGTGCCTAGACATCTTAGCTGCATACCTCACCGCGTTGTGCCTAGTGTTGGCGAAGACGAGGCATTGACCACCCTTCTTGACGACCTCTAAGGCCATGTCTATGATGGGGTCGCCTGACACCCTCTCGAAGACGTGTTCACTACCATCGTTAAACGTGATCTTATTGCCAACGCATACCCCCATCTTTAGAGGTACAGGTCTCCAGTCACACTCGACAAGTTCTGCTTCCAGCCAGTCAGCCAATACGTGGGCATTGCTTATGGTGGCGCTTAAAGCCAGTAGCTGGAGGTTAGAAGTTAGGCTTCTAAGCCTCGCTAAGACGACCTCGAGGGTGGGCCCTCTACCAGGGTCGTTTATCAAGTGTACCTCATCTGACACCACTATGCCGACATCGCTAAGCCAAGGAGCGCTATGCCGAATTAAGCTGTCAAGCTTCTCGTTTGTACACACGATTACGTCGTAGCCCTTCAGCCATCTATCATCGCTGTCATAGTCGCCCGTAGTAACTGCAACCTTTAAGCCAAGCTCGGAGTACTTCTTAAACTCAAGCCACTTCTCGTAGGCTAAAGCCCTTAGAGGGGTTAGGTATAGGGCTTTCACCCTCTCCTCTAAAACCCTCTTGGTTATTGCAAGCTCCGCTATGAGCGTCTTGCCTGAAGCTGTTGGAGCAGCTACTACGATGCTTTTGCCTCTTAGAACTCCAGCCTTTACAGCCATCTCTTGAGGGGGATAGAGCGTCTTAATACCCCTACTCTTCAGTAGTCTCTTAACTTCAATTGGTATGTCGAGGGAGTCTACGTCTATCTCGCTTCACCACGCTAAACCTTCTTGTAGAAGCCATCTCTAGGCTGGAAGAGGACTCCATCGTTTAAGAGTTGCTTCAGCGTCCTCTCAACGAAGATCTTGTCTATACCCTCCTGCTTAGCCTTATCTATGATAAGATCCTTGCTCACAGGCGCTCCTTGAAGCTCTTTCTCAAGCTCTTCGACTATCTCGATTATCTTAGCTATCTTCTGCTGGACTGTTCTAGGCCTCCCAGTCATAATTATGTCTATGTCTGGGCGACCTGCAGCGTCACTCCCAACAGTCCTCAGGTAGTAGTCCATGAGCCTTATCACAGCCTCAGCGTCTTCAGCTGTGACCTCAGACCTCAAGGCCATCCTAGCCCTGGCCTCAGCGGCTCGAACAAGAGTCTCAAGTTGCCTCACTGTTATGGGGACAGGGCTGTCATCTGAGGCCTTTTCCCTCAGCCCTAAGAAGTACGACTTTATCCTCTCTATCGCCTCATCTGAGAGCTTAGGCTTAACGTTCTTCCTAGCGTAGGCTATGTACTTCTTCAAGAAGTCAGGTGGAAATGGAGAGGTGACGTCGCCCTTCATGGCCCTGAGGCTCAACACATGGTCTGCTAAGGCGGCGTCTCTAGCCTTATTGGGCTTATCTACGACCACGAATATGAAGTCGAACCTTGAGAGTATCGTCACGGGCAGGTTTATGTTCTCAGCTATGGGCCTATTAGTCATGTACCTGCCCAGTGTGGGGTT
>Ga0164311_10000108_pt1 | contig 29734 bp, 35 predicted proteins | sample GuaBasSedimGuay2_FD_121796 | JGI IMG/M metagenome (GOLD analysis project Ga0164311, IMG submission 121796) | Subseafloor sediment microbial communities from Guaymas Basin, Gulf of California, Mexico - Guay2, Core 4569-9, 9-12 cm | ecosystem: Environmental > Aquatic > Marine > Hydrothermal vents... | reverse complement strand
GCACATACATGCGCAAAGTGCCGGTGTGTGTCTTTCTAAAGGCATCGCATGCTCTTTCTATAACACCCGCAAAGCCGTAGTCCACAAAGTCCATGCCGCCACGCCCCGCAAATCCGTAGAACGGCTTCAGCGAAGACTTAACGGCGGTGAACATGTGGTGTGACGAGAAAATCATCTCGTCTGGGTCTATGTCCTCACCGCCGATGAAAGGAAGCTTCTTCTCGGCGGATGGCTTCTCCGGCGCAGCTCTCATGCCGGCGTAATACAGCAGCACGCCCACGACCATGCCTACCATTATGAGGAGCGTTGCCACCGTTGGCACCCAAATCCCGATCTCGGTGATAACGCCGAAATACGTAGCCGTTATACCTCCAGGGACGAGAACTGCTGCTGCAGACCCTATTATCATTAGTGGGAGCCTCGGCACAATTCCGAAAATTATGCACGCCAGTGCCAAAACTATGAGCGTAGCCTGCATGGTCGGCGGCACTTCCTTCACGTCTTTAAGCCGCTTTGGCTGTGGTCCGAAGAGCGTTGAATGGACGACCTTCACGAAAGAAGCGAGCGTCATTGCGCTCACGAACATTGCGACGACCGCCGCCCATGCGTAACCAGCATCTATCGCCGCGCTGTAGATCAACCACTTGCTCACGAAGCCGTTAAACGGCGGAATGCCCGAAATGGAAGCTGCTGCCACGATGAGGGCGAATGCGGTCACCGGCATGTTCTTTGCAAGCCCACCGTAGTCGTCGAGGCTTCTGGAGCCTGTTGCGTAAATTAGAGCGCCGGCGCACAAAAATAGACAGCCCTTGAAGACTGCGTGATTTAGACAGTGGAAAAGCCCGGCGGCGATGCCGAGCGTCGTGCCCAAGCCGAGCGCCGTTATCATGTAGCCAATCTGGCTTATTGTGTGGTATGCCAAAAGCCGCTTCAGGTCGGTTTGCACGAGGGCGTTCATCACGCCTACTACCATCGTCACGGCGCCTATGAGCACGACCACGAGATGCCATGATGCTGCCATGAACTCTGGAAATAAAGTATACATTCTTGCAACGAGATAGACGCCAGCTTTGACCATCGCCGCCGCATGAAGCAGCGCCGTGACGGCAGAAGGTGCAACGGTAGCGCTCGGCAGCCAGTTGTGCATTGGAAACTGCACGGATTTGGCGATTGCGCCGATGAGGAACGAAGCAATGGCGACGCCTGCCCAGAATTCTTTGCCAACAGGAAAGCCTTTCGCCGCAATGTCCGAAAACAGGAAAGTTCCAGTGTTCAAATACGCTATGAAGATGCCGAATAACAGAAAGATGCCGCCGACGTGCGTCAGCACAAAGGCTTTAAGTGCAGCACTCACGTCCTCACGTCTCTCCTTGTAGAAGCCTATGAGCCCGTAGGAGGTCAGGGAAGTCATCTCCCAGAAGACGAACAGTAGGAGAAGGTCGCCAGCGAGCACGAGCCCGACCATCGAACCTATGAACATCAGCATCCACATATAGTAGCGACCAAGCCCGTGCTCGTGCTCCATGTCGTCTACGGAATAGAGCAAGGCGAGGAAGCCGAAGCCCGAGGCAATCAAGGCGAGAAGAATGCCCAAAGGGTCGAGGTAAAGAGCGAAGTGCACGCCTGCCTGTGGTATCCATGCATAGCTCGCAACTATCGGCCCCTTAGCCCTGAGGACTGCGGGCGTGATCCAAGCGACGAGCACCGCCGAGATCAAGATGCCAACCGTGGCGAGCCAGCCCTGAAGCTTCGGACTCGCCTTGCTTAGGGCGGGAGCTATTGCCGCAAACACAAACGGGATTGCAATTGCGAGTATTGCTGCGGTTATCACGTCCATTTCTATACCTCCTACTTAGCTCAAAGCTTCTCCAACGCCGCAACTATTCCATCAATAATCGCTTGTGGTCTCGGCGGGCAGCCACCGATATAGACATCCACTGGGATTATCTTGTCAACGGGACCAGCCATGTTGTAGCTGTCTTTAAAGATGCCACCGCTGCACGCACAGGCTCCGACAGCGACCACGAGCTTTGGCTCCGGCGTCTGCTCGTAAACCCTTTTCAGACGCTTTACGCTCTGCTTGGAAACGAAGCCCGTCACGAGTAAAATGTCTGCATGCCTCGCCGAACCTTCAAGCAGGATGCCAAAGCGTTCGACGTCGAACCTCGGCGTCAAAGCGGCGATGATCTCAATGTCACAGTTGTTACACGAACCCGTATTTATGTGGAATGCCCACGGCGACTTTTTCCGGCTGAGCTTTATGAGCTTCTCGAACATTCACGCACCTCCCAGCAGCGTGGCACATGCCACACGAACAAATTCAATCACCGGCGTCGGGAAAATGCCAAAGAGGATGCAAAGCGCCGCCAGTATGACCATCGGGACAAGCATGCTTGCAGGAGCCTCCTTTGCCGTCTCGCTTCTTCCGTTAGGTTCGCCGAAGAACGTCGCGTGCAAGAATCTCAAAAGATATGCGAGCGTCGTCACGCTCACGATGAGCATGATGAGCACGAGAATCGGATGCCCAGCCTCGAACGCTGCTTTACAAATCAAGAACTCAGAGATAAAGCCTGAAAATGGCGGGACACCGGAGAGGGACAGCGCTGCAATCATCGAAACGACGGCAGTGACAGGCATCTTCGAGGAGAGCCCGCCGAGTTCTCTGAAATTGCGAGTGCCGGTTGCCTTGATAACTGCGCCCGCTGAAAGGAACAACAACCCCTTGCCGAGGCAGTGGCTGAGGATGTGGTAAGCCGCACCTATCGCTCCGAGGACGGAGCCTAAGCCGAAGCCCAGCAGTATGAAACCCATTTGGTCGACGCTTGAGTAAGCGAGGAGCCGCTTCATGTCCGTCTGCACGAGCGCTAGCATCGTCCCGACGATCATGCTCAGAACGCCAAAGCTCACCAATAACAATCCGATCATGCCGAAAGCTTCCGCCGCAAATAATGAGAAAAGAACCTTCGCCATCGCATAAGCGGCGGTGTGTATCATCGCGCCAGAAAGCAGGCAGCTTATCGAGGACGGCGCCTCGGCGTGTGCATCCGGCAACCAAGCGTGCAGCGGCACCATGCCCGCCTTCAAACCGAAGCCAAAGATTATGCTCAAAGCGATGAACATCGGAACTACGCCGTCAGCAGCCGCCAACTTCTCCACCGCCACTAGGCTCAGCGTGCCGAAGTGCTGGTAAGTGAGCGCAACGCCAAGTAGCACGAAAAGCGCACCGATGGTGCAGAGCACGATATATTTGTAGCCAGCCTCCGCCGCCTCCTTGTAGGTGCGGTGGGCGACGAGCACGCAAGAAGCGACCGTCATAATCTCAAGGAAGACATACATGAAGGCGACGTTCTGCGTAAGCACCATGCCGAGCATCCCGGCGACGAAGAAGTGCAGGCATGCATAATACCGGTTAAGGTGAGGTTCTTCTGAGATATAATGAATGGAATAAAGCGTTGCAGCGAAGCCGAGAATCGTTACTCTCAGCGCGATGAGCGCACTGAGTCTGTCCAGCGCAAAGTCCCAGATGCCAACACCGCCCGCCACGCCCGAGAAACAGACGTAAGCGGCATAAACAGCAATCAAGAGCGTCAATGTTTCCATGAGCACCGAAAATGCGTCCCTGCCCTTTTCGGAGACCTTGCCGATGAGCGGCGCCAAGCATCCTGCGACCGCTGGCGTCAGGATCAACACCAATGGTAGGTATGCTGCCTCCTCCATTTTCACCACCTCAGTAGGTTCGCTTTCCAGCCGTCTAACGCCCCATACCGCTCTTTGATCAAAAGCGCCACCCAGAGCATCACGAGCGTCACCAGAATCTCGGTCACGTCAAACACCAAATAAATGGAAAACGGCAGCTCAAGTAACGCTAACGCCGGATATAAGGCATTTGCTGAGAGCAGAATCCCTAAAATTACCTTAATAACGTCTCTTTTCAAAAGCGCAACATAAATGCCGAGCATGAACACTGCGAAGAACGTTGCGACCTCAAAACGGACGAACGGCAGGAGCACGGCGAGCGTCGCTCCCAGAAAGATACCGGTGACGACGACCGACGTGACCGTGGACATCGTCTCCACTTCAATGCGAACGCCCAACCTCCGCAGATACGCCACCAGCATGTAGAAAATTAGAAAATCAGCGCCGAAACCTGCTTTGTGGCATAAACCGTAAACTATATATCTTCTGGCAGCATCCCGAGGGGATAGGATGCCGGAAAAGAGGAATTGGAAGGAATATTATGAGGAAATCGAAAAGATGAATAAAGGGAAGGGAGGAAGGCCATATGAGTATCCGGAGAGTTTTGCCATTTTCATGTATTGCACGATTGCATTCATATAAGACAGATAGATAGAATGTTTCTTGAGGCTCATCAAGATACATCCCAAAGATAAAAGCGCCATCATTCAGTCAAATAAGAAGGGCAATAAAAATCGGAATACCTTTGCCTAAAACATTGAGACAAAGAAGATTTTGTTATTGCTGTAGATAGTTCTGGAGTAAAGGTAGCAAATAGAGGAGAATGGATTCGTCATAAATGGAAAGTGAGGAGGGGATGGATCAAGGTTCATATTGAGGTGGATGTAAAAACAAAGGAGGTTGTATCAATAGAGGTAACAGATGCGTAGGGGATGGAAAAATGTTGCCTTCATTGGCAGAGAAGGCAGAGAAGAACAAAGGAAGGAAACCAAATAGGGCAATAGCAGATGGTTCCTATGAGCAGAGGAAAAGAACCGATAATAAAAACGAGGAAGAATTCTTCTACGAAAGCGAGAGGATCTCCAGCGAGAGCTAAGATGGTAAGGGAAAAGAAAGAGATTGGATATGAAGGATGGAAAGATAAATACAAATATGGCGAAAGATGGATGAAACCGTATTTTCAAGAGCTAAAAGAGAATATGGAGAGTATGTTAGTGCTGTTAAATGGAATAACATAGTGAATGAAATTAGATTCCAATATGCTATGTTAAATATTCTACTCAACGGAATTAATGTTTATTCCATTGTTTGAATAAACATAATTGGCATTAATCAAAAACGGACTTGGAATATTCAATGTTATAATTGTGCCACAAAGCACCTCACAGGAGAGATAATAGACAAAGTTTTGTAAGAGACCATGAGGATTTGTCTCCTCTCTTTGTACACACTCACTCAAATCGCTTCATGAAGCGTAGATCAACGTACTTTTTCAGCATGTATGCGATCCGTCCTTTTATCATAAACCTGCCCGATGTCGCGATCGCCTTACCACCACCGTAAGATATGAAAGCCCTCGGGCGCTCGAGGGTATTCTTTGGTCTGTATTTAGCGAGAGGTTTGCCCTTCTCCGAGCGCACGATATTCTCTGCGATCATCCTCCCCTGTCGCTCCGCCTCCTCGGCGTTCTTACCCGAACAACGCCCGTCAATCATGGTGAACACACAGTCACCCCCTGCAAAGACATCATTCATACCTTCGACCCTGAGGTTTTCGTCAACCTTAATCCAGCCACGTTCTTTCGGAACGTCCAGCGTTTCAAGAAGCGGTGCAGGTCTTATCCCCGCAGTCCAGAACAGCATATCATAATCCAGTGGTTCTCCACCTTTGAAATAGATTTTATCATCTTCCACTCGCTCAACAGCCGCATTTAGCATGATGTCAACCCTCTTCTCGCGCAGCACCCTCTCAATGTACGTGCATACCTTCGGGTTAGCCTCTGAGAACGCGGGGAGAACCTTAGAAAGCGCTTCGATGAGCGTAATCTTCAGTTTACCACCGTATTTATCTACAAGTTCCCCGACAAGTTCGACACCCGTCAGGCCAGCACCTACGACCGCTATCCTGTCTTTACCAGAACTTACAAGTCTTTCAAGTGCTTCCTTTGCTTCCAGCGCCCCTTCAAGTGTATTTATCGAGTATGAATGTTCTTCTGCTCCAGGAATACCGAAATATGACTGTACAGCGCCCACCGTGATAGCAAGAAAATCATATGGTACCTCTTCACGCTCAGTCTTCACAACTTTAGACTTGAAATCCACAGAAAGAGCGGCTTCGTTGATGAACTTCGCATCGTGCTTCCTTGCAAATGATGATAAATCACCAGTTATCTCGTCAGGAGTGACTTTTTCCGAGATGATCTCGGGAAAAAGGCTTTGATTCTGCATCCGCGCTCTGGGATCTATCATCGTAATTTCGGCATCCTTCATCCCTTTTCTCACGCCTTCAACAACCTCTATTCCTGCAAATCCGCAGCCAATAACAACGAGTTTCATAACGATCCACCTCCTACCACACTGCTAACAGTTTTTTTACATTGGTTTTTATCCTTTGAATTCTATGTTTCCGAATGGGCATGCAATCATGCAGGACTTGCAACCAACGCACAGCATTTCGTTCCTGTAAACCACAGAACCCCTTCTCTCAAGGGCGTTTGTCGGACAAACTTCCACACATGGGCTCTTCTCGCAGTGCTTGCACTCCAGATTTAGCGGAAACGTCTCGTAAACCTCTATTTTTACTCTTTTCTCCCTATTCTGCCTTGCACATGCTACCTCGCAGCTCCGACACTCTATGCAGAGGTCCAAATCAAAATAAAGCTCCGGCATGTTACACCCTCTCCAACGAGGCTACGCACGTCTTGTAATCTGAAGCGAATAAAATATTTTTCGGAATTTCTCGGCGGACCACCACCGGTGCCACCAACTCCTCAGCGTCGGTTTTGAGTCTTGCGGCGTCACCATCACTCAGCCCCAACGTAGCTGCATCTTCAGGATTTATTTCAATCCAACGCCACGGTTTTCCTGTTACCTCCCAAAAACGCTCCGCCACGAGCGCCCACTCAGGGTTAAACGTTCGGCGCTCGGTTATTACCAAAAACTTTCCCTCCGGTCTCGGTAGCTCGAAACGCACGTCGAACGGCAGTAGCCTCGCAAAGCGGTCGGTGGTCTCGAAACCACTTTCGTAGAGGCGCTTGCCGCCCCAGCGAACGCCGCCCTCAAGTGCGTCCTCAACAATCCCTCCGTAGGCTTTCACAGCCGCCGCAACTTCCGGCCAGCCCTCAAACCCCAACTCCACACCCAACCTCGCTGCAAGTTCTGCTAAAATTTCAGCCTCGGCTCTTGCGCCTCTCGGCGGCTCCACAGCTTTCCGCAGCTTCTGAATGAACCTATCAGTGCTCGTGAACGTCCCCTCCTTCTCGGCGAAGCACGCTCCTGGCAGTATGACATCCGCTTTTTCATCGCTTCGCAAAAACGTCTGCGTCGTCGCTATGAACTCCACACCGTCCAAATTAACATACGGCGGCATGCCTCCTAACGCAACTACGACCTTCGCATTGCCGTTGAACTCCTCCTCAAGAACGTCCTTAGCGCCTTGGATGTTCGGAACGCCCTCCACGACGCACAACCCCACCTTTGTAGCGTTCAGCAGCAACACGAGGTCCGCCAACGCCTTTACGATTTCCCTTGCGTTCTCCTCAAAGATAGCAGTGGTGTAAATGATGCACGGCTTAGATGCTTTCGCAAGCGTGCTTGCCGCTTGCGCTATGAGCGTCGGGCTTACGCCCGCCATTTCTGAAATCTCTTGGAGACTTTTCTCGTCCAGAAGACTTTTAAGCTCGTCGAAGCCCTTAGTCTGTTTTTCCACGAACTCCTTGTCGTAGGCTTCGCTTTCCACGATGCTTTTTATGATACCAAGGAGCAGTGCCGCGACGCCCCCTGGCTTACATTGTAGGAATAAGTTTGAGAACCATGCTGTCTTACCGGGGCGCGTGCCCACGGCGGTTACCCAAGCGCTGCTGTCAAACTTTGCCCTAAGCATGTATCTCGCAGCTAATGGGTTCTGTTCAATTGGTTCACCGACGATGAATAGGTGATCTGCGTCCTTCACCTCTGTAAGCGGGGTGATGGAAGCGTCGTAGCCAAATATATCTTTAAGCCCGAAGGCGGCGCTTGGCGGCGTTGCTGCACGGACGTGAAGGGCGGCGGCGAGCTTCATCATCAAATAATTCTCCTCGTTCGTGCAGAATCCTGAGGAGAGGAAAACGACGGCATCGCCACCAAATTCCTTCGTCGCCGTTTTTATCCTACTGGCTACAATCCCAAGGGCTTCACCCCAAGAAGCTTTTTTGTAGGAGTCGCCCTCACGCACTAAGGGCGTTGTGAGCCTGTGCTCGTGGTGAATTATCTCGTGGACGAGATTGCCCTGCGGACAAAGGGCGCCCTCATTAAACGGATGTTCTTTCCAATAATCCAACCCCACAACTTCCCGCTCTTTGACCAAGAGCAGCCCGCAGCCGAGCGCGCACATCGGACATACTGTTTTTATCTTTTCGATGGGCATGCTTCCACCTCAGAACGGATTTGGTATGTCCTTTATCATGTCGTATGTGAAGACGGCGCCATCCCTACAGACATAATACTTGCCGATGTTACAATGCCCGCACTTGCCTATGCCGCATTTCATCATCCTTTCTAACGACAGGTGGATATTTTCAGGCGCAAAACCGAGTTCGAGGAGTTTCTGCGTCACGAACTTTATCATTATCGGCGGACCGCAGACGAACGCCATGTTGTCTTTTGGGTCCACCTTAACGACATCGAAAAGCGAAGTCACGACGCCCACATGTCCCTTCCAAGTTTCGTCAGCGAAATCTACTGTTAGGTATACCTCCACATGCTTCTTGAACTCATCCCACAGGTCTTTGTAAACTATGAGTCTTGGCTCTCTCGCACCATACAGCACCTTTATGTTGTTGTATTTCTCACGCTCGTGGATTAAAGCATAAATGAGGGAGCGGAGCGGAGCAATACCTATCCCGCCACCGACAATCGTGATGTTCTTGCCCTCACATTTCTCAAGCGGGAAATGCGTGCCGTAGGGCCCTCTTATGCCGACGATGTCGCCCTCTTTTTTCTGGTGAATGGCGGCGGTGACGCTGCCGACACGCATAATGCTAACTTCGAACTTTTCGGTGTCGAAGGGCGACGAGGAGAGCGTGAATGGCGCCTCGCCCATGCCGAACACAGAAACCTCGACGAACTGTCCTGCTTTGAAATTAAACTCGCCGTTCTTCAATTTGAACGTGAACGTCTTCACGTCGGGACTTTCTTCCTTAACCTTCAGTATTTCAGCGAGCTTTGGTATGTAAGGGTTCCCACCTCCAACAGCCGCTACCGCCACGCTTACCACCTACTTCATTATGCCCATAACATCCCTAATGTCAATCCTCGCCAAACAGGCGTTACGCAACGCCCGCAGCCCACGCACGCCGCCTCATTGTATTTCTCCACAAAATACACGAGTTTATGGAAAAACCTTTGCTTAAGCCTCTAGGCGAGCGCCGCCCTCGGATTCACACCGCCGCCACCCGTTGGAAGGCTTCTGAGAGGCAGGGGTCCCAAATGCGAACTCTCCGCCAAGTCTCATCTTCTGGCTCCTCGAAGACGTAGAAGCAATAGCACGTCGGGCATGAGTAAATACAGCCGAAACACTCCACGCACATCCCCGCTAAGCCCTCAAAATACTCGTCTTCCAGCAAACTCACGTCCTCTTTTATCTTAGCCGCACTCTTGACTACATATTTCTCCTCAAGCCTCTTGGTCACATCCTCTCTTTTCTTCTGCCGCTCTTCGAGTTGCGAGCTTGAGGCGTCCTCCGTAAATTCTTCGAGGAGCGTCAGCAGCTCCCTACCACGCTCACTTCCCGCCTCCAGTAAATACCCGCCATCCACTCTGCTCATGTTCAGGTCGAAGCCACCTTCGGCATAAGGTTTCAGACCGAGAGCTACGCAGAAGCATGAATCTGAAGGCTCTGCGCAGTCTAACGAAATTATCGTGACGTTCTCCCTTTTGGCTTTGTAGTATGCATCGGCAGGCTCTTCTAAGAGAACTTTGTCCAACATCTCCAAGGCTTTCAGGTCGCACGCCCGCAACCCTAAAAGCAAAACACCCTCCAACTCCTCGAGAGACACTTTTATTTCAACGTCACCACGCAAAAAATATTCAAACATCTTTTCCCTAGGTGGCAAAAACAAGAACTTCGGCGGCGGACCCGCTCGCCTTTCTATGCCTACTTCGTCTAACATATCCTCAGTGAGCACCCGTAAGCGCCGCCTATCGGACACACGACAACGTATTTCTGCATAAGTGCTCTTAACGCATCTTTCATCTTCTCTTCCCTGACGAAAACACATCTCTCTGCCATTCCTGTAAGTGCCACGATTCCAGCCCGATATAAAATTTTCTATTTTTATCGGGGGCATCAAGAAAAGCACGGTATGTTATGGTGGGCAAGGTGGCACGCTCCCCTCATGGTTTTGAGCTTTGATGCCGCTTCTTAATCGCTCACGGCCCGCAAAAAACGTTGCTCCATAGTGTTCCATTTCGCACGGTTTATCATACGCGGTAAGACCTCGAATTTCGCCGGATGCGTGTTTTTAGCTTCAATAGCACGCCCGCTCTATACCCCAAGGCTTCCTCCGTTCCGCAGCTTGACATTTGAGCTCGAAGGCGTGGGCGTGGTGTCTGACATCCTACGAAAGCATGCTGACAATCCTTGCTTAAAACTTTAAAAGTTAAAAGGCTGTTCTTCGGTAATTCTACAGCACATCCTTAGGCATCCGCAGGGACCCTTTATTCACCTCCTACCGATTTGAAACGTGCCCCTTGATATATCTCCGCACTCGACCTCTGTGGGCGTGACCCCGGCCGCTGCATTTCGAAGAAGGTTTTATATGCTAGAATGCAACGTTTTAACATGAGCGTCGAAGAGATTAAAAAAATCGCCCAAATTGGCGCCGGCGTGATGGGACACGGGATTGCGCAAGTGGCGGCGATGACGGGTTATGACGTCGCTCTGATGGACATCAGCAAGGACGCCCTTGACAGAGCGATGAAATTGATAACAGTAAGCCTGAGCAAGCTTGTCAAAAAGAACAAGCTCACCGAAGAGCAGAAGGAAGCCGTTCTGGGGAAGATAAAACCGACTTTAGATTTGAAAGAAGCTGTTCAGGACGCTGACTACGTGATAGAGGCGGTTTTCGAAAGTTTAGACCTTAAGAAGCAGGTCTTCAAGGAAATGGACGAAATCGCCCCGGAGCATACAATCCTCGCATCCAACACCAGCACCATCCCTGCCACGATACTGGGAGACGCAACGAACAGACCGGACAAGGTCATAGATATGCACTGGTTCAACCCGGCACAGCTCATGAAGCTCATCGAAATCATGCCCGGCGAGAAGACGAGCGAGGAGACCCTAAAGACCACCGTGGAACTCTCAAAGAAGCTCGGCAAGGTGCCTATCGTCCTCAAAAAGGACGTCTGGGGCTACGTCACCAGCAGGATGGCAATTAGTTTCCTCTACGAGGGCGCCTGGGACCTCCAAAGGGGCATGGCGGAGCCTAAGGAGATAGACGCCGCCGTCCGCTACAAGCTGGGCTTCCCGATGGGACCCTTCGAGCTCGCTGACCTCACGGGAATTGACATAGGAAGGGAAATGGACGAAATCGTTGAGGAACTGAGCAAGACGCACCCCGCATATGTAGAGGGTCCCGTGGTACGTGGCCCACCGATAGTTAAGGAATACATCGAAAAGGGCTGGCACGGCATGAAGAGCGGCAAGGGCTTCTACGAATACCCCGGCCCGGGCGTGTATAAGCGGGTTGAGATTCCGGAGGAGCTTAAAGAGAAATACGACCCGACTCGTTTCATCTCGACGCTGGTCAACGTCGCCGCCTACCTCCTGCGGATGGAGGTTTCCACGAGGGACGACATCGACACTATGATGAAGCTCGGACTCGGCTACCCGAAGGGCATTTTCCAGTTCGCCGACGAGATCGGCGTGGGCAAGGTCGTGGAGACGCTGAAGGATGCGAAGGAGAGGTATGGGCAGAACTGGTATGAGCCTGACCCGCTGTTGGTAGAAATGGCAGGAGCCGGGAAGAAGTTCTACGAATAACCCTCCTCTCTTACTTTTTTAAACATTACTATTTTCGTTAGTTGCGATTTTCTGCACAAGTTGTGAGTTGCTCATGCTTTACGCTAAACACGGCAGTGCTTTAATCAAGCAGCCCCATTTATGCTTGGGTGGAAGCCTTGCAGAGGCAAGAAGTAATGGAGAAGGAGCGGCAGTTCATCATGCAGACATATTCACGGCTGCCGGTGCTCATCGTCGAAGGGCGAGGCGTCGTTGTCAAGGACGCCGACGGGCGTGAATACGTGGACTGTGTCGCCGGCATCGCGGTGAACAGTGTTGGGCACTGTCACCCGAAGGTCGTCGCCGCAATAAAGGCGCAGGCGGAACGCCTTATCCACCTCTCTAACCTCTTTTACACGGAGCCGCAGGTCGCGCTTGCGGAAAAGCTCTGCCGTCTCGCGAAATTCGAAAAGGTTTTCTTCTGTAATTCCGGAGCAGAGAGCGTCGAAGCCGCTCTAAAGCTCGCACGCAAGGTTACTGGGAAAAAAGGTTTTATTGCGGCGCAGAACAGCTTTCACGGGCGGACTTTCGGGGCGCTCAGCGTCACGCACCACGTCAAGCGTGACGTTTTCGAGCCGCTGCTCCACAATGTGAAGTTCGTGCGTTACGGCGACGCAGACGCCGTCAGAAAAGCTATTGATGAGGACACGGCAGCCGTCATCCTTGAACCGATACAAGGCGAAGCCGGCGTGATAATCCCACCGCTCGAATACTTGAGGGAGGTCAAAGAGATTTGCGAAAAGCACGACGCCCTTTTTATTCTCGACGAGGTGCAAACCGGCTTCGGACGCACCGGTCGCTGGTTCTGCAAGGAGCATTTCAAAGTGCAGCCTGACATAATGGCTGTTGCAAAAGCGCTCGGCGGGGGCTTTCCAATCGGCGCTACGCTCTCGAACTTCAGCTTCGAGCGCGGCGAGCACGCCTCGACGTTCGGCGGAAATCCACTGGCATGTGCGGCGGCGCTCGCAACGCTCGGCGTCATCGAAGAGGAACAGCTTGTGGAACGCTCGGAAAGGCTCGGAGCTTACTTCATGCAACGGCTTTCCGAGGTAATCGGTGACTACGACAGTGTTAAGGAAATCCGGGGGAAAGGACTCATGCTCGGCGTGGAACTGCAGGAGAAATGCGAGAATGTCGTGAATGAAGCGTTGAAGCGGGGTGTTTTATTGAACTGCACCGCCGACCGGGTCATTCGGCTCGTCCCTCCCCTCGTCATAAGCAAGAAACAAATAGACGGCGTCGTGAAGATTTTATCCGATATTTTGAAGGGTTTTGACGAGGGTTAATGGCTGCCGTTTTGACGAGGGTTAATGGCTGCCGTTTTGACGAGGGTTAATGGCTGCCGTTTTGACGAGGGTTAATGGCTGCCGAGCCTGCTCGAGACGGCATTTAGAAAAGCGAGAGCCTGCACCGCCCGCCGTATCGTAGGGAAGACTGCCACGTTTCTTCCTCTCTCCAACTTCCGCACGTATTCGGCGGAGGGATACCCGTAGAGCCATACGACCACAGGCTTCTCAAACTCAGCAGCCACCTCTTTTATCACGTCAGAAACGTCAATTTTCGCATGTTCCTCCGTCATCGGCGCAAAATATATGCAGAGGAGCGCCGCAACGTCTTCGTCGCAAAGCACTGCTCGTATGACGTCCTCATAGACTTTTGAGGGACCGTGCGCCATCGCTCCCACCCAGATGTCCACAGGATTCCGCACTTGCATCCATGCCGGCATCCACCGCTGTATTCTGGCGATCGTCTCTGTGGAAAGCTCAGAAAGCCGCAAGCCGCACTCCTCGACGACGTCTGCAACCATAACGCCAGCAGCACCTGCATACGTTATCACTGCGACCCCGGCGCCTCGCAGCGGTGGCAGCCGCAGGAACGCTTTTGTGAAGTCCTGAAGCTCGTCAATGTCGCTGACGACGAAAGCGCCTGCCTGCCGCAATGCCGCCGTGTAAACCCGATAGTTGCCCGTCATTGCGCCGGTGTGCGACGCCGCAAGCTCCGCACCTTTCTCACTACGTCCCGTTTTCAGCACAAGGATAGGCTTCCGCCTCGCCACCCTCATTACCGCCTCCAAGAAGCGCCGCCCATCTTTCCCATGCAGTCCCTCCATATGCAGGATTATCAGCTCCGTCTCTTCATCCTTCTCGAAATATTCTAAGGCGTCTACGAAGTCTACGTCGCACATGTTTCCCAAATCCACGAACTTTCCCGGAAACAGCTCGCCAACACCCAAGACAAAAAAGCCGGTCTGCGAAACTATCGCGACGGGCATCCGCCGCTCCTGCAGCGGAACGCCATGCAGCGACCCGAACGTCGTCGAGAAGCCGTTAAAGGCGTTCAACACGCCCATAGTGTTTGGACCGAGCACACGCACACCACCCGCCTTCGCCGTCCTGACTATTTCCTCTTGCAACGCCTGCCCCTCGGCATCAGCCTCCGCAAAGCCCTGCGTCACGATTATCACGCCATGCACGCCCTTTTCCACACACTCTTCGACCATCTGCGGCACGAGCTCCCTCTTTGTGGAGATGACGGCGAGGTCCACGTCCGCAGGCACGTCCTTAATGCTTCGATACGCTTTCACGCCTAAAATCTCCGAAGCGTGCGGGTTTACGGGGTAAACGTCGCCGTCAAAGCTCTCCAGCAGATTTAGGAGCGTGACGTATGCGCCGGGGCGTTCTTTTCTCGGCACTCCTACAAGCGCCACAGAGCGCGGTTTCAAAAAAACCTCCATAATCTTTCTAACGCCGTTTTTAAGTTAATACCGACTCGTGGCGAGCGGTCTGCGTCCCTCCCCCGCACGAATCTGGCGACGCTTCTTGTCTGGGAATCAAGCCTTCGCCCGCGAAATCGGGATGATACGCAAGCCGAAGCCCGGCTCTACGTCAAAGCTGATAATGTTGCCGGTGGTCCTGTCAGCGCCACGCATCTTCGCAACCTCCATCGTCTTCATGAGCTGCGTCCCGACCTCCTCTATTCTAAGGCGGATGTGTCCGTCGCAAATCGAGCGTATCCTAACGAGTAACTCCTCTGAAAACGCGTATTCGTGCGCCGTTATTAAGATAGTCTTGCCTTCGTCGCACAAACTCTTGCAACTTGCAAAGAAGTTAATAATATCCGATTCTGAGGACTCTGCGTGCTCTAAAGTCGTTAAGAACACAGTAAGTGAGTCTATTATCGTGACCTCCTCCTCCAAGACCTTCATGCTTTTCAGCAAGTATTCGAGGAGCGGAAAGCTCAGTTCTATGCCCTTCAGGTGAATCGGGAATATTTTGATTCTTCCAAGGATAAAGTAGTCGGAGATGTCTAAGGAGAGGCTCTCCATTTGCTTTATCAAACTCTTGACCGTGTTTTCCGTAGTGTAATAAGCCATAGTGAAGCCCTGCTGGAGTCCGCCCCACATGATTTGCTGTGAAAGCACGCTCTTCCCACTGTCATTCGGACCCTCTATGAGCGTGAGCGAGCCTACGGGGATGCCGCCACCCATCTTCTTATCAATCTCCGAATTTCCGGTGGACAGCACTTTCTTGTTTTTATACACATCCTCAAGCTCTTCCTCGTCAAAGCCCTCCATCCCCATCGTCATCACCCGAGGTATGAAGACGTTTTAACGCCGTTCGGCGTGGCAACGACGAGCCAGCCGCTCTTATTCGTATCCAGCGGTGAGCTTAATCTTATCCATATGTTCAGTGCCTCGGCGGGGTCTAAGATTCCGGGGTTCATTTCATCAGGACGTATTTTAACAACTGCCCACGTATCATTTTTCGGCGGTGTGCTCTGCGTGTATGGCAACCACCGCACCTCCTTTCCTCGCTGCGAATAATAGGAGACGATGACGTCCATTTTTGAAAATTCCCTAATCCTTTCCTCGCCTGTGTTGTTAATAGTGACGTTCATGTCGGTATTGCTTGAGATATTAACATCTGATATTTCAATTTTCGTCCGCATCTGCTCGCCTTTCAACGATTGCATCTCCTTTACCGCACAGTTCAACGTCTCACTCATGAAATGCCCCCCTGCCACAAATACATACATCGCAGAGACCAGAAGCGTCATGGCGACTATCGTTGCGATTAGAGCCCCGAAGCCCATTACCCGGCATCACCTCATATCGAGAAAAAATCTTCATCCGAAACACCGTTGTAAATCACAAATTTGACATAATAATCCCCAGGCGTTGCCGTTTGGTTGATTGTAATTTTTATGGTCTCGCCCACGTCCCAACGCCCGTCGCCGTCGTCATTTTCAATGGTAAAATTCCAGCTTGGCGACGTAGAGAGGCTTTCGTCATAAGTTACTCTTTGAAAATCATCTACGAGCCCAAAAAACAAGTCCGAATTATCAACCTGTGGAATTTCGGTTTTCCCTACGTTTTTTACCCATACGTAAACAACATCAGTGGTATTCCCCTCGCTTATTATTTCTATATCGCTTTTTATTTTATCGCTCAATTTAGAAGAAGTTGTTATGAACGAGCCACCAACGCTCACCACCGAGGGATATAAAACATTTATCAGAGCAACGGCGCATATGACGGAGGCGATAGTGAGGATTGCCGCAGTTATAACACTTTCCGACACCCTCACTCCCCCCACTCAAGCATCGATAATATCAAAGGGTCAGGCCCTTCATCCCGTAATACCTTGTTAAGATGGTAGACCGCAAGTATGCAATCCCTCATGCTTATCTCTCGCTTGGGAGTCTTATCCGAAAGTTCTGAAATCTTTAATATAAGCTCTTTGACGCTCTCAGGCATGTTCCCGGTGAGCGTGTAGATTTCAAGGATGCGGCTCAGCTGCTCCCGTCCTATAATTGAAAGCATTCTGTCCGTCCAGAGCATGAGCTCAGTCAATTTCTGAACGTCAATCCCCGACTCCAACGCCCTACCCCTCAAAATAGCCATACGCTCTTCTCTCGTAGGCGACGCCCTCTCCTCTTCGTGGCTTAGGTCTCTGCCCACTTCCTTTTTTAGACGCTCCCTCGCCCTCTCAATCTCCTCTTTCAGCTCTTCGGCACTCGACACATCGGCCCTCACTTGCTCCATAGCAGCATTTAACCTCTCCTCCACGAACTTTTCCAAACTCTCTGTTAGCTCGTTAATAATCTCTTCCTTCACCGCCTCCAGTGCCTTCGGCGAAATTTCTTTCACTTGAGCATCTTTAACAACTTCTTTCAGCCTCGCTTTCGCCTCCTCCTCAATTTTTTCTAATATCTCTTCCTTAAATCTGTCCAAATCAACCTCAGGTTTTATGTATCCTTCTTTTATCTTCTTAAGAATGTCATTCTTCAATACCTCTATTCGTTCATCGCTCATTATCATCTCTTTTATCACTTCCATATTTCTAAAAGGATTCTCTAAGTTGTTCATGATCTCCCGAATGTCTATGAGTATCTTCTTAATTTCCCCCTTTAGAAGCTTCATTTCTTCTTCCAAATGACCAAGATTTGTTACTTTTATCTCACCACCCATAGCGCATCACCAAGTAAAAAATAAAAAGAAAAATAGTTAGTGCAGATTCATCACAGTGTCAACACTTGGTGGTATCGTTCGCGTTATAGCCAGCGTCGCACCTTCTGGCGGCTTCACTTCTATGGTGAACTGCTCGTTTCTTTCCAAGGTATAATCCGACGTATTCACGCTTATCTCCGCCTTCTCTCCAAACTCCAAAATGTTGTCCACCGTTTCCTGGTCCCCGACGAACGTGAGCGTCCATGTAGCGTTGTTCACGTATCTATCGGCGTCGTAGTAGGAGATAACGGTTTTCCCGGGAGTCAAATCCACGGGATGACGCCCGGCTGTCAATGCCAACGTGAAGGTTATGTTCACAACCTTACCGCTGGTAGTGTTCCCATAAGCGATAACATCGCCGAGCAACTCGACGGACGACGTGGCTTGCGTCACGCCGGTATGCACGACCTCCTGAGATTTCTGGGTGGTGAAGAAGCCGGCGTTGAGGACGACGTAGCTGAAGACGGCGGCGACGACGACGAACGCCGTCAATACGATTGCGGCTTCCAGCCCCGTAAAGCCCTTCTTATTCTTAAATTTCAATTTCGCCCTCATTTTCCACCCCCTAATACAGCGGGTCCGATTTGTGTATGGAGACTGGCGCTCTTTTCACTATCGCAATGGACGCTCCAGATGCTGGCTTCACTTCTATCGTGAATTCTTTGTTCGCAGTGACGCCGTAGTCCGGCAGCGAAACTATGATTTTCGCCTGCTCGTTTGCCTCCAGCAAGTTATCAGAATCCCCTTGGACTATCGTGTAATTCCAACAGCCCATCGTCATGTTCCCTTTAGAGGCGTTTCCATAAGCGCAATACGTGAGATTGCCCTCGTGCAGTTCCTTATCGGTGTATGCTATCGTCAGCTTGTTCAACGCTATCGGATTTTGCCCGGCTGTTAGCTGAATGTAGAACTCTACCACCGTCAGGTTCGTGGAGTCGAGCTGCGTCTTGTTCGTATCGTTCCACGCGTAGTATGACCAGTACGTTGTGTAGTTGTTGGGATTCGTGTAGGTACTGCGGTTCCACGTTCCGACAACGGCGTTCGTAGTTCCCGTGATGCTTCCGACGACCTCACCATACTCCCAGCCATGCCCAATGACCGTTCCAGCAAGTTCGATGCTGGAGGTGGCTTGCTCGACGCCGGTGTGGACGACCTCTTTGCTCTTCTGGGTGGTGAAGAAGCCGGCGTTCAGCACAACGTAGCTGAAAACCGCAGCAACCACCACGAACGCGGTCAATACAATTGCGGCTTCCAGCCCCGTAAAGCCCCTCTTGTTGTTAAAAATATTTTTTCTCATCCATCCACCTCCTCAATGCAGGTTCATCACTTTGTCTATAGACGACGGTGCGCTCCTCGTTATTGAGATTGTTGCGCCGCTTGCGGGTTTGACCTCTATTATGAACTGCTCATCCGTCGTGACGCCATAGTCCGGTAGCGTAACGGTTATTTCGGCTTTCTCTCCCCGCTCGAGCAGATTATCGTTGTCGCCGTATCCTGCCGTTGTTATGATGGAATAATGCCATTCGCCCATCTTCATCCCAAGAGTGCTGCCTGTCATGCTGGTGCCTGTGGCGCTTGCGTTATACGTGAGATTGCCGACGTGCGTGTCTTTATCGGTGTAGGAGACTACAAGCCCGTCCATGTCCATAGGGTTCTGCCCGGCGGTTAGTTCCAAGTAGAACTTGACGACCGTTAGGTTTGTGCCGAGCGTGTTTTCGTAGCGTTCCGCAGTGCTGTTATAAGTCCAGCCGTAACCCACGACATCACCGGTCAGTTCGATGCTGGAGGTGGCTTGCTCGACGCCGGTGTGGACGACCTCTTTGCTCTTCTGGGTGGTGAAGAAGCCGGCGTTAAGGACGACGTAGCTGAAAACCGCAGCAACCACCACGAACGCGGTCAATACGATTGCGGCTTCCAGCCCCGTAAAGCCTTTCCTACGCCTTCGTCCACTTCTTATATCCTTTCGGATGTTCTCACCCCCACTTTCAAATTAACGACAATGAATTACGCCATCATACTAAAGTATTTTCCCTTCATTGAAGATTTTATTTCAAAGTAATCAAATTATTTAACGAATAAGAAGAATTTTTTACAAAAGTTTTAAAAAATGTCCCCCGATGTCCAAGCCACCTTGTTTCTTCAGCTTTTTGTAAGAGGCTTTGCTTATTCGTATCGTGGTTTCTTTGCCGTCCTTGCTGACTTTAAGCGTGTACGTGCCGTCCTTGTTCCTATTGGCATTTAGAACGGACCATGTTGATTTAATGTCGCCTCCCGTCTCGCTTTCAGCCTTAATATTCCGACGCATTAACAAAAAGATAACAACGGCAACCACAGCAATGACGGCGGCAAGTGCTGCAATCCAAGATTTCTTGTAAGCTGCGAAATTGGATGCAGCGAAAGATGACTCTCCGCCGTCGTTGGAGGTGGCATTCGTTGCGTTTTCAGCCGCTGTTGCGTTTTCGGCGAACATTGTATTTTCGAGGGGCTCTGTTTGGTTTGTGGACGGCTGGGTCTCTGGTTCAACATGTTCCTCGCTTGGAGTGAAAGTAACCGTTATGGAACCCTTTTCAATTTCTGGCATTTCCGGCGAGGACGCTGTGATGGTGACACTTCCGCCACAGGCGTTGGTAGCTCGCATTTCAGTTGTAGCTTTTCCGTTAGTTGCGTTTACCTCGTATGCCGAGAGCGTTGCATTTCCGGATACTTCGAACTTCACACTTATGTTCAAGGCGGCGACGGCGTCGCCTTCATAAATCGTTGCGGTCAGTAAGGCAGTGGCGTTCGCCGGCAGCACCGTGCGGTTTGCGCTTAACCTTATTTTCGGTCGTTCCTTGTATTCGACGAAGACGGGCGCCGATTCGTTGCTCGGATTGTCAGCGTCGTCGACCGCAATAGCCGTTATCGTGTTGTTGCCTCTGACAAGCGTGACTTCCAGCTCGAACCGCCCGCTAGCCACTGCCAGAGCCTCGCCGCTTACGTTGCCGTTAATGAAAATTTTCACAGTGGTATATGGCTCTGCCGTCCCCGTGATTTCTATTTCTTCTTTATATACCGGTGAAGGCGGCTCGTCGAGCTTCGGCGGCTCTGGCGGAGTGGTATCACACTTCACGGTAACGACGTTTGACGTTACGTTCACGTCGGAAATTTTAGCGAATATCTCGTTTGTGCCTTCGCAAAGGGACACTTTCGCAGAGAGATTCCCATGTTCGTCGGAGCTGGCGACGTTCACAAGCTCGGCATTCACGTAAATCTCGATGCACGTGTTGCGAGGAGCGAGTCCTTGGATTTCAACGTCCGTTTTGTTCGTAGGGGACTCCGGCTGTTGAAGAACGACGGCACGGGCGTCTACGAATAGCCAGACCGCCCTTGCAATGATGATGTCGCCGGCAGCGTCCAGCGGCTCGAAGAGCAGCATGCCGTGATAAATGTCCGGAGACGCAGCGCTGACGCTCACGGTCAGGCTGTAGGTCTGCATTTCTGAGATGTAAAATTCTTCATCGTAGGTTATGGAAATGCCAACGTCGTCAGCGCTTTTGTTATGCAACAGCGGATTTCTTTCAGCCACGCCGCACTCCGCCCAGAAGTCGCTCACACGCACTCTACCCGCGTAATCCATGCTTGAAATCACTACAGTGCGGCTCACGGCATTTTCGTAACACCTCTCAAATTTTACCTCCTCGGGCACTATTATGCTCGCAGCTTGCGTAGTCTGGACCGCTGTGACGAGTAGCAGCACGCCTACAACCAGTAATAGCATTAAAAATGCTTTGCGCACGCCAGTTAGAGCCGCACCGCTCATTTTAACCACGTTAAACCGCTGAAAGCACGTAAGTTATGGGCTCTTTCACGCTTTCTGGATAGTTGTAAGAAGGTGGCAAGTTCAACCTGACGTCCACCGTCACCTCTTCAGAGGAGAATCCGATAATCCTGCCCATTTCGTCATATATCGGCTGCGTCTCAAGCAGTATGCTGAAAGCGCTCACGTCATAAATGTCGCCGGCGGCGTCCTTAAACTCCAAATATTTGAAAATGCTGTCGGCAGCAGGGGGCTTTATCGTGACGATGACGTCGCACGTCCCTATGTTTTTAAAAGTGACGGGCGACCAGCCGGTGGGCGTCCCCGGATATACGGTGCCGAAATCCCAGTTATTGGCGGCAATAACCTGAATCGCCATTATTTTCGGGACAACATCCACGCTCGCTGTTTCTTCAGGGTCTTCGGTGGCGTTCGTGGTCACGTAGTCGTCGCCGACGCCGCTTCCCGCATGCAACGTTAGGACGACAGAGGCTTTTTTATCAGAGGCGACCCACGCCGTAATCATCACGTCCCTCGTGACAGTCACGTTCTCAGGTGGCGGAATTGAGCCGTTCAGATATGACCTGTTGAACTCTCCAGTCTCCACGTCGAAGAGGAGCGGGTTAGACTGGTTAAACGTAAAAATCCCCTCGCTTACCTGCCCGATTTCTGGGTCATCGCATTCCCAACAAGCTTCGGGCACGAGGAAAGGGTTCCCCTCGCGGTCGTAAGCTTTTAACCCGAAAAAGACCCTTGAATTTTTCCGCACGCCCCCTCTACTTATGACAGTTTTGTTCTCCACAGTGATTTCAATGGTGTGGACAGGACCGTGCTCCACGACGACCCTCGCCTCGTCACACATGGTGCCATATATCGCCTTTACGACGCCGACGCCAGCTTTACGCGCCCGGAATACGCCATTTTCATCAATCTCGCCGATGGTGGCTCGCCATTTGACCTTATGCGTCACGTCCTTCGTCTCGGTGCCATTTTCGACAAGCACGGTTGCGAATGCAGTGAACTGCTGCACGTTTCCAGCGAATAAGGTGGCGTTCGCCGGCGTGATGACGAGGCACGTCACGTATTCGTCGTCAACGCCGCCGATGCCGCCGCCTGTGTATGTGAAAGCAGGCTGGAGCAAAGCCACAAGCATCAGTGCGCATGGAATGAGTATCAGTTTACGAGGCATCACGCAAAAATGTGAGGATTATATTAAAATAGTTTTCTATGTTTGAAAATTTATTAGAAATGGGGCTGCATTTTTTTGAATATTAGAGAAAGATATTTAAATCATCCTAGGTTACGGACAATCATGGATGTGAAAGTTATCAAGCAGATGTTCGGAAGCCCCACGCATGTGAAGACCATCCTGCTATTCTATAATGGTGGGAGTTATTTCGACAATATCACGGGCTTGACGAAAGCGTTGGGGAAGAGCCACGTCACGGTCCGCAAGGTCGTCTCAGACCTGCTGAAGGCGGGAATCTTAAAAGAAGTGACTGTCGGACGCTCAAGGGTCATAAAAATAAACGAGGACTCGCCATACACAAAGGCGCTCTTCGAGTTCCTTGATAAAATAAAAGAGATAGAAGAGGGCAAGACCGAAAAAGACCGCATAAAGACCCTTATAGAAAGGAGGGCGGCAAAGCAGGGAGAATCGTCTAAAAATGCCAATAATAGGAATAACTCCATTAAAATAAGGGACCTCAAACGATGGGTGTGAGTTTTATCTCTAAAAACTCCCCCAATTCCTGAGAAAGTCCGTATATGCAAGTCCTTGGTCTTATCCCATACATACACACGACGCCATCTATCTGTGTCATTTTAAGATAGATGCTTGCCATTTCTTTTATTTCGCCGCTCAATACCGTCGAAGGTCTCATTAATCCTATCATTAGGTCTCCGTTGTGGTGATTTCGCACTATAAGCTCGGAAAGGTGCACGCGCACGTCATTTTCGTCAAAGAAATTCATCTTCGTGAGTCCGATGACGTGCAGACAGTGTTTACCCTTGCCCTTAAGCTTATTATATTCTTCCATATAACTGTTGAAGTATTCGGACAGGTTGTCGCTGCCCGCATCAGCGTTTATTACTTTCACATTGCGTATCTTGGCTTCCTCGACGTAGTTGGCGATGCTTTCTTTAATGAACTCCGCATCTAAACCCTCCTCAGGAATGACAAGGACGCCCATGTCGTTGTGTAGGAAGTTGGCAACGGTCTGCAATACTATTTGCCAATAGCTTTCTAAGCCCACGCTTTCCTTCGCCACTTCGAGCAGTATGAAGCCGCCGTTCGGGTAGCCGCCTCCGAGGATGTCATCGAGCGCCATTATGCCTGAGGAGAATAGCGCGTCCTTGTTAGGTATTCTCTCCTTTTTTGCTCTCACAAGCGCTATGTTGGAAGTGACATGCGTGAACCGTCCGTCATGTAAAGTGAACAAGTTCATCTGCTCTTTTATCGGGATACCCCGCATCTTCTGGATAAATACACGCCGCACGAGTCTCTCGTCCTCTCGCTCCTGCTTGAACAGCAGGATGCAGTCTACGAGGTAGTCGAGCTTCTCCTCTTCCTCCTTCTCGCTTATCAACACAAGGTTGGTCTCGGTTTTCCGAGCGATATCAAGCATCGAGACGTTCAGCTTTTCTGCGTCGCCGCCTATTTGCGAGTGTATGGCATCCCAACTGTCGACGATCAGGATGGAAACGTCCTTCTCTTCAACTTTTGTGAAAACTGCACGCAAGAAACTTGCAAAATCCTCGTATCTCAAATGCTTTGATTTGTCCTCAACGAACTCCGACTGTGTGGCATCCAATATGTTCCCCGCAGGCACGAACTCGCTTATTCTCGGAAACTGTTTGTAGAGTGTTTCCGGGTCCACCCGTGTGGATATGTAAACCCCTTTCCCGCCACCTTTTGAGCATACTTCTTCAAGTAACGTCACAGCAAACGTCGTCTTTCCAGTTCCCGGACTACCCTTTACCAAAATGGTATATCCATTTATCTTCTCAAAAGCCCTTAATACGTCATGCACGACCATCCTCATTGAAAAATTTAGGAAGTATTATATAAAGTTTGCCGAAAAACGCAATTTTTTATACATCGTTTAAACATCCTTAAGTTCTGCCCTTATATAAAAGAGGGGAGAGAATGACAGGTTCTGGAAAGGAAAAGTTAGTAAGAGTAGCAAGGTTTTTAAGTCCGCTGCGTGGATTTGCTGCCGATGAGCATGAAATAGAATACCGTAGAGATGCTTTTACCGGCGTGGAGTGCCGGATAAACGTGGCTCGCTCGAAAAGGGTGAAGCAGGTTGAGGAGGCGGAAGAGGAAGTAGCTGAGATGATAAAGCGGACGAGAGAGGGCTGCTTTTTCTGCCCTGAGCGGCTTAAGAGCGCCACTCCTAAGTTCACGGGTTTCTATGAGGGGCGTATTGTCGTCGGTAGTAGCTGTGCGTTCCCTAACCTCTTCCCCTTCGGAAAATATCATGCCGTCGTCACGTTCTCAGAAGACCACTTCCTCGACCTGCATGAGTTCTCCGTGAAAATCATAGAAAGCAACCTGAAAGCGAGCATCGCGTTCGTAAACGCCGTCTATAAATACGACAGGAGCGCAAAATACCCGATTTGGAACTGGAACCACCTGCCGTCGGCGGCGGCGAGCATCATACACCCGCACGTCCAAGTGCTTGTTGAAGAACGTCCGACACCCTTCCAGCGCAGGCTGCTGGAAAACAGTAGGACATACTTTGAGGGGGCTGGCAGAAACTATTGGGCGGCGCTCGTCGAGGAGGAGAAAGCCGTCGGTGAGAGGTTTATAGGCGAAATTGGCAGCGGTGTCGACGGCGTCGTGGCGCTCGCAAGCTTCGCGCCACTCGGGAATAACGAGGTTATGCTGATTTTCAAGGGCGTGAGCTCGCTCGCAAACCTTAACGAGCGGCAGATTAGGAACTTTGCGGAGTGTCTCGTTAGGGTGCTGCGCTGCTACAAGAAGAGCGGCGTTAACTCATTCAACGTCACGACCTTCTCCGGAAGCATCAACGGCGGTGAAGAAGATTATTACTCGTTACATGCGAGAATCATCTCAAGACCAAGATTCAGAGCCTTTTACACGAGCGATACTGGCTTCATGGAAAGATTCCACTACGAGTGGGTAATAGAGACGATGCCCGAAGATGTTGCGGAGCGGATGAGAAAGTTTTTCTGAGGTGAGCTTTTGAGGAATTAGAACAAGCATCTCTGCTCCGAACTAGGATGAGAAAAGCAGTACAAGCACGTCGTTCCAGAAATCTACGAAGCAGAAGAAGAAAAGGAGTATGGGGAAAAGCGTCGTGATGGCGGCGTCGGCGTCGGAACGAACGAAACGCCCGCTTCTCAACACGAGGTATATCGCAAAGAGGCACGCCCATTGTGCGGCGAACAGCCAGCTTATGAACATGTAGAAACGCCCTGCCAACAGCCCCATCTCCACAAAGCCATTTGCAAGCAAGTAGTGCGTGAGCGTGAGTGCGCCGAAGCTGCACGAGAATGCAAGCGCAAACAGCACGTCAAGATGCCGCCGCCGCACTCTGAAACTCAACTCCTCCATCCCTTTTACTGTGGAAGTTTCTCAAAAAGCAATGTCGGAGACTTCAATATTTATTTCGAACCTTTTCAAATAAAGTTTATAACGTTTACAAAAAATATGACGAATAATTTAAAAAGTTATGAGCTTGTTACGCGTGGCTGTTTTTAGCGACGCCATATCGCCGCACAGTTTTCTATCATCGTAACATCAGTGAGCATGCTCGTAACGACAGCCGCCATTGGGATTGCTGAGGTGGAAGAAGGCGTGGAGCCTGTGCGGCGAGTTATGGTGGTTCAGGCGACCTCAGCGCTCACTAATCACATCGTTCAAACCCATGATAAAACTATCGAAAACGTTCGGATTTTCCGAACGCGAGAACAAAGGTTTATCTGAATTAGAATTTTTTTAATCGAATCCGGAGATAAAAATAAAAAACCATAATGCACCTAACAATATTGCAATTGGAATCATCCTTTTTGATGCGAAATAACCCTCTAAACCACTAATAATAGACAAACTGACTCCATAAGCAACTACCTCTACTATTCTTTTAAGATCAGGGGAGGGGTAAAAATAATTGAAATTAAGCAAAAGAAGAAATCCCATAATCGGGAGTGCTCCTACCAATATGGACCCAAGTCTATCTCTTGTTATCCCTCCATAAATAATTGGAGCCGCTGGGAAAAGAAAAAGGATAAAAGTCTCAACAAACAACCAATAGATTGAAGCACCGCCACTTTCCACACGGAATGGATCACCGATCATACCTACTAATTCAATCAAAGCAATAATCAATAACGATACAACCACCGGTGAAACTAATCTCTTTTTCTCCATTTTATATTTAGGTAGCCCAGCCATTGCTGTACGGATCCGACACGTAGTTATTAAGGTAGTAGTTATCCTCGTAAACCGTCCATTCGGGCTCTTCGTAGAACTCAGCAACCAATTCTTCCACGGGCTCGTATTGGTCAGGTTCATGTGGAAAAGGATCGTCGTGGTGTGCATTTGCGACTACATCTCCATCAGACATCTGCCACAGTCTTACGTGATATCTACCGTCCCAACCACATATCTCATCAGCTACACCATCGGCTATTATCCAACCATTCTCCGGGTCATAGACATAATGATTTATCCACTCACCTATCCAATCATACCAACCTTCTTCTAATATCTCTGACTTCACCGTATTTTTATTCGTATTCTCCCATGCCAGATTTATGGGGCCCTCTCTTTCGTAGAAGCAATACCACCTACGCATCACATCGAATATGTCCACTGTGGATAGTCATAGCTAACCCACCATTGAAACGGGTCGTTCGCTCTCGTTAGCACCACTGTTTTTTCGGTCACAAGCGCTTTCTCTTCGCCCTCTTTCATTCCTATTGCTTCTGCTTCCACCGGAATTTTAAGCACCCTTGTAGATCACCAACACCAAACTTCTTTTCAAGGTCTTTTCCTGTGTATATCTCCTTTATTTCCAGATACCCTTGCTCGTATTTGTAAATCGTGGTAGCTTTCACCTTTACAGTATGTTCTCTTCTCCATTGTTCCATTGATTTTTCTGGAGTTGCACTTATCGCTGAAACGAAAGTCATTGCCATGAGCAATGCTACAACAAATATCGTTCCTATTATCACCCCCTTCTTCGCCTTTTCGCCCGTCATGGATTCGCGCCATGAGTTAGCTACTCTTATTATTCCCCTCTCATCCCGGCATCTTCGTCTGCTTCCAAGTCCAATGCTACAATTTTCACTCGCTACTCTTAATCACACATTACAGTAGTTATGTCCATCTGCTTACCAGAGTATATTGTTATCATAACACCACAATTGCCACCGCCCACATATGCGTTATGCCACTCTGTCGTACTATTATCTACTACGACTTTATACATGTAACCACCCTTCTCCTCGGTTATTTCAGGAGACTGTATTCTTTCTCTAGCTCTTAGTGTATAACTCTTATTGAAAATCGTTTTGTTATCTAAATCAAATATCTCAACTGTTACCTCATGTGTGATTCCGTCCTTATTGGATAGTGAGAACCTGAGTGGTTCTATATAGCCAAGGACACCACCAGGTGAAAGGCTTTCGAGAAAGATGTAAAAACCTAATATTGATATTAATGCGACAATCCCTATTACAACAAGCACTTTATTTATTGTTTTCATATTAATTATAAAAAATAAAAAGGAAGAATAAAAATCTTTTTCCCTTTTATTCACTACGGAATGGGCGACACCGTATTGTTATGGACCAGTTCTAATGTTCCATTTGGATTTATCCTATACACCCCTTTTTTAATTAACTCTTCCACCTCTTTCAGATGTATCACCCTCGTTCCATTCGGATACTCTTGTATCAGTCCCCTTTTAATTAAGTCTTCTTTTACCGCTTCATCTTCTATCCTGAATACTGGTCTTTTTTCTGGCACGCCTGGTAGCTGCGTATAGATTAAAATAAGGAACGAAAATAAAAAAGCAGCAAGTAATGCTGATATTACTGTGATTGCTGACGATATCTTAATGTCTACTGTTTCTTCCATCTTCCTATGCAGCTTACGGGCTAAAATGAGGGATGAGATGGATATTGCAATAGATAATGCTGATATTATTGCGATTGCTGACAATATCTCAGGGTCTATCACATTGAGGGAAAAAATAAATAGCGTAGCAAATAATGCTGATATTAGTGCAATTGCTAGTAACAATGTCTTAATGCTTCTCATCTCATCACCTCTCAGGGTTGACACCAAGTTGTTATGTAATACCTGCTATTCTCTGTCCCATGTGTTTGTTTCATTGGAGAGTTTGCCCAAAAAAACGTTGGTATCGCACTGTTCCAATTTACCCATTGGTTGTTTTGATTTTTTATCATGTTGTCATGGTGCTTTGCTTGCGGTGTGCTTGTCCACACTTGCGAAGAGCTATGTTGTTCCTGTGTTTCATCTACCTTGTGATCCAGTCCGTCTATAATTGTAAAGGTATTCAGAATTTGACCAGATTGGGGATCCTCAGCCCACATATACCCTCTGTTTTGACCGTATTGGTAAATTGATAATACTCGTAAGAAAATATCTCTCGATGTGCCACTTGGTATTGCTTTAGAATACATATCACCAGTATAGCTGTCGTAGGTATAAATATGTAGGCCTGTTAATCCCCATGAATTAAATCATCCTACACCGCTCTCAAAGAACTTCCCGCTTGGTAGAACCATATGAGTATTGTATAGGTTGAAAGATGTCTGTGGATTGAGATTTACGTTTGCTGGTATTTTTACATACACTTTGTGTCCTCTGTAGTTATAAGTCTGGGGCCAAACTGTTCTCATATAAGCATGTCTATATTCCCCCGATTTTATTTCCGCTTCTATATCACTTATGGTCAGAGATTGATTCCCTTTGATTTCTTTAAACGCCTCGTAGAGATTTATCACTCTTGTTCCGTCTGGGTAAAATTTTATTATGCCTTTTTCTGTCAACTCCGTTACTTGCTCGGCTGTCAAGTCAAAGACAGGCTTTAGCGGCATGGTTATTTCTGAATTTGATACCGCTATCTCTTCTCCAGTTCCTGATTCTTTTATATTCTCCTGTGCATTCACTGTGCCTACCGCTAACGCCATCCCTACAAGCAACATCAGAAATACTGCTATGCTCTTTTGTTTCAAACTCTTTTTCATCATCTTTCCAATATCACCTCCTAATTTTTTTAAACCTTTCTTTTCCTTTCCCTTCATCTTTTTATTTCACCTCCTTCTTAGCGCCCCCTCGGCGCTTAAGTGTGGTTGATAAGAAGGGTTATGTAAAACTTTACATAGCTACGAATCAATTCGTAGTTATCCCATTTTCTATTTTTGAATACTGCTATCATCCCGCTCTCTCCCCAGCGCTCATAATCGTATCGTTC
>Ga0164311_10000107_pt1 | contig 29741 bp, 28 predicted proteins | sample GuaBasSedimGuay2_FD_121796 | JGI IMG/M metagenome (GOLD analysis project Ga0164311, IMG submission 121796) | Subseafloor sediment microbial communities from Guaymas Basin, Gulf of California, Mexico - Guay2, Core 4569-9, 9-12 cm | ecosystem: Environmental > Aquatic > Marine > Hydrothermal vents... | reverse complement strand
CATCAGGCATCTCTTCTTCCTCAAACTCTTCCAGGTTTTCTACACGTTCTCTATAGCCGGTCTCGAGGTCCTTTAGTCTCGTGTACAGGTAGGAGAAGAATATTACGGCTTCGTCTTCCTTTACCTTCACTGGAAGGGAGTAAGTCTTGCCTGCATACGTTGTTAGGATTCTCTCTTCTCTTTCTTCTCTTTCTTTCTCCTGCATTTTTATCCTCCTTACTTTGGAGGGAGTGTACATCATTGCAGCGTTTAGCGCTGGCTTAAAGGAGGCTATCATAGCGACGAGAACCGATATAAGTATGGCAACGATACTCCAATACCACTCAAGTTTCTCTCTAACTAAGAGGTTTTGCGTGCGTGCGGTCACGGTCATGAGTCTGAAGGTTACTAGTCCTGCGATGTATCCTAGTCCTCCTGAAATGAGGCCGTATACTATGGACTCTGCCAGGAATAGTATGGCTATGTGCATCGGATTGAAGCCTATTGCGTTAAATATGAATATCTCACGTCTTCTCTCATTGACTATGCTGTACATGGACACGAGGACGTTAAATACAACTATTAAGATTGGGACAACGAAATCTATATTACTTGTCAGGATGTTCTCAACTTTCTGTCCGAAGAACAGCTTGATACACCTATCTCCTATATTTACATAGGCGTAGTAGTCCTCCCCTTTCCTCTCAATGTACGAGTTCGCGAGTTCCTTAAGGACTTTAGGTTCTCCCAAGACGACTATTTCATATATTTGGAAGACTGCGGAAAGCTCTGCTCCCTTTTCTACAAGGACCTCTTTCACTAGGTACTCCCAGTTCATTATTAGTATGTCTGTTGAGTTTGCTGGAGCGAACTTACCCTTAACCTTAACTAGGGGCTTAATTGAATCGCCGTCTATGTCCACTATTAAGTCTAATCTTGCCTCATCGAAAATTCCCGCAACAATGCAAGTCTCTACTTTGGGTACTTCAAGTCCGCGCCTGTATACTGTAATTTCTATGCTGTCCCCTACTCTGACTTCAAGCTTCCTTGCAAGAGTTGAAGGTATGTATATGGCGTTAGGTTGGCTCAGCTTATCTACGTTGCCCTCAATTAGTATCCTTGAGATCCCCGTAACTTTATCCTCTACAGGAGAAAGGCCTAAAATAGCCTTTATTCCAGTGTATTTTACTTTTCCTTTAGTGACCGTGATTACTAATATTTGTTGAGGATCGTTGAAAACTCTAACTGCCATGTTTTCTTTACCAACTTTCCCTTCAAGCCACTTATAATCTGAGAAGAATCCTAGGGGACTGGGAGTAGTTCCGCTTACCACGTGTTTTATGAGCAGGAAATTGCCCCTTATGTTAGAGGGAACGTCCTCACTCCAGATGCCGTAAACTGATGAGATTGACGCAAGCACGGTGAAGGCCCATATAAGGGCAGCTAGGGAGAAGACCGTTATGAGGGTTCTTGTCTTCTTTAGCCTAGAGAAGCGCTTAGCTATTGAAAAGGTAATAGCGGCTATGGATCCCTTTCTTAAGGCTCCGGGGAGCTCTGCCTCCTTTACCTTACTAGGAAGGTAGAATATCAGGAAAGCTATGCCTAGGAAAGCCGATCCCACCGAGATAAGGAATAGGTCTCTTCGGTTACTCCACAATAATGGGAAGCCTGGATAAGCATAGACGAAGATGAGTAAGAATAGAGCAAAGAACGCTACGAATGAAAGAAACTTCTTTCGAGGATCTTCAAAGAAGTAGAATGCCATAGTGACCGCAAAGGCTCCTATGAAGTATGAGAGCATAGGAGCTCCTTCAAGCGCTACTGTCTTTAAGAAGAAAAGCCTACCAGCAACGCTTTGAGTAGCTATGACGTAAGCTTTCTCAAGTTTTTCAAGTATTTGCTCTGCTGGCTGACGATTTTCAAAATCGACTCTTGCTTCCTCTACGAGTGCTACAGCCTTAGATAGTTCAGTCCTTTCGGGAGCAAGGTAGAATCCTATGCTTTCCAACTCTTCAATAAGCATCTCCGTGATGGCTACGTCTCTTCTAACGTCCTCGATCACGCGTTTCAAGGACTCCCATAAAAGATCCAGTACCGTTACTTCACCCGATTTTAAGTTGAGAGGCTTTAGAGGATCACCAAGTGTGAACACAAGCTTACGAATTGGCTCCTGTAGGAATGGAGGTCTTCTGCGATCAATAACACTTGTCTCAACTTTTACGATGACGTCCTGATAGGCTGGAACTATAACAGTATCGACTGTTAAAATGCCTTCAGGAAGCTTCTTTTCTCTTAATCCTCTTCGATATACAACGATGAAGGGTGACCCCCTTCCATACACGTCTATTATGAGGGGCTTTGTTTCAAAGACCTTTCCGACCTCAAATTCTCTTTTGTATATTGCTTTACCTGCATCCAGTACCTTCCTTAGAGGCTTTCCTTCAGCTCCTAAGACCTCAACTACGTAGTATCCTCTCCACTCACCACCTACATACATTACCATTCCGCTTACGTGTACGAAGGCTGCAGGGTATATCGTAAAGTTTACTACAGCCTCTTTGAGGTCCTCAAAGCTTAAGTCGATCATTTCCGGAACGTGGCTTAGCCCTTTCCCATCCTCTGTAAGTGGGAAAATATACACAAGATACCGGCCGCCCTGTGGAACCGTTACTGAAAAGAGGCCTTCTGGATCAGTTTTCACTAAGCCTTTAATCGTAAATTCTCTGGCGTCAAATACGACTACTAGCGTGTTGTTATGCGGCTTTCCGTCGTATGTCTTAACGAATCCCTTTATAGTCACCGTTGGCTGCGCATTTGCCATATATGTGGAGGCAAGGACTAGGAATAGCAATAGTAGAGATGACAGTATTAATTTCCTCAAGGATTTTCGCACCTCTCCTTCCAGTTTCTAGAGACCATACAATTAAACTCTCATCGCTTTAAAAACGTTTTTAACAACCTCGCGTTGAGAGAATCCTCCAGGGAAATTCATGATTATATGAGGGTCTCAGGTTCTTCTAAAGAGCAACGTATTACCGCGTAATGGGGATATCAGACTTTGTCTCAGAGCCTAGCCTGCTCGTCACAGGCTTAAAAGCCTCAGCGCTCTCAGACCTTCTTCATTACTGATTTTCTTTAAAGAGGGCAATAAATAAACATATTGGAGATCACTAGCCTATCTCTGATTCCTCAGCTTTTCTTCTTAGCTTTTCTATTTTTATGAATTCTATCTCACTGAGCAACTTAAGGTCCTCCTCGGGCATTGACTCAGCTAGATTTCTTAGTTTTTCTATGTGTTCAAAAGGCACATCCACGTACAAGACATCTCCTTCTTTCACATGCCTACCTATCATTATGTTACCTCTTATTGAAATTGCGACTTCCGATCCCGCCTTAGCCTCTTCAACAACGTTTCCTCTATCCTGTATTTGCATTATTCGACCTACGCTTTTCCCATCTTTTCTCATTAAGGGAACTCCCGGTTTAAGCGTGCCCTCAAGAACTTTAATTCCGACTATTGCAGGATTTCGTCTGCGGAAAACGTATCCGGGGAGGATTTGTATTTTGGCAGGGTATATGAGCTTGGAGAGCTGTACCTTTAAGTCTGAGAGTTTAGTTTCCCTATACCACTCTAAGTAGTCCTCCAATAACCTGTAAATTATGTTACTTTTAAATATCCTCACGTGATTTCGCTTAGCTTCTATCAGAGCTTCTTCTGTCACCTTAACATTAAACGCGAGGATTACACCTAAGTATTTGTTATCCTTTCTCACTAGGCTGGCTTCCACGATATCGCGTTTAACTACAGGCCCTATGTCGGCATATCTGATAGGAATGTTGTGCCGCCTAACGTAGCCTATTAAAGCCTCTAGAGAGCCTAGTGTATCAGCTTTTATCACAACCCCTAGTATTTCGCTTTGAAACCTTATGCTGGCTATTTCTTCCGTAACAAGTTTGGTGGCTTCCTTAACGGCTTCTTCGCTCCAGGCAGCTATAATTGGAGCTCCTGCAACTGCTCTGTCAAGATTAGATGCTACTATTTTCACTCCTGCTGCTGCAGGTATAAAGTTAACATGCCGGAATCTATCCTCTGGCGATCTCATCTCATCCATAGGCTTAGGTACAAGTATGGCACGTATCTTAGTTATGACTGGTTCACGTAGCCCTCCAACGACTATTGTGTCTCCCTTTCTAAGAACGCCTTCATATATTATGACGTCAATAGTAGTTCCTAGTCCTACTTCTTCCTTTACTTCCAAAACAACTCCTTTAGCTGGTCCCTTGGCCGTTTTAAGATATTCTAGCATAAACCTTTGCGTTATCCCTGCGAGCACCATAAGTAGGTCTGGAATGCCTTCGCCCGTTATCGCGCTCGTAGGGACTATTGCAACGACCTTTGTGAAGTCTCTAATTCTATCGTATCTATCGCTACGAAATCCAAGCCTTCTCATCTCGTCTATGATACTGTACAGTCGCTCTTCTAACCTGACGACGACGTCTTCTTTCTGTAGCCGCACACTTTCGATGAAGCTCTTTCCAGGATGAGATTTCCAACCTGGGAGTTTATCGAGCTTATTGGCGGCTATTAGGAACGGGGTTTTTCGAACCTTCAAGATTTCTATGCTTTCATAGGTCTGCTGTTCGAATCCCCTATTTATGTCAATAACTAATATTGCTATGTCTGCGATGCTTCCTCCCCTTCTTCTTAAGTTCACGAATGCTTCATGACCCGGCGTGTCGATCACCAAGAGACCGGGTATCTTTATATCGGTTTTAATGAACCTTAGGAGAGGTCCACAAATCTTCTCTAGTGCACGCCATGGAAGGAAGGATGCACCAATATGCTGGGTCATGGTTCCTGGTTCTTTCAGAGCCACGGCAGTCCCCCTTATCTTATCGAGTAACGTGGTCTTTCCAACGTCTACGTGGCCTAGCACCACTACTATTGGCGACCGTATCCATTTCTCCATACTATCACCTGAGGCAAAATATCTAGGAGTTTTACTTAACTCTTTTCTTAGAAGGCCTCCCCTTTAGGAAGGTAATAAATAGAGGTCAAGACAATTATGTGATTTGTAGAATAGAATAGTAGGTGCATAAGAGGTGGGAGAGCTAAGCTTTAAAGCTATTATCGCGTCGAAGACTCTCATTACAAGTCCTTTAGGAGAACACTTAGTCAAGCTAGAACTCATGGAGGAGCGGGAAATGCCAGGTCCGATCGTAGCTGCTCAAAACTCCTCAACAGAGCTTATGCGGGAAATAATGCCCATTGTAAATCAAGTTATGAGGTCTCTGGTACCTAAAGCTAAGATAACTATGCCCCGTCTCACACTCTTTTTAACGGAGGATGAGTGGGATAGCATTGTCAGAAAACCCGATATAGGCGAGGAGGTCGATGTTAAAATAAAAGAAGACGAAAGCGGAATCACAATAAAAATTCTAAAACCCTAGGGAGATATTTAATAAATATTAGTATAAATAATTTTACCGGCTTCAAAGATTTAGCTTATTTCTAAATACTTTAATGGTATATCTTGGTAGGTATTGTTAGGCAATCTTCTTCTTACTATTATGGGAAGGACCTTAGCTTTCAATTCTAGTAACGCTATTTCAATGGGGTCTTTAACGTGTGGGGGTAGCTTTATTAACACAGGGGCTCCTAAAGATATTTGCAGGGCTCGTGCGCCAATTATTCTAGCCTTCTCATAACGCGTTAGCTTTAGGGGGCCTATTCTTACTAGGCTTCGAGTTCTTAGTGGCATTTTATTCACTTTCTCCCTCTTTCTTCTCTTCTTTCTCTTTCGGAGGTGATGCTGCTATAATGTCATCTATGCGCAGGATCATTTCTGCAGCTTCTGTTGCTGATTTGAGCTTCTGCTTTACGACTATTGCTGGTTCAAATACCTTAAGCTTAAACATATCAGCTACTTTAGCGTTGATTACGTCGACGCCGGTCCAAATTTCGCCCTTTTCATGCCTATTACGAAGCTCCACTATAGCTTCTATAGGCTCCATTCCAGCGTTCTGAGCAAGTATTGTAGGTATTGATTCGAGCGCTTCCGCGTACTTTAACACGGCTAGTTGTTCTTTGCTACCAAGAGTTGCAGCATATTCTCTTAAGCGTCTTGCTATTTCTATATCTGGAGCTCCACCGCCAGCCATTATTCTCGGTTCATGCACGACGTTTCTAATCACACAGAGGGCGTCATGTATGGCGCGCTCTACCTCGTCAACTATGTGCTCCGCTCCTCCTCTTACCAGTATTGTAACTGCACGCGGATTAGGACATTGTTCAATGAATACCATCCTATCTTCTCCTACCTTCCTCTCCTCCACTAGACCTGCTGCGCCCAGATCGTTTTCGCTAAGGTCTTCTATGTTCGTAACTATTCGTGCCCCTGTCGCTTTTGCTATTCTCTCAATATCGGATCTCTTAACTCTTCGCACAGCCATTATCCCCTTCTTCGCTAGGTAGTGCTGTGCGAGGTCGTCTATTCCCTTTTGTGTTATTACAACTGTGGCTCCGACCGACGCTATTTTATCTACCATTTTCTTAAGGATTTCCGCCTCCTGTTCGAGGAACGCCCTTAGTTGCTCCGGGCTTGTTACTCTTATTTTAGCGCTCCACTCAGGTTTTTCTATTTCAAGAGGTGTGTCGAGTAGGGCTATTTTTGCGTTCTCCACATGCTTTGGCATATCGGGGTGAACTACCTCCTTATCTAGAACGATTCCCTTAATGAGGGTAGTGTCCTCTATTGATTCTCCTTTCTTCTTCTCTACCTTAACGTCGTCTAAGTCGACCTTCAGTGATCCGTCAGGTAGTTTCTGTACTACATGAAGTATTGCGTCTACCGCTAAGTTGGCTAGAAAGTCCCTATATTCAGCGACGACCTTACTAGCTAGTGCAGTTGCAGCTACTTGTTTTAAGGTTTCTCTCTCCAAAGGATCAACTTTCACTGCAATTTCGTCGACTATTTTTAAGGAATATTCCATGGCTTTCTTAAAGCCGCTAATGATAATCGTGGGGTGAATGTTTTCGTCAAGTAGGTCTCCTGCATTCTTAAGCAATTCTCCTGCCAGCACGACTACGCTAGTGGTTCCATCTCCAACCTCTTCGTCCTGAGCTTTTGCTACTTCTACTAACATCTTGGCGGCAGGATGTTGTACATCCATTTCCTTGAGAATTGTGGCGCCGTCACCTGTAATTGTGGCGCTACCAAATGCATCAACCAAAAGCTTATCCATTCCTCGAGGACCTAGAGAGGAAGCTAGGGTCTCTGCTATGATTCTCGCTGCAAGAATATTCGTTCTTCGAGCTTCATCACCTACAGTCCTCGTAGTGCCTTCCTTTAGAATTAGCGCAGGAATAGCGGTTCTTCGAGTCGTGGGCTGAGCCATATGTTTCACCGCGTTGTAAAATGAAGAATACGCTTCTATATATTCTTTACTGCTCTTTTTTGCCTGGTGATTTTAATATTTATTATTTCAGTCCATATTTCTTTCTGATTTTACCAAATGAGGCCGCGAATACTTTTATTTTAATGTACGTGCCTTAAATAGACTGGCTTTGGGATCCATGAAAGTTGCTGATATCATTGAGATATTGCTTTTTATAGGCCTTGTAATATTTGCTCTAAGTTTAGGCAAGGTCTTAAGTGCACTGACAGGATGTCAGATCCCTTTAGCTGTAGTGTCAAGTTACAGCATGGATCCCACACTTCATGTGGGCGATATCATAGTCTCGAATAAACTTTCAGGTATTGAGAGGGGCGATATAGTCATTTACAGAAGAGGAAGAGAATTCATAGTTCACCGAGTAATTAAAGTTCTTGAATGGCAGAGGAGATACGTAACTAAGGGTGACGCCAATCCCTATCCTGACGCTATGCCTATATCAATGCGTGACATTGAGGGAAAAGTGTTTATCGTTGTGCCATACCTAGGCGTTTTCTCTCTAGTATTCAACAAGAACCCCTTCATTGTGATATCTTACTTTGCCTTTCTAGCCATGGTAATAGTACTTACAGATTATCTTGAAAGCAGAAAGAGGCGAAGAGCATGAACGTCGAGAGCTTCGTCGTTCGTGAATTTCGTCCAGATGATCTGGAGAAAGTCATAGACATAAATCGAATATGCCTGCCTGAAAACTATCCAGCTTTCTTTTTCATGGACCACTACAGGAATTACCCCAAAGCTTTCCTAGTAGCAGAGGTTGAAGGAGAGGTTGTGGGATACGTGATGTGCAGAATAGAGTGGGGGCTTTCATATTTCAAGTACATGCCCACGAAGTTGGGACATGTTATATCTCTAGCTGTTCTCCCTCATGCCCGAAGGAAGGGTTTGGGAACAAATCTTATGCTCACCTCAATGAAAGCTATGAAAGAAGTTTATGGAGCAAAGGAGTTTTACTTAGAGGTCCGTGTATCGAACTTACCTGCTATAAGGCTCTACGAGAGATTGGGTTTCCGCGTAGTAAGAATCATTAGAGGATATTACTCGGATGGAGAAGATGCATATGTTATGGCGCGACCCGCATAATGCCAGTTTAAAGGCTGAAAACTATTAATGACAGTAAATGGATCTTAGTATTTCTTCGCTTGGAACTTCCTCACCCTTTTTCGGCTCGCTGAAAATTGTCACGAAAGAGTATAGTCTATTTGTCTGATCGCATTTCCAGAGCGCTACTCTAAGCCTCCTTGTAGTTTTAACTAGCGGTAGGGGTATTCCTTTCTCGTAAATAAGGAGCTTTGTTGCGTGCCCTCCAATCACTGTGCTTTCCTCTGATACCTTTCGGAATTTTCCGAAAAGTTTCTCAACGTCCTTTCTAACGACTTGAGAGTACCAGTCCTCTAAGCTTGAGTAGTATTCCTTTAACAGGATGTTAGCCATGCCGTTATAGGATAGTATGATGTAACTGTTGTCCTTTTTTCTATAGAAGCGTGCTACGGAGAGACCTGTTGTCACTCTATAGTACACTAACTTGAAATCATTTGGTAGCACCATCTTAAATCCATAAAAGTACCAGAAGTTTTTCTCACCGTGACACTTTAGGCTTCTGTGAATATCGTTAAAGATCGCAGAGTACTTTTCATACTCTTTCCTTAAAGTATACAGGAACAATGTGCATAGCCGTTCGCTTTTCTCGCAATACCAGTGTAAAACTACAGCATCATGTTCTTCGTCGAAGCTTAGCCTACTTGCTATTCCATCATGACCGTAAACTTGTACTTCTCTTCGACCGGTACTTTTTAGGTTTTGATTCTTCTTTTTCATTGCTTTAAGCATTTTCTCAAAGCTTTCCTTAGGCTCAGGCATTTGGGTGAAGGGGACTCTCTCCCAGGAGAGCTCCATTCTAGGTCCGTATTCATCTTCTATTCTGAACGCTCCGTCTTTTTTCCCTATCTTTTCATGAACTAGTTCCCATGTTTCAGGTATTCTGAACGTAAAGCCGCGCCATCCAAAGACTTTTACTCTCATCATATCCTATGCCCATATCATGTGTTTTTAACATATAGTGTATAAGGGAAAGTTTTTATTAGTTTTAGTAGAAAGTATGGAGGGTTAGAACATGCCTATAACCGACCCTGTGAAGTTACAGATAGCCTTAGACAAGATGTTCAAGGTGAAGATCTGTAGAACGTGTGGTGCTAGGAATCCTTGGAGTGCAGAAAGGTGCAGAAGGTGTAGAAGTAGGAATCTTAGGCCGAAACGTTATAGGAAGTAGTCTTAACTTTATTCGCGAATATGCTCTTTTGCATAGAAGTATATTCCATCGAGTACTCCAGGTCCTCCAGCTCTGCCGTGAGGACATAGTTTCCTCTTTCCTCGAAGGCGCGTTGCCAAATATATATTTGCAGCTGTCTGTCCTACGGCTTCAAGATCTATGCCCTCAATGATCACTTCATCTTTACTTACTTTGACCTTGGTGTCCTTACCAACTATTTTCGCGCATCTCTTATCCTTGCTTCCTAGAAAGTTTTCTATGATTATCGTACTCCCTTCGATCTTGATGTTCATGGGGAAGTGTGCATAAACTATATACATTTTGTAACGGAAGCCCTTTGAAACTCCTATCATCATATTTTTAATCTTCGAAGCTATCATGTTAATCAAAGCCCTCTCTCTCTTGCGAAGGAAGAACGCTTCGATGATAACCTTGTTGCCCTCTTTTCGAATGTCTATGGTCTTAGCGTAAGAAAAGTCCTTTTCCAGCTCGCCTAGTGGTCCTTTCACTTTTATTCTCTTTCTTTCGATAGTTAGGTCAACACCCTCGAGTATGGGTACTTCTACGTACGCGTGCACTTCTTTAACCATTCTCCTCCCCCACGCTCGCGATAAGTTACTCAAGGTAAATATATCTCTTTTTGTTTAGCAGATTGGTGACGATATGCTTAAATCCCTCCTTAAGTCTATTACGTTCTGAGGCCGGGGTGCCCGAGCGGCCAAGGGGGCCGGCTGCAGACCGGCTATGTGTGGGTTCAACTCCCACCCCCGGCTTTTAAAAGGTAGCAATGCTAATATTTGTGTTCATAATCCAAACCTTTGAGGTAAGAAGTTAATGACGTACTACCCTCAAGTACCCTTTGTTCCAACACCCTACGCAGTTGTTCGGCGAATGTTAGAGATAGCGGAACTCAAGCCCGGGGAGATTCTATATGATCTTGGTTGTGGTGATGGCCGAATAATAATAATGGCAGCTAAGGAGTTCAACGCTAGGGCTGTGGGGATAGAGATAAGAAAGGATCTCGTAGAGCAGTGCTACAGAGAGGTTATGAGATTAGGTCTTCAAGATAGAATCAAGATAATTCACGGCGACTTCTTCGAGGTCAACTTAAGTGAAGCGGATGTCGTGACGCTATATCTCTTAACAAGCGTAAATGAGAAGTTAAGACCGAAGCTGGAAAAGGAGCTTAAACCCGGGGCTAGGGTTATATCGCATGACTTTGAAGTTCTGGGATGGAAGCCCAAGAGAGTGGAAAACATCTATGATCAATGGAGAACGCATAAGATTTATCTATACGTCGTTGAGAAGTAGCCTATAGTTCTCCCAAACTTCGGGTAAAGGGGAATGAGTGAGCGAGAAGTTGTTGGGGATCCTCGACTAGGAGGAGTAATGGACATACAAGGACTGGCTAACGTTTACAAAGAAATGGGAGGCTTCACCGCCAAATACTTAATCGATGCTGTAGAGTGTGCGCTTAAAATGTATTCTGGTGAAAGTACAACCGTTTTCTTCTCATTCACGGCAAATCTCATAGCCACGGGCTTGCGTTCAGTAATTGCGGAGTTCATCAAAAGAGGCTTCGTTGATGTCGTATTTACTACAGGAGGAACTATAGATCACGACATAGCTAGAAGTCTCGGAGGCAAATACTACATTGGAGAATTTGATGCCAGCGACGTAGAATTAAGGGCTAAGGGCATACACAGGTTAGGAAACGTGTTTATCCCTAAGGACCACTATGGCCCGTTCATCGAAAAATTCACCCACGAAGTTCTCGAAGAGCTTTGTGAAGACGTTAACGAGAGGCTTGAAATCGGAGTTCGCGAGTTACTGTGGCATATAGGGTCCAAAATAAAAGATGATAACTCAATTTTACGAGCATGTTTTGAGGGAAGGGTACCAATATACTCGCCGGGGGTTGTGGATTCGGCTTTTGGAACGGCCCTTTTTACATTTAGAGAAGTGCTAAGAACGAGGGGTAAGAACCTTGTGCTTGATGTGCTCAAGGATATGAAGGAACTATCAGAAATAGTGCATGTGTCAAAGGAATTGGGCGGACTAATATTAGGTGGGGGAATAAGTAAGCATCATTTAATATGGTGGTCGCAGTTTAAGGGTGGTCTTAAATACGCTATTTACATTACCACGGCGATTGAATGGGATGGAAGCTTGAGCGGCGCTAGAACACGTGAGGCAATATCCTGGGGTAAAGTGCACCCAAAAGCTAAGCATGTGACCGTTTACGGAGATGCAACCGTGCTTTTTCCTCTTTTCTTGGCTTTCCTTTATGCTAAGATAGGCAGGAGAAGTAGAAGTGTTAAAGTCTGAGCTACAGCGGTCCTGTATTCCTGGACGAGGAAATGTACACGATTCATTTAACGATGGGTGAATAGTTTCTCTCAAATATTTTATCTTCCAGAGCTCTTCTCTCTTCTTAGAAGCTTAATATCATCGCTAAATGAAGAAGATATAAGAACGTGAAGCCCCCTATTGGCTGGTTTCATATACTACTTTCCATTCGCCTTTCGGTTTTAGGAACTCGATTCTCTTGCGTATGGTTTCAAGCTCGCGTTCTAATCCTCTAATTTTCTTTTCCAGCTCCTTTAACTTCTCCTCCTCTTGCTTTCGCTTCTCGGAGATATTCGATAGAAGGACTTCTAATCGAGCATATAACATGTAATCCCGCGTAGAGCTTAATTTCTCGTACACCTTGTCCTCTTTCTCTTTGAGTTTCTTTAACTCCTCTAGAAGTCTTTCTCTCTCAATCTTTAGCTTCTGATACAGGTCAGATAGCTCTTTCTCTTTCTTTTGCAATACTTCTAAATTAAGCCCTTCCATCAGTCTTCCTCCTTCGTCTTTTCTTCAAAAGTATGCTTTAAGTTTTATGGTAAGCTGCAACTTAATGCTCGATTTTTAGGATGATTTTTATATGCATGTTACCCTAAAATAGGATGGAGGACCAGGTATCATGTCCGGTTTTGAGGATCCTTTACAGGCGATTGTAGAGCTGAAAAAGCAAATAGACGAGATGTTCAACAACATTTTGGCCAGCTTTCCTAGAACCTTCGAAGTCGCAGGATTCTATGAACCTCCCTACGACTTAGAGGAGGCTGAAAACGAGTTCATTATACGAGTGGATCTGCCTGGATTTAGTAGGGACGAGATAAAAGTTAAGGTTTCTGAAGACTCCGTGGAAATAAAAGCTGAGAAGAGTGAGGAGTGGAAAAGCGAGGAACGCAACAGAAAGTATGTCGTTAAACAGAGGATTTACGAGAGTTACCATCGAGTTATTAAGCTACCCGAGAAAATAGACACAGATCCAAGTAAGATAAAGGCGATCCTCGATAACGGAGTCCTCGAATTAAGATTGCCCAAGGCTGGTTATAGAAGAGAAGTAGAGCTGACCATAGAGTAGCTAGCTCACTAATCCGGGCTCAGAGTAGAATACCCTAGTAGTTATTAGGGCCTACTTTAGTAGTCTCTGATAGCCTATCTGTCATCTCGTGAAACTTGTTTTAATATTTGATGACTGAATAGTCTAGGTTTTGTAAAGCTGAGAAAGGATTTCTCATAAGCGGTGACGTCGTAGCTCACGAACGTGAACTTGACCTTGGTCTTAGAGGTACGGCTAAACAGCTATCAGCGTAGTGGGCAGTTAGTGCAAAAATATTTAATTGATAGGACTAGATAATCCTTAGTCCATCTGGGAGCGCCTATGAGGGACTTCAAACCGGCGATAAAGGAGAAAATTTGGGATCCGAGCAAAGAGCTGGAGCTAATGAGGCTCTGGGAAAAGGAAGGGCTACACGCATTTGATTACAGTGACGAAAAATCCCCTGTCTTCGTCATAGATACTCCACCGCCCTACCCTTCGGGTAGGTGGCATATAGGCGCTGTGGCACATTACACGCAAATAGATATGATAGCAAGAGCCTATCGAATGCTGGGATACAACGTACTAGTACCTTTCTATACTGATAGAAATGGGCTTCCTGTAGAGGTTCAAGTAGAGAAAACGTATAACATAAATCCTAGAGATTACCCTCGAGAGGAGTTTCTCAAGCTATGTAAAGAGTTTCTGAACAAAGTGGAGGCGGAACTCATTGAAATCGTCAAGCGTTTTGGTATGAGCTTCGAGATCTGGAAGGATGGTACGGATAGCCCAGTATACCGAAGCATAACCCAGGCAACTTTCATAGAACTTTATAAAAAGGGCTTAATATACGAGGCTGAAAGGCCTGTAAACTATTGTCCAAGGTGTAAGACGACTCTCGCTGAAGCAGAGCTCGAAATAAGGGAGGAGGACGCTTGGCTCTACTACATTAAGTTCAGAGTTCATGAAACAGGTGAGGAGGTAGTTATCGCTACAACGCGCCCCGAGCTACTCTGCGTGTGCAACTTAGTAATATTCAATCCAGCAGATGAGAGATACAATCACTTGGAAGGGAAACATGCTGTGGTACCGCTGTATAATCATCACGTGAAGATAATACCACATCCATATGCAAGGATGGACTTTGGAACGGGCTTAGTAATGATGTGTTCCTTTGGTGATAAGAACGATGTTATGATTCACCGAGAGCTCCAAATACCATTCAAGGTCGCGATCACGCAGGATGGAAGGATGAATGAACTAGCAGGACCCTACAAAGGATTGAGTGTTGTTGAGGCTCGGAGAAAAATAGTTGAAGACTTAGAGAAGCAAGGATTAATAGTTAAAAAGGAAAAGATAAGGCATGAGATACCGGTATGTTGGCGCTGTAAAACTCCTATAGAATACATTTTAATGAAGGAATACTACTTAAAGCAGCTTGACTTCAGAGAGGAAGTCCTGGAAATAGTAGATAAAATAAAGTTCTATCCGCCAGAACACAAGCAACTACTATTGGATTGGATTAACTCGGTAACTACTGACTGGCCGATTAGCAGGGAGAGGTTCTACGGTACGGAGATCCCTATTTGGTATTGTAAGAAATGTGGACATCCACACCTGCCTAAGCCTGGAAGGTATTATGTACCATGGCGCGAAAACCCCTTTGAGAAGTGTGAAAAGTGTGGATGTAAGGAGTTAGTAGGCGAGACAAGGGTCTTTGATACATGGATGGACTCTAGTATAACAGCGTTATATGTCTCAGGGTACATGCGCAATGAAAAGCTCTTCAGAAGGGCTTTCCCGATAGCTCTAAGACCTCAAGGGAAGGATATAATACGCACATGGCTCTACTATACGCTTCTAAGAGTCTATCAGCTTACCCATAAACCAGCTTTTCAGTACGTCAGAATAACTGGCATGGGGTTGGATGAGAAGGGAGAGGCTATGCACAAATCAAAGGGCAATATAATTGATCCGATGCCAGTTGTAGAGAAGTATGGTGCAGATGCTGTTAGATTCTGGGCTGCGGGGGAAGTGAAGCTTGGGAGCGATTACCGTTTCTCGAAGCAGAGGCTAAAGGCTGGATTAGCCTATGCCATAAAGCTTTGGAACATTGCGAGATTTGTCTCGTCCTTCCCCCAGGTAGAGCTAAGCGAAGTTAAACTCCGGCCGCTAGATTTAATGATCCTTGGGAAACTGAATGACCTAATAGAGACCGTCACAAACGCTTACAGGGAGATGGATGTTTATACGCCCATTCATGAAGTATACCATTATACTTGGAGCATTTTTGCGGACCACTATATTGAAGCCGTAAAGGCGAGAGCCTATAACCGCGAAAACATTTTTGAGGAGGCTGAGCAGAAAGGAGCTTGGTTCACTCTCCACCACACATTGAAGTCGATACTCAAGTTACTAGCACCCATAATGCCGTTCATCACCGATGGCATATGGCGCATCCTTTATGGAGATGGAAGAAGCATACACATAGAGCGCTTCCCCAAACGAGTACCAGAGTTCGATACAGAGTATAAGGAGAGACTTAATCTCTTCATGAAGTTTAATAGTTGCATCTGGAACTACAAGAAATTGCAGAAAATATCCCTAAAGGATCCGTTAAATCGCAGAGTTTACGCTCCGTCTGAGCTTAAGGACTTCAAACTCGATCTCGAACTAATGCATAAAATACCTGAGATACGTTTTGAGGAGCCTCCCGCTGACGTAAGCGTTAGAAAGTTGGAAGAGAAAATATTTGTTGAAGAATAGGTCTTTAGTTAAGGAAGTTTAAATGGAGGAAGCCCTTAATCTTCTTAGACCTGAGATAAGGACAGCCTTAGTGGAGAAAGGCATCACGGAACTGACAGGTCCTCAGAAAGAGGCGATTCCTTTAATCCTCTCAGGAGATAACGTCCTCATAGTCGCGCCCACCGGAAGCGGAAAGACTGAGGCTGCCATTCTTCCAATATTCAACATGCTACTCAACTTAAAGGATAAAGGCGAGTTTGAAGTTGGAATTAAAGTTCTATACATCACCCCACTGCGTGCATTGAATAGGGACCTTCTGGATAGGATCACTTACTGGGCCGATAGGTTAGGCTTTACCGTAGCTGTAAGGCATGGAGATACTGAGCAAAGGGAGAGGACTAAGCAGAGCCTTAGGCCGCCGGATATTTTAATAACTACACCTGAAACCCTTCAGGCGATACTTTCAGGAAGGATTCTTAGAAGCTATTTGAAAGCACTACGTTGGGTCATAGTGGACGAGGTACATGAAATAGCCGAGGATAAACGGGGATCACAGCTCAGCCTAGCTCTTGAAAGGCTCAGGTACATTATTCAAAGAGAGTTTCAGATCGTGGGCCTATCAGCTACCATAGGAACCCCGGAGAGGGCGGCAGAATTTTTGGTTGGTGTAGGAAGGCCCGTTAGGATAGTTCACTTAGGTGTCGAGCGTAAGATGAAATTGAAGGTGATATTTCCAGAGCCCACCGCGCTTGATTTGGAGTTAGCTAGCAAAATCTACGTTCGACCTGAGGTTGCTGCGCGACTCAGACTTGTAAAGGAGTTTGTTGAAAGGTATCGGGCAGCACTAATCTTTACGAATACGCGAGCTACAGCTGAAGTTCTAGCTTCGAGATTTAAACTATGGATTCCAAACTTTCCTCTAGGAATTCACCACGGTTCACTATCAAAGCTTAGTAGGGAGAAAGCTGAAAAGGACTTAAAGAGTGGAGAGCTAAAGGCTCTGGTTTGTACATCTTCTCTCGAACTTGGAATAGATATAGGAAGCGTAGATATCGTCATACAGTATATGTCTCCAAGACAGGTGACACATTTAGTTCAGCGTGTAGGTAGATCGGGACATAAGATAGGCAGGGTTGCAAGAGGGGTGATCATAACAGCTGACGAAGATGATACTCTTGAGGCTACGGTGATAGCCCGCAGAGCACTGAAGGGTCTTCTCGAACCCCTTCGTATACCGTCAAAACCTCTCGATGTTCTCTGCCATCAAATTGCAGCACTCTTTCAACTAAGGCGAAGGTGGACCATAGATGAGATATTTAATTTATATTCACGAGCTTATCCTTACAGAGACTTAACGAGAGAGGAGCTAATTAAGGTCTTAGAGTACATGCATGAACGCTATCCTAGACTCGCCTGGGTAAGCTTTGAGGACGGTGTAGTGTTGAAGCCCAGACGTGTGAGGGGAGTTTATGAGTATTTCTTTGACCATCTATCGATGATTCCCGAGGAGAAGCAATACATTGTCATTAACGTGGCGGATAACAATCCTGTAGGAGTGCTAGATGAGCCCTTTATTGCAGAATATGGAGAGAGGGGTGTAAAATTTGTCTTTAGGGGAAGTCTCTGGCGCATTAAGGATATAATTGGCGATAAGGTTTACGTCGAGTCAATAAGTGATCCCACCGGTGCGGTTCCCTCATGGGTAGGCGAAGAAATTCCCGTACCCTTTGAGGTCGCCCAAGAGGTAGGAGCGATAAAGAGACTCGTAGTTACTATGCTCGAGAAGGGTTGTAGTCTCAGAGAGATAGCCAGCAAGCTAGCTAGGAAATACTCGGTTGAAGAAGGTGATCTAAGGAGAGTTCTCTCCCCCTTTATCGAACATGTAAGTAAGGGCTTTGTAATGCCTACAGATAAACTCATACTCGCTGAAATATTAGAAAACCGCAGGATCCTTCTGTACACGCACATCGGGAGTCTGGGCAATCGTGCGCTAGGAAGAATAATTGCAGAGAAAATAGCTGAAAGGGTGGGGGTGGGGGTTGGAGTACAACAGGATCCATATGTAATATTTCTTGAGTTAGCTGAACCTATCAAGGATATCGGACGAATACTGCGTGAAATCATAGAAAGTCTGCCCAATGAGGACCTGAGGAGGCTACTTCGAGAGAAAGCGAAGAAGTTCGGACTTTTTAAGCGCAGGTTAATTCATGTAGCGAGACGTTTTGGAGCGTTAAGAAAGGGGGTAGACTACAGTAGTATCTCCATGAGAAAGCTTGTTGAACTTTTTGAGGGTACTGTAATTTTTGAGGAGGCGTTGAAGGAATTTTTCACAAAGGATGTTGACTTAGACTCCGTTAGGACTATTTTAAACGATTTAAGAGAGGGTCGCAGGAAGTTGGTCATAGTTTTGCTGAAATCTCCCTCGCCACTGGCAAATTTAGCCTTTACTAAAATTTCGATGAAAACGGAGATAATACCTCCTGAGAGGTTGAGCAAAATTATAATTGAAACTACTAAAGCCAGGCTTCTTAGCGAAGTTTTCACTGCTACGTGCATTGAGTGTAAAAAGTGGGTTGGTTTAGCTAAAATAGACGACCTGTTGGAGAGCATTCAATGCCCGCTTTGTGGCTCAAAGAGGATAGGGCTTGTGAGGGAAGATGAAAGGATTGTAAAAAGGCTTATGCAGAAGAATTTTGATGCTAGGTCTAGGAGGGACGAAAGAGTAGTTAACGCGATATTCTTAACTGCGGACCTCATAGAGAAATATGGATGGAAAGCGTTGCTAGCAATAGCCTCGCGTATATCTCCATTAGGTAGGGTCAAGCGTTTTCTCGAAGACCTAAAGGACGCGAGCGAGATCAACGAAGTAGTCGAGGAGATAGTTAAGGAGGAGAAAAGGTGTTTAAGAGCGAGGTACTGGTAGCGTCATGTTTTCTCGTGTAGGTGTAGGTGGAACATTTTCACTACTACATAAGGGGCACAAAGTACTTATCGCAACGGCCTTTAAATGCGCTAAAGAAGTTGTCATAGGATTATCCTCGGACATTCTCGTTAAAAGTCTTAGAAAGCAGCACTTCGTACCTAACTATGAAGTAAGGTTTAAAATATTATATAATTTCTTGAAGACTCAAGGCTACCTCAGTAAAGCACTGATCGTACCTCTGCTTGATCCCTATGGTCCAGCCATTGATGATCGAAGAATGGACGCTATAGTGGTCAGCGAGGAAGGCTATAAGCGTGCCTTAGAGATAAATTCACTTAGGAGGAAACATGGTTTAGAAGAACTTCACATAATAGTGGTAAGAATGGTTCTAGCTGAGGATGGAAAACCTATAAATTGCACTAGGATCATGCGTGGCGAAATAGATGTAGAGGGAAGGGTTATCCGTAAAGAGACGCTATGAGTTTTTCTAGATCCTTGCCCTCTATTTTAAATCCTCTACTGGCAAGAGAGCACTTTACTCTCAGTACGGCATCCTCGAATCCAAGCATCCCTTCTTCGAGAGGGCTTTTAGTATGGAAGTTCTTAAGCTTCACAGGCGTATTCTGGAATAGTGTAACCGAACACATGCCTACCCAGCTCGAGTAGAGACCACTATACTGAATTGAGGAGAAGTCTCCAACGAGTACAGGTCTATTTGAGAGCATTCTTTGGGAAGAAATACGTGGACTAGATAGGGTTGCATGTGAGATATCTACGAAGTCACCTGTGATCGCTCGAATAAGGGTGCTTGACCTTATCGTAGAGAAATCCCCTACAATACTTCGTCTTATAATACTATTCTTAACAGATACTTTAAATCCCAAGGATGAGCCCTCGATAACAGAATCTTCTATCTTGCATGACTCGCGTATGAAGAGAGGGCCTCTTAAAACACAGGTTCCCTTAATTTCGACTTCCTCCTCGACTACTATAGGGCCCTCACTTTCATCCAATACTATTTCGTCGCTTACTTCCTCCTTTAAAAATCCCAGAGAGGATTTAAGGAGCGGTGGTTTGAGGCCTGTTAGTTCTCTCTCTCCTTTTAAGAGGTACTCCCTATCACTAATAATTTCTCCTATTAAATCTCTAAAAGGCATTAAGAGTTCTATGTGAAGGGGCTTCCTTAGGAGGTTCAGTAAGTGTACGGCTAGAGGCCTATCCAGTTTTATTAGGACTATATCGTAGTAGGATGAGAGTATAATTTGGTTTCCACGCAAGTTCAACAAGTTTTTGATCAGCTCACTGGGAAAGTTTGAGGGCTTTAGCCTAGCGTTCAGTATTACTAGCCCATCGATTTCACGAGGATTAACTAATACCTCTTTAACCCCTTTCTCTTTCAGAAGCTTTTCATAAAAGGGCAAGTATATACTCTTGAATACGCGTTCAACTTCTGATGTCATGAAAAAGACAACGATGTCGGGCTTTATACTATGTAGAGTAGCTTCTACAAGACTTAAGCCCTCAAGATTGCAACAGTAGAGCGGTTTCAATAGACCATAAAACCTGAACAGTTTGGTTTCTACATCCTCGAAGAATCCTATAGCTTCACTCAAACCTTTCCAACTCCAGCCTTACTTTAATAGAATGTTACGCCGGGGGTGGGATTCGAACCCACGCGCCCCAGAGGGGCATTGGGTACCTCGTCTAGCCCCTTATTTTCGAGGATCTCGAGCCCAACCCCTTAGTCCGCTCGGGCACCCCGGCTTCATGAATCTATCATCTATCTTCTGGGTAAAATACTTTGTGTTATTGTTAAGTGAGAGTCTCCATAGAGTTCTCGCAATTCCAAATTCATCTTACCATTTCATTGATCTCTGAGCTACTGTGCCAACTAGAATCCTTTGCTTCCTCATCGACCTTAGGAAGTGTGAAAATTATGAGAAGAGAGGTCACCAACTGAACGTTACGCCGGGGGCGGGATTTGAACCCGCGCGGGCGTACACCCAGCGGGTTAGCAACCCGCCGCCCTAACCAGGCTAGGCGACCCCGGCTTACGAATCAATAAGACTTTAGGATTAATTTAAGCGTATCGTTAGCAGTTACGTTCTAAAAACGGAGCCTGATTAAAAGGCGAAAATATTAAGAGACCGTACACGAATATTCATAGTACGGGGCCGTAGTCTAGCCTGGTATGATGCGCGGCTCGGGCCCGCGTGGTCCCGGGTTCAAATCCCGGCGGCCCCATAGTCAGGTGGTCTATAACAGATATTCCGAAGTCCTGAGTTCTTCTACGAATAGTTTTAAGGGCCCTAGAAAAGTTCCGTCAATAAGGTATATTTCAGAGTTTAGTATCTCCCGCCTATTTGAGTTCAATAAGGGGCTGATGGATTCTTCGATGATGAATCGGTTCACTGATAGCCCCTTAAGATAGCTATTAAACGCTGGAACTACTATTAGACTATGTGAGTTTAATGGATGATTGAAGTTTTCTTCGAATGCCTTAAGGGGGTCTTCCACAGGTTTCTTAAATTTATACTTCAGATATACTCTTGCGATATTTTCTCGATCAAGCTTCATCTTCAACCAAACTGATTCAATTATGCGGAATCCTAGCTCATCCCTTAGGTCTATGGAGGGGTGTATATGACCCATTACGAGTATTTCTGCCTTAAATAGTTCTGAAGCGGGCCAAGCATGACCGTGAAAGAGCCCTATTTTCCTCCCTTGTGAATCTTCTAACATTACTCCACGTGGAGAATATATTTTTACGCCGCTAATCTCTGAGATTATCGTTGAGAGGCCGCCATCGTGGTTTCCTATGACTATTTCGATTTCAGTAAAGAACCTCTGTAGCGATTCAAGGAAGTATTTTACTTCTTCCCACTCCTCTTTTCTGAATCCCAAAATGCCGTGCTTTACGTCCCCCAGGATTATTAGCCTATCGCACCTTTCTGAGGTTACGACCTCAAGGAGTTGACGCAGAATTCTTTTAGTCTGAGAGGGGAGGCGTAGGCCTTTTTCACGTAGCTCTATTTCAAAACCTAAATGGAGATCGGCTACTACTATCACTACTTCGTTATTTTTATCTAGTATTTTCAGAGCTCTTCTACCTATGACTGGCTTAAGCATCCCGCTCACGAGCACCTACTTAGGAAATTTCTCATGAAAGACTATTTACTTGTTTTTAATAAACTATAATCAGGTTAGCACTTCATGTCCGATGAATCTAATAGTCTTGAACTGCTGAGGAAGAGATACGGTACCAAGTTCTTTAAAGCATACGAGGCTGTCAGGAAAAAGCGGGTAGTGAGAATAGAATTCAGGCCTAGTGGAAGGGTTTTGTGGTTAGTTTATTCCTTGAAGAGAAGACGTGCGCACGTAGTAGTACCGCCTGTCTTTTGTTCTTGCAGGGATTTTTACCTAAATGTGGTCATTAGGGGGCGGGAGGATCTCTGTTATCACATTCTAGCTCAAAGAATTGCAGAGCGTTTAAAGTATTATGATTCCATGGTGGTCGAGGAGAAAGATATCAATGAAGCTTTAGAAAAACTCTATAAGGCTTTGATACACGATGGGTAATAATTTCTAAGCTATTACTCCTCGTATTCGACGGCTACTTCTGCTCTGGTCTCTATTCTTTGAACTTTTCCGTCTCTTAGGTAGATGATTCTATCGCTCACGTCGATCATTTTGAGATCGTGCGTGGCGGTGACTATTGTGACTCCTTTCTCCTTGTTCAGTGTTCTTAGTAGATTTATTATTTCTAGACCTGTGTGGAGGTCTAGGTTTCCTGTAGGCTCGTCTGCCAACACTATTGCTGGATCGTTTGCTAGTGCTCTTGCAATAGCTACTCTTTGTTGTTGCCCACCGCTAAGCTCGGGCGGCTTATGGTGCAGTCGGTCGCCTAATCCGACTCTTTCTAAAAGCTCAGTAGCACGCTTAATCCTCTCCTCCCTTGGAACACCAGCGAAAATCATGGGAAGCATTACGTTCTCGAGGGCCGTTAGTACGGGGATTAGGTTGAACGTCTGGAAGATATAACCTATCTTCCTGCATCTAAGCCATGCGAGCTCGTAGGCGTCCAGTTTGCTAATGTCAACCTCGTCAATGTAGACTTTTCCACGAGTGGGTCTATCGAGTCCTCCTATCATGTTAAACAGGGTAGTCTTACCAGACCCTGAAGGTCCCATGATAGATACGTACTCTCCTCTCCTGATCTTTATGTTAACGCCGTCTAATGCCTTGATAACGTACTTGCCCATGTAGTAGTATTTTGCAAGGTCCTCAGTTTCTACTGTGTATTCGTATCTCACGTTTACACCCCATGAGTCAGGGTATAAGGTATCTTACAGAATATTTATAGCTTTTTATACTTCGTATCGCAGAGCTTCAGCTGGATTTAGCTTTGCTGCATAATACGCTGGATAGAGGGAGGCCGCCATCGTCAGTATCATTGCTAGCACTACTGAAAGCAGGAGCAAGGCTATTACTGTAGGAGCGCCGAGCATTGAAAGAGTGCCTAGGGGAGATGTTAATGCCCCAATTACGTCGGAGGGTCTGAACTGAGTGTACCCGTACACGATGCCAGCGATTAATCCAACTATGTAGCCCGCTATTCCGCCAACTCCGCCTATTATTAAAGACTCTAGGAGGAAGAATATCAGGATGTGTCTGTCTAAGGCTCCTAAACACTTCATCGTTCCTATCTCCTTATAGCGTTCCGCGACAGCTATGAGCATGCTGTTAGTTATTCCCACACCGCTTACAAGAAGAGATATGAAGAGAAGCCAATACTGATAGGCTCTAATTGTTTCGGGGGCTCCTCTTGCTATTTGCTGTATCTGTGCCATAAGCAGTATCGAAACCATGAAAGCTATACCCAGCACTATTGAGGCTGTCGTTATTGCAGCACGTACAAATCTCTTCCTAATGTTTTCAAGACTTATTCTGAAAGCCTCGGAGAGCGGTAGCTTGATTTCTCCTATCTCCCAAGTACCTACTTTTCCTGCGCTCATGTAACTCGCCCATAAGCTTTGATGATCTGGTAATATTTCGGAACGTTCAATTTATATATTTTCCGAGAAAATCCTCTCTCTCCAGAAAGGGGGTTAGGGGTTTTCTTTTCTCCTTCTCGGACCTTGAAAGTGTTCGTCAACGTCCTTAGAGATTGTTATACGTTGAGAAGACGATTAGTTGAACTGTTAATGGATGCTCATCATCTCCCACGCCTTTATTCCTCCTAATGATACGGCTGCTTATTCATAGAATTGTCTTAGTGTGTAAATTTAGCACCAGAAGGATGGACCGGGGGGGACTCGAACCCCCGACCTCCCGCATGCCAAGCGGGCGCTCTCCCACCTGAGCTACCGGCCCCCTATTAGAGTAATAATTTAGGAGGAGTTTTAATATTTTCCGTCAAATTCATCCTATATTAATGTTGTAATCGATGTGAGGGCTTTCCTTCTATAGTATGGCTTATTGAAAGCTCTAGGAATCCCTTAGTCGATCAAGCTGGCTTTTACTTTATTCTTACTCTATAGACCTTCTTATTCTGCCAAGAGTACCTTCTGATGCGCTTTGATCTGCCGAAACCGCATGCCGCACAATAATGTTTCCGAATATTATAGGAGTGTCTACCGCAACGCCTGCAACGTATATGCGTTTTCCCGCGACTACGCTTGCCCATTGAAGTTGTACCCTTAACCATAGCTAACACCTTACGTAGTAGGGCTTACGAGTACGACATTATCTCCTCTAACTATTATCGTGCCCAGCTTCCTAGTTTTGTTGCTTTTTACCTCTTCAGCCTCATCAAGCACTAGGTTGAGGTGCTGATCAAAGCTCCTTAGTACGCCTCTGACTTCCCTTCCACCCTTAAGCTTTACGAGGACTGTAGTTCCGAGAGCTTTTAATAGGACTTGTGCAGTAGTGGGTCCTGGCATACCTTCCACCGATAAATTCCGTGGCCCTTATCCTTCAAGGATAGGGTAGATTATAAAATTATCGGGCTTCCAAAGGTAAAAATATTTATGAGTGTTTAAAATGAAAAGAACTAACCGATCTAGTTTAAAAGGACGGGTAGTAAAATTGTATGAAGTATACTCAAGGTACTTCTTAAGCTCAAGGGATTCGAAAAGAGTTCTGAAAGTTCTCGAGACCCTAGCTGGCCGAACGTTCGGCAAGCGTGTAGAGGTCGAGGTATTTAAAACACGTCAGGGCATAGACTTCTACGCCATTGACGGGAAAGTCTTACTGTGGAGTAAGGGAGAGACTTTCTATCCCACGCTACTACTACCATTACTTTATGAAACGGCACTACCTAAAATCACCGTGGATGAAGGTGCGGTTCCCCACGTTCTAAATGGAGCGGACATTATGAGACCGGGTGTAGTAAGTATCGAGGGAGAATTCGAGAAGAATGATACAGTTGTGGTCTTTGAAGAAAAGTACAGGAAACCCATTTGTATTTCCTTAGCTCTCTATTCCTCGGACGTTCTCTCTGCAATGAATAAGGGGAAGGTTTTCAAGAACATACACTATTTGAATGATAAACTATGGAAGTTTATCGTGAGAATATCTAAGTTGCAGTAACGGATTTTCTTGCCTTACCTTACAGCTATGGCATCTGTATTGCTTAGTTCCAGTGTGCGTATACCGTATCTTTTTCGAATGGTCGAAGCCAGCTCCCGTATCTTTCTTCTTTCTCCGTGATTCAGAATTATGGTTTCGGGCTTTGGCGTGATCTTTTCAATGTATCTAAGTAGCTGGCGGCGATCGCTGTGGCCTGAGAAGCCTTCCACGTTGAAGACCTCCATGTTAAGCTTTAAGACCTCTATCCTCCCTTCAGGGCTATGGAAGGGTATTTCTCTGAGTCCTTGCATTATTCTCCGACCGAGAGTTCCCTCTACTTGGTAGCTTACGAAAATGAGGCTATTTCGGCTATCGGGTGCCAGTAATCTCAAATACTCCATTACTGGACCGCCAGTAAGCATGCCGGAAGTAGCTAGAATTATAGCTGAGTCCGTTTCAGCTATTTCTTGTCGTTTGCTGGGATCCTTAACTACTTCAAAGAACTCCCCCATAAACGGATTTTCCTCGTAAAATACTTGGTCACGTACTGCTCGAGCAAGGTATTCGGGATAAGCTGTATGTATTGCTGTAGCTTCGCTGATCATGCCTTCGATGAAGACGGGGGTTTCTGGAATGATATTTCTCTTAATTGCATCTGCTAATACTAGCATTATCTCCTGCGCTCTACCTACTGCGAGCACAGGAACGAGCACTCTTCCTCCTCTTTCAATCGTTTTCTTAACTATTTCAATGAACATGCGCTCAGTCTCTTCTCTAGGGGGCATGATGTCCTCTCTCCCACCGTAAGTGCTCTCCATTATGAGCACTTCCACGCGTGGAAACTTGTAAATTGCGGGATCAAATAGCCTAGTTCTGCCGAACTTGAAATCGCTAGTGTACACTATGTTGCACAAACCATTCCCTATGTGTAGATGTATGATAGCTGAGCCTAAGACGTGGCCCGAATTATGTAATGTCAGGCGTATGCCAGGAGCTATGTCTGTTACTTCTTCGTATTTAAGGGGTATTGTCCGGATCATCGCTTCAGCTATTTCCTTTTTAGAGTATAGAGGAAGCTTTCCCTCCTTTCTATTAACCTCGATGTAGTCTTCAAGAAGTAGCTTCATTAGGTATAACGTGGGCTCCGTAGTATAGATTGGCCCCCTATACCCATACTTGTACAGGTAGGGGACAAACCCTATGTGGTCTAGGTGTGCGTGCGTTAGAATTACAGCATCTAGGCTCTCTAAATCGAACTCGGAGAGGTCTAGATAGGGGTATTCATCTAACACATTTGAGGGCTTTATGCCCATGTCTAGTAGGACGTTGCTTTCAGGCGTTTGAACTAGTATTGCGCTTCGCCCTACTTCTCCAAAGCCTCCTAAGGCGACTATGCGGACTTTACCTAGCTTAAAGATTGGTGACCTGTGTATTCTGAATCCTACTTCTCGCAGAAACTTTTTTCTCTCACTCGCACGACTTCTATGCAACTGTCTTACTTCAGATACTGTTTTTGAGGGTAGGGGAGGAGCTCTCAGTACCTTAGCCCTCCAGTAGGTTTGAAGAAAAATCATGTTGAGGAGCATACCATCCTTTCCGATAACGTATCCCGGCTGCTTTGCCTCTATTTCAACTTCTCCTTTCTCGTAATCGAAGTATATGTTCGTTATTTCCGCCTTGGGAGGAACTATGCTTTCAATTATTTTTCGAGCTTCGGCTTCATTTTTCCGTATCTCTGGGTCAGTTCTTATAGCAATTCTCTTTTTAATAGTCTTCACTATCTTTTTAATTATCTCGTCTTTGTTTTCCTTAAATAGAGTCTGGGGATTAGCAGTATAAATTACTATAGTTGGACCTTCAAACTCTATTTTAGTTATCCTAGCTTCCAGTGGTATATTCTCAAATATTACCTGTCTGATTTTTTCTATAGTTTTATCAACTATCATCTCAGTTCACTAAGCTTCAGCGAATAGAAGAATGTGCTTCGTGTTTATTTTCTAGTCTAACTTAAAAATTTTTTCACTTCCTCATCCTTTAGCTCTGTAATTCCCTGCTGAGTAATAGTGACGACGTCTATTCCCTCGCCACTACCGGGATCGGCCTTCATTGCGGCGTCCACGGCTTTAACTGCTATAGGCAGCGCCGCGTCTACGCGCATTTTCTCATTAAATAGGGTATCGAGTACTGCTAGAGCCATATGGGTCCCAGAACCCGTTGCAATGTATTTCTCTTCAGTTATAGATCCGAACCAATCTACAGTGTAGAGGTGCGAGCCGGTATCGTCAACACCACCGATTATTATCTGTACGAGGAGTATGAAGGGCCTCACGTTGAACAATAGAGTTGACGCTAGGCTTGCGAGCGATCTAACTTTAATGCTCCTTCCAGTCTCCATCTTATACAAAGCGGCTTCAGCCCTCAATTCGTCAACAATTTTTTGAGCATCGGCAACGGCGCCCGCGATCGTAACAGCTATGTAGTCGTCTATTTTGTGTATTTTCTTACCACGCTTATGCGCTATGTAATAGCCGCTTGTAACTCGACGATCAGTGGCCAAAATTATTCCGTCTGAGCAACGTAAGCCCACCGTCGTCGTTCCGGTTTTCAGCAAGGGTGGTATGTCTGCAGGCCTGCTTCTCCTAAACGCCGCATGATATAGGTCGTGGGTCTCCACTTTAGCTCACCATTCCACAGTTATCTTTACAGCTAAACCTATAAAAATACTCAGTGCATCATACGCAAGTTATATTTTAACTATCCATGAATTTAACCTTAAGGAGGAGGATCTGGCAATCAAGTCTTCGCGGAAAGGAAAAATTATAACGCTGGTAACGGAAGCACAAGCCGTGAAGGGGGCTATATTCATACCTCAAGTGCTTAAGGAGTGTAGAAGGTGTTCTCTTAACAAGATCTGCGTCAAGAACGTCAGGGAAGGTGTACCGTACGAGATTAAAGACGTAAGGAAGAAGTCCCATGAGTGTCCAGCTACAGGCTCGATTATGAGAATTGTAGAGGTAGTTCCTGCGCCCATAAAGGCTCTAGTTTTCTCGAAACATGCTATTAAAGGTGCAGTGATAAACTATACGCCGATATACTGCACTACTAGGTGTCCCTATAAAAAGTTATGTGCGCCGCCTGGACTTAGACCAGGGGATAAAGTGAGGATTGTGGAGATACTAGGTAGAAGTTATAGGTGCATTGAAAACAAAGAGCTTACTCCTGTTCTTTTGCTTTTGCTTCTTTAGTTTTCTCGGCAATAGGAATGCTTATGGTAAAGGTGACAGCCTCCACCTTCTCGGGGAGATACCTCTTAATATCTAGAGCTATACCTCTCAGTCCTAATCCTAATCTTTCGTAGTAGAGGGCGTCTTCTGGCAGTAATATTTTGAGCGAATTTCCTTCCTTCCTCACCTTAACGTCTTCTACTTTAAGACCTGGAATTCTACGCTTAATCAGGGCCTTAACCTTTTCTGCTGTGGTCTTTAAGAGCTTCCTAACAACGACAGTGTATTTGAGCCTCTTTCCTGCAAGGGGGTGATTGAAATCTAACTGAACTCTCCCCCCTCCTACGCTTCGTATTGTGGCTATGTTGCCATTCAACTCTACTTGCATGCCTACGCGGGGTATTATCCCTCGTCGGCTGAGCTCGGTTGCAGGTATAACCCTGACTTTCCTGGGATCTCTAGTACCAAATGCTTTTTCAGGCGGTAACACGATTACCTTCTTCTCTTCTTCCTTAGAACCCACTAGTTCTTCTTCAACGCTTTTTAGCAGGAATCCCTTGCCTACTACAACAAGCCTAGGCTCATAGACCTCGTTTTCCCTATATAACGCGTGCTCTTTTGCCACTTCTTCTATGGTAGTGTCGATGACCCTCTTGTCATCGACGATCTCAACAGTGTAATCTAGCAGAATAAAATCCCCTTCCTTTACTCTTACTTCCTTCTTTCGAGGGGGTTGAGAAGTTTTTTCCTTATCAGCGGAGGTACTTCTCTTCACGGGTTTTTCTCCGTGCAGGTCAGTCTCATCATTCGTTACTATCATACCTCTCCCTCCTTAAATCTGCTTTGTCTCTTCCTCTTCTCGTAGCTTAATCCTAACAAGCCTGGTTATATAGCCTGCTATTCTGTTTCTCACGCGCTTGGAATCTACTACAGTCAATTCCGCTACCATTTTCTTGTTATGCTCGAAGTCTGTTGTGAATTTATCTGGATACATTTGAAGCAGTTTTCTAGCCGTCCGCTTAACGTAAGCAGGACGCACTTTACCCATGCTCGGATCCCAAGCTAATGGTATAGTATTTATTTTAAGCTTTTTCCCTCGCCAGGATACGAGCACATATTTTTATTTCTGTACGTCGAGACTGTTAATAATCAGATGATAGACATGAGCGCCAGGGACGAAAGGATTATTAGGGGTATTCCCTT
>Ga0164311_10000106_pt1 | contig 30061 bp, 46 predicted proteins | sample GuaBasSedimGuay2_FD_121796 | JGI IMG/M metagenome (GOLD analysis project Ga0164311, IMG submission 121796) | Subseafloor sediment microbial communities from Guaymas Basin, Gulf of California, Mexico - Guay2, Core 4569-9, 9-12 cm | ecosystem: Environmental > Aquatic > Marine > Hydrothermal vents... | reverse complement strand
AGCGGATCAGAATGCCTCAAAATACTCGGAGCCATAGACAGAATACTAAGCCTTTTTCCCACAAAGCCATAAGCACCCAACACCAAAAGGCTTAAATACACCAAACAACACAAAATTTTTTCGGGGATAGACATGGCATATAGGCTTGAAATTAATATAACTAGCGATAGACCACTACCATACCGTAGGATCGTAAAAACTTTAATGAAGATGCTGAAAGATGAGAAGAAAAATGATATAACAATATACTACCATTATTTAATTGAAGGCTGTGAAGAGGTGGGAGGATGATTCAGCCAGTATTTAGAGTTCTTAAACTTGAGGATTTCATAAAGCTGGCTAAGAAGTTCTATCCAGTAGGTGTAAGCATAATAAACATGGGTGTTCCATACGGAGAGGGTGAACATAGACATTATATTGGACATAAGTTCCTGATAGTTACAGGAATTATGGATACTACATACGATGGTTTTCCTGATAGCATAGTAATGTGGAAAAGAGATTTAGGTCAAAGAATTTTTATCGATTCAGACGAGAAGAAGCAGAATGAGATCAAATCATTGTTTGAGAATATTGTAGAAAAACTGAAAAAGGAGGATTTCAAAGTGTTTGAGGGATACTGGATAGTGGATGAACTAGCGGAGGTGCTTTGATGTCAGAAGAGAGTTTAAAGGAGAAGGTAAGAGAGTTGGTTGAGTATATTTTGGCTTTTAGGCATAGTGATGGCGAGAAAGTCTTTAGCGAGGAGAATGAGAGATTTATATTGTCTCAGAGAATTCTTAGTTGCTGGGTATTCATAGAGACTGATAAGGGAGTGTTGCTGTCTGTGATAGGGGAGGCTAATGCTGGCAGGATCATCAAAACAGCCTATGAATTCGGTAGAAGAGAGGGGATGATAATACCGCTAATTAAAATCCTGGAGATAGATTTATCTGAAGATATACTTCCCTTCTTTTCATAAAAAAAATTGGGGATTTTAAAGTCTTACCAGATAGAGGTTACTACCTCTCCTAACTATCTTAATGTGGTCGGTTAGACCTCTCGCCTTGATTCGCTTGTATATCTGTGTTCTGATATAATCAAGGTTGGTGGCATCGATGTCAAGTCTGGCATACTTTAGGTTCTGGTTTAGGAAGTCGTCGATGATGTCGTCATACTTGCTTCTCCGCTGAACTCTTCTCTTGGGTATTCCATCTACGGGAACCAGGTTATAGGACATCCCCTTTTCCACCCCTTGAATGTTTTTTGAGAAATTATTTATATTTTTTGTGGTTGAGAGAAGAGAGTTTAAAAAATTAGAGGGTGATGGAAGCTTTTTGAAGCTCCCTTATAGCGTTGTATATATGCTGGATTTTTCTTTCTTTTTCTTCGTCGAGTTCTTCAAGCCTTTTTGCTAGTGATTCTAGTTGTCTCCTGTTGTTTATTCCTTCTATTAGGTGTTTTGGGATGTGTTTGCCGATATAGATGCTCCTTAGCTTTCCGTTTTCCCTCTTTCTGAGATACCAATACCAATACTTCTGCTTTATCTTGTTTAGAACCCACTTGTATTCGAGGTAGCCGTAGCGGATGTTGGAGGACAAGTCCTCAATTTGCTTGTTTATCTTTTCCATCTCTGCGTCTATCTGTGTTAGGGATTCTATGGCCTCATTTAGGGATTCTATTACCCTATTCCTCAAAACAGCATAATGTCGGGGAAGAGCCTCAACCACTTCTTCCACTTTTATCACCCAATAGGTGTTAGGGAACAGCACATATATAAGTCTTACGCCTATAGCCCCTAACACCTCTCTAAAAAAAGGGAAGTGGCGGGTTACTCCCTCCCGCTGATTAGCTCATTCCATTCCCTTGGTGTTTTATATTCAGATGATAGTTTTTCATATTCGGGGCATAATCTATATTTTCCTGTCATAGAGCTACAATATTTGCGGTATTTCTCAAAATCCACCTTTTGTTTACAGATAAGCATGAAGGGGCATGGCATATATCTCTACACCTCCATTCGTTCTATTCTCCCGATAGGATGTATTTAAGGCTTATGACACCTTCTTTGAGTAACATTTATATTCATCACTACAGATGTCAATTTAGAGGGGCTAGTAAAAGTATAGGAAATCCGATCTCCCTCACCTCTTCCTCCCTAGCCCCTCTAAACTTTTATAAGGGCTTTGTTCTGATTAGCTTAGTGGAGGAAGAGGTGAGGAATAGATGCCTCGCCCAAGGAAATATGATAGCTGGAGAGTTATAACATTTAAAGTCCCTTTGGAAGAATTGTATCTTATCTCTGCTTTGGATTACTATGCTGAACTTAATAAAACCAGTAGAACAGATGTAATTCTAAAAGCCATAAGAGAATTTCTAAAGAATCATGGGTTGTTTAAGGAGCAGACATCTTTAGTTGAATATATTGATTGGAACAGGAGAGGCTTAAGAGTCCTTATAGCTCAAATTGGGAAGAGATTATTAAAGAAAGTCAAAGTTACATATTGGAGAGGAATACCTGAAAAGAGAGTAAGATGGACTACAATAGTTCACGAAGTGAATAAAGAAATAAAAGATAAGAAACTCACCCATGAAGTATCTTTAAGAGTTGTCAAATGGTTAAACAATCATGGTGTGAAGCTTATAATCGACGACTTGGAGACCTACAGAATTGCGAGAAAGTGTGTATAAGTATGAATATGTGTATAAGTGTCCCCCCATAAATTTGAATGAACGAAGTTTTGTATTACAATAACCTTTTATTGTATTACAAAACTTGGGTATATAATATATTATACAGGGGACTCTTACACACACTCACAGTTACATTTATATACTCTCACTCCCCCACAACTCATGGGATGTCCGCCAAGGGAGGAGCACGGATAAGACAGGTGTATATGCGGATGCTCTTAGACCTCATACCTAAAGACGGAATCACCCTGGAGAAACTGGAAGCACTCGCAGGATGGAAGATAGGGCTGTCTCCAAGGAGAGTCAAAGAATACATAAAGCAATTCAGATTAGCTGGCTTAGTAGAAGAGAAAGACGGAAAATTCTACAAGGTGTAAAACATGGAGGAACAAAACATATACCCCATTATTTCTCCAAATAATACAGTATCAGATGCCATAAGAACTTTAATGACCTCAGACTGGGGAAAGGAAGGACGCACCTTCAACGAAATACTGACAGCATTAAAAATTAATAAAATCAGAGTAACCAAATCAACACTTTCAGGAGTCCTAAACTACCTTGTTGAGAAAGGTGAACTATGGAGAGAAAAAATCATAATTGGTCATAGAGAGAAGTATAAATACTACCCAACTGAACTGACAATAAAAAATGTCAGAGAGCAACCACAAAACTATGTCATATACAGTCCAATCGACCCAACTCTAATCTCAACCCTATTATTAATTTTTGAAAAATACTCTCCAAGCGACATAGCCTATGTCTTCAAACTCCTCTTCAGGCCAAACATTAGAAAAGTTATAAAAACCCTCATAGAGCTTAAAGAAGCCTCAATTGAGGACATTTCCAATAAAACTGGAATTCCCTACTCAACAGCCCATCGAATCATTCATCAACTAATCGAAAAGAAATTAGTCCGACTGGTCAGAACAAAACCAAGCTCCCATAAGGGTGGGAGAAGAACCAGAATATACGCCTTAGCACCCTTTCAACTCTAAATAGAAACATATATATACAAAGTGATCATTAACCAGACATGGAAAAATGAAGACGATTTCAGACAACGAGGAGTTCAAAACCGCATGGGAACTACTCTACCTCATAGCATGTCCCAGATGTAGGGCTGTCTATTCCAGAAGACTAATAAAGTGTCCTCAATGTAAAGCACCCAACCCCCTATACATAGACCTACTAAAAGAAGCGGATAAAGTCATTCAGAATTATGAGAGGTGGCTTCAGGAGGTCTTAGGGAAACCCCACACCACTTCTCAAGATTCCTCTTCAAATATTCAAGAGCCTTCTTACTTGCTTCCTCATCAATAAAATAAAGCTCCAAAACAACCCTAATTATACACTCATCCCTCTCAGCACTCTTTAAAACACCCCTTAAAAATTGTAAACGCCCAGTCTTCTCATCAAAAATCAAGATACTCCTCCTTTTAACATTAAAATACATGCTACCCATAAAAAACCACCCTTACTTAAACTTACCTCTTCTAAATAAGCTACAAATTAAATAAATCATAAGCAAAATCAAAATGGCATCCAAAAAAAGCCAAAATAAGACTCCTCTCAATCTTCCACCCCCTTCATCCTCTTTAAATAATCAATTCCCTCCAAAGTCAAAGAATACAACTTATGAGTGGCAGTCCCTCTCAAAGCAACAAGCCCACAAGCATACAAACCACTCAAAAAACCAGCCAACCAATTCCTATTCAAATCAAAGAAGTTTCTTGTTATATCAGAGATAGAAGCAAACTGGTTCTTATTAATGTAATCCAAAACTCTAAACAGGATCATCTTCTCCTCACACTCCCAATAATCCCTCTCCCGCCCCCCAACCTCATAATGCCTTGTCTCAGTCATAGGCTCCTCCGCAAGAGGACTAATCCTTGGTTGGGAGGTTTCGGGAGGGATGATCTCTTCCCGCTCCTCAGCCTCCTCGGTTCTGGTCTCAGTCATCTTCTCTTCGATATTACGCCCAGACATCGGCTGAGGAGTTTCGGGAGAAGGACTAGTCCTATTTTGGGGTTTGGTTTTCTCTATCATATCTTCGAGTCTCCCTATAGCGTTATTTAACTCTTCAATAGAATCCCTAAGAGCTGATATGAGGAAGTCAATGACATCCATCTTCGCCTTCTCTATGCTCATCGATAATTTCTTAGGCGGACTCCAATATATGGCTTTTCCCCCCCAAGCTCAAAAGCCCCCATCAACATAAGGCTTATAAACCCCAAAACCACTATAATACAACGATGCGAGATGAAAGAAAGGAAGATTAAAATCCATGTCCCCATCCCCTACGACATCTACGTTAAGCTATGGGAACTCATCAAAAAGCGATATATATCACCAACAAAGAAGCTACACATCGTTATAACAGAGGCTCTAAAAGAATACCTTGAGAGGCATAAAGATGAACTGGAGGAATAAAAAATGCTATGCTCAAACTGTCATCAAAAACAAGCAAAATGGTTAGTTCTCGACATAACTCACATAGACCCCCTCTGCGACGAATGTCTAAACGAATACCTTATAACATACGGAGAAGTAAACACTCACTTTATAAGCATAGATGACATAGAGAGCCTAATAAGAGAGATAAATGAAACACTCGACTACTGGAACAAAAGATACAACAGACTACTACAAGAATACCATTGCCTCAAAAAAGGAATAAAATCAAAGGAGGAATAGAAAAGCATGAGAGACATCTATATGTGGTGTAAATATAAAGAGAGATACGTTAAAGTAGCAATAAAAGACAACAAAATAATATGCTTAGAGCAAAACGACATAACAGGGAAAAAATGCCCCATGCTAAACTCCAATATATGTCTAAACGGTGAAGAAATATGAGCTGTCCAAACTGTAAAGAACCATTAGCCCAAACCCAGAACTTCCTGATATGTCCAAAATGCCATCAAAAATACCTATTAATACCCTTCGACAAACAACCCCCCAACATACCCCATAGCAAAGACGAATTCATACGATTCCTCCAAAACCAAGTAGCACAATACATGAAAATAATAGACAAACAAAGACAAAGAATACAACTACTCGAAGACACCCTAAGAGAAAAAATAGACACCTCAATGATAGACTACCAAGAACTATCAAAACACCTAAAAGGAATAGAAAAACTAGTCTATAAAACCATAATAACACTATGTAAAAGATGGGGACACCCAATAAGCTATGAACAAATAGTTAAAGGCTTCAGAACCATGTATCCAGTAGAGGCAAAAACAGAAACCATAACCAGAGCCGTAAGAAAACTTAAAGAGCAAGGACTAATCTTCAGCCCCAAAAGAGGTTTATTCTTCCCCACCTCCCTAAAACCACAACAACCCACCCTTCTATCCAGCATGGATAAAAGCTTTAAAAGGGCTTCTAAATAATGAGCATAGGGCTGAGACCATGAGCCTTGAGGGTATAGCCGAAATATTGGGGAATGTAGCCCCAAGCGTAGCACAAATTGTCAAAAGCTATTTAGAGATAAAAAAGAATGATCCAAAAGGTCTCGACATCCTACTTCTTTCAATGATGGTAGATAGACTAAATCAAACAACCGAATGTTTAGAAAAGATCAAAAAAGGAATAGATGAAATGAGAAACCATCTAAGTGAAGTCAGCGACGGCGTAAAAAGGGCAAACGAAGGCATACTCATCCTACTCAAGAGAACAGAAAAACTATAACAAGCAAAAATGAACTCTCAAATCCCAACAATAAACTATTCAGAACCATGCGACTGGCTTATAATCTTAGACGCCTGTAGATATGATTACTTCAAAAAACTCTGGGACTTATCCCCTGTAGAGCCAAGAATAAGCCTCGCATCAAATACATTAGGAACCCTCAATAAAATGCCTAAATTCCCCATGTCAGCAATAGTAACAGGACACCCCTTCCCACTCCTAAGAAAAGACAAATTCACAAAAACAATAGATGTAGGATTCGACTATTACCTATCAACTTCACCCCCACAATACATAACAAACTACATCAAAAACCATAGACACCGACTAAAACCCTTCAAAACAAAAATACTATGGTTCCTACAACCACACCATCCCTACATAGGAAAAACAAAACTCGACATCCCAATATACTACAGAGACAAACCAAAGAAAATGACATCAGACGAATGGAAAATAATGAAAATGAAAGAAGCAAAGAAAAAAGGCATACTACTAAAAGCCTACGAAGACAACCTAAAACTGGTATTAAGCCACGTAAAACAAATACTCCCACTTCTCAAGGGTAAAGTCATAATCACCTCGGATCACGGAGAAGGCTTAGGAGAGCCACTTAGACCCCAAGACCCACCTATCTTCTCTCACCCACCCAACCGCAACGAATATGAAGTAAGACTCATACCCTATACTGTGGTGGAGATATAGATGAAAATCCGTAAAAGCTGGGATGGATTTAAATGGGCTATACCCACAGATAATCCCACCCCCTCAGACCTCGACCCCCTAAGACCGCATGAACTCACAGTAATAGAAACACTAAAACAAGTAGCCTCACCAAACAAAATCTTTGTAGATGTAGGAGCATGTGATGGAATGTATGCCATTAGAATGGCAAAATACTATAAAGAAGTCATAGCCATAGAACCAGACCCATCAAACATAGCAGTATTAAAACTAAACATAGCCCTAAATGAAATTGAAAACATAGAAATAATGGAAACAGCAGTATCAAACTTCACAGGAACAGGTTACCTAATACAACAAGGAGCACAAAGCCACCTTGTAAAAACAGACCAAAAAGAAGAAGCCATAGAAGTCCCAGTCTGGAGGTTAGATGACCTAATAGACGAATGTCATGTAATAAAAATAGATGTTGAAGGACATGAAGAGAACGTCATATATGGAGCATACGGTCTAATCCAAAAATGTAAACCAATCATGGTAATAGAACATCACGAAGAAAGAGGATTCCCAATAAAAGGCTCAAGACAGAGAATCCAAAGCTATCTGGCAAAAGATTACTACATGCTTGCTCTATCAGAACCACATTGGTTATACATCCCAAAAACCATATCATTAAGGCAATTCAAAGAACAAGTAGCCACCCATTGGTTTTACTTCTGCCTAAACAACATAAAACAGGGAAGACCCTGGTATCAGGGTCTATTCCACAACTGGTGGTGGGGATGCTCCCTCCTCGACTTCTACAAAGCTCTCCCAGACTACATCGATAAGGAGCCAGAGTGGATTGAGTTAATTCCCTCATTTTAGTTCCATAGCACCATAAGGTTTAAATATCCCCATCTACAAAAATCTACATGGGACTACAATGGTGCTGATAATCCCCTACGGCAAGAACCGAAGCATCACCCTCCTCGAACTCTGGGCTGACTTCACCCCAGAGATCAAGGGAAAGGGTCAAATGGGTAGATACACCCAAATATTCAGACTAGTCCCCAAGCCAAACTCCAAAAGAATAACCCTCCAAGACCTCATAAACTACGCAAACAATCTAAACAAGCGATTCCCCAACAGACAATTCTACATAGGCAAAAAGAAAGTAGGCAACAAAATCCTCTACATACTAACCCAACCACGCTACGACAAACACGGAAAATGTAAATACTCAAGAACAAAAGGAAGAATACCAATATGGTTTGACCTACACAACCAAAAAATCTACATCTCAAAATACTACCTCAAAACCAAGCAAAAGTTAGCATACTACATACTAATGAGAACCCTCGGAGCACTTGGAATAGCCACAGTAAAATACGTAAGAACAGAGGGAAGATAAAATGACACCAAAAAGAACATCATACCAAAAAGGATACATAATAGAACTAAGAGCCAAAGACGACCTTAAAAAACTTGGAGCAAACCTTGTCATAAGAAGCTCAAGAAGTCGAACCCCAGCAGACCTCATTGCCTTCTTTCCAGATACAAAAGAAATCTGGTTAGTCCAAGTTAAGGGCTATAGGGAAGCTCCAAGAGACCTCTCAAAACTAAAAGAAAAATTCAAAGACTTAGCCCAATTCAAGGGACAATACACAGTAAAAACCAAAGTATTTATAAAGAGAAAAGGAAGATACACCTTCATAGAGGTGTAACAAAATGATAAACATCCCAAACATCATATACGCCATCCTCTACCTACTATTCATATACCCACTCATAAAACTCGGATGGTTTGGACTAGTTCTCCTCCCCATCATAGGTCTAATCATAGTCCCAACTATATTATCCATCCTACTCTACATAATCATAAAGGCAATAGTAAAACTAAAGAAATCTAAAGAGGCATAAATCTACCCCTAAATCTACTCATCATCCTCCGCACAGAACTCTCCAACTTAAAAGCACTCATAAATTCCTTAGCCAAAGTCTCCGCTCTCTTCCTAATCTCCTCCATCCCTAAATCAGGATTAGTAGCCTCCAAGACATCCCTACAAACCTCAAATAAAGCATCCTTGACTTCATCATCATTAACTACCCCAGTATTATAGACGCTAAACAGATAATTTATAGTGGAAGCTACATCCATTCTTGTAGTCGGATCAGGTATAGGAGCGATAAGAGTCATAATCTTCCTCTGGAGGCTCATGGCTAACCCTCAAACTCCTCTATAACCTTGATTAAAGCCCTCATTAAAATATCTTCCTTCCTAATCCCAGCCTTCTTTTCAATCTTCTCTAACCGCTCCCAGATTCTACTGGGAATAACAATCTCAAGCCTATTAACCATCATCCTCGGAAGCGTCTCTCTCCTCTCCATGAGACTCCCCTACTGGGATTAACTTATACCAATTTCCCTTATCTGTTTTTTCCTCAGCCTCCTCCTCCACCCTATCAAGCTCCTCTTCACTCTCCCTCAAAGCCCTCTCCACAGGCGACTCTATCTCCTCATCAGCTACAAACTTGAACTCAGAGCCTCTAAGCCTACCTCTCTTAAGTCTTCTCTGACTTTCAATCCTACTTTTAAGGAACTTATAGAACTTAGCCAACTCCTCAACAGTATCCTCATGGATACAGACCTCAATAGTTAAAGTAACCTTATAGCTATCAACTTTCACATACCTATTATAATCAACAATAATCCCATTCTTTATAACCTCACGAATCCTCCACTCAAAATACCTATTAGTAATCTCAAGAACTCTCTGTATATAATCCACTACATCCCTATAAGCCCTCCACTTTATACTGTAATCAATCCAATCTTCAAGACTATGAATGTTAATATTGTCAAATCTAACTTTATCTGGAGTTTCAAGCGTATTTGAAGATTCATTCATTTTAACCATTTCATCCTCAGGCTTCATCATCACACTCCTCAAATTTATTTTAAGTAAATTCCTTATATTTAAAGAGCATCCTTCATTTCACAGAATAGGATTTGGAGGTGAAGATGAGAGATGCCACTCTATAAGACTGGTCTGGATATGTGGAAGAAGTATCAGGCAAAGTTCAACCCCACCGTCATAGGGACTAGGTTCACGGATGTCCAGAGCATCGCCGTCGATAGAGCACAGGAAGGTCTAAACATGGTTGCCACCGCCAGGGACTTGGTGAGGCCGATCCTCGATGAGTATGGCATTACTGGTGGTATGAGGGCGACCTACCTCGCCTTCGGCCTCGCCCTTCTGAGGCATATAGTCCGCCAGAAGGGTGATGCTGGCAAGAAGATCAGCTCTGGTCTCAAGAGCTACTATGTGAACGCCTATGGCCTCGATCCCTCAGTCTGCGATGAGATTATACAGGTCATCGCAGGCTGGGTGATGCCATACTAAACATCCTTTGCCTGATACCTCTTCCACATAGAAAAACCCTTAGAGAACCCAGTTTTTTTATATAAAAAAATAATTGGTTTTTCACTCCTCTCTTAACATATTCAATATCTTTTCTCTCGCCTTCTCCTTATAATCTACTAAAAGCTTGAAAGCTTTATTGCTTAGCTCCTTAGCTCTGTCTTTAAGTTTGTTGTATATATCTTTATCCCAGCAGTCATAGATAGCACTTCTAACTATGTTTCTAAACTCCTCTGGAACATAGGCAACTAAGCTATCAAGCTCTACTATATAGTCATAAGTATAGCTCTTACTTCTTGTATCTCTCTGTAACTTAGCTAAAGTCTCCGCATCCTCTGGTCTTGGAGGTAGATCAAACTCCTCAACTTGCTCTGGTGTAACAGCAACCCTCCTTAACTCAACCTTCTCTCTGTCAAGTCCAAAGTATTCTAAGGCTTCCTCAAGAAATCTCTGAATATCCACTCCGCTTGGGTCTAAGTCTCCAAGATATAGTATAACCACCTTGTCATGCCTCAATAGTGTAGTCTTCAAGTCTTCAACATTGTTGTATATGAATGTCCAACTACTGTAACCACGATTGACTCTTATTCTCACCTTCAAGTCTCTTGTCCAATTATATATCGTCGAAGACAAAGCCTCCTTCTCTATCCATATCTCTGGTATAATAGGTTGCTCCGCCCACATTTCAACATCTATTGTAGGCATCATCCAGTCAAATAGCTCACTAAGTATCTCACTTATGTCTATGCTCTCAAGCTTATACTTTAATCTCTCCTCAAAGTCTTCTAAGACATCATCGCTAAATCTATGGTCTGATCGGTATCCGAGAACCACCCTTGTCTTATCCTCAAGGAAATCCCAGGCATATCTCCCCTCCTTTCTCGCCTTAACCAGAATCCTTGACAGCCTCTTATATGCTGATCTGGTGTTAGGTATGATATTCTTGCTAACCAGATAGTAGAACAAAGTTCTCAATGTAGGCTTTACACCCTGAGCACCAAAGAGCCTTATAGCATTATCGACCTCCGTTAGGATAGCTTCCCTATTCCCCCTCATCCATCCACCTCCATCTATAACAATACACAAAGGTCTATATAAGCCTTTTGGACTAGTCCTCCAACCTGAAACCCTTAAATTTCCTTATTACCCTAACTCCATATAGCCATGACTCGCTATGGAATTATAACAAGTTATGCCCCATCTCTAAAAACAGTAGGTCAAGATATAGCATACGCATTTAAAAAAGCAGGACTCAAAATATACTTCAAAGACTACATGGTATCAGAACATGAAGCACCAAACCTATTTCAAAGAGCAATAATATTCATAACATGCGACCCATTATACGCACATAGCTGGTTCCTACTCGCAAGAGAATACAACCTCCTAAACATACCAACACTAATATACACAACTGTAGAGGGAGAACCCAAACAACATCTAATCTCAAAATGGATAAAACAAGGATGCTACTTCATATCCAATAGTAAATTCACAACAAAAATGCTTAAGAGAGTAGGACTAAAAGTAATAGGCATGGTTCCACATGGAGTAAACATGGATATGATAGAATTCTCAAAGAAGCTAATACCAGACCAAAAACAAATGATTAAAGATAAACTCAATAAAAAAGTGATATTCGGAACAGTAGCATCAGGTCATCCAAGAAAAGGGCTTGATAGACTTTCACAGGCAATAGAAATAGTTAATAGCAAAACTAAAGACATAGGATTCGTCATCTTCACAAACGCAACAGGTAAAAACGCCTTCTTTGATGTTGAAAACACCCTAATTCTAACAAGATTCGGAAAACTGGCAAGAGAAGAAATACTCTCACTTATAGGAGCATTAGACTTCTATATCCAGCCCAGTCTATGCGAGGGATTTGGCTTACCAGTCCTTGAAGCCCAAGCCTTCGGAATTCCAGTAATATACCCAAAATATGAACCCCTAACAGAGATAGCTCACCCCAAACTAAACTATCCAGTATCAATCCAAGATGAACAATATAAAGACCTTGGAGATGGAATACTATACCTCATTCACGAATACAATCCAAAAGAAATGGCTGATCAAATTTTAAATGCCTACGAATTATACACCAAAAACAGACAAGAATACGAAGCCAGAAAAAAAGAACTTATAAAACATGCTGAAAGCTTCGACGTAAAGAAAATATACCTCCAATTCCTTAAATTCTGGAGAGATTAACATGAGAGAAAGGAGAATTTCAGACATAAAAAAGAAGTATCACGCCAAAACTCTATCAGATAGTGCTATCTCTCTAACCTTTCAAAGACTACTTGACATTGACCCATACTTCGCAGAATATGTATGGTTATATCTTTCACCCTTTGACTTATCGCAACTTGGACTTGGACTACTCTACAACATTCTTCCAATAGACTATGAACCATACAATATTGGTTTTGAATTTGAACTCCCCAACTTTGATGAATTACTCCAGGGTATATGGGGAAAATTCAAACCAATACACTTCGAGAGATTGTATATGTGGATGACAGACTTCAAAGAATACATTATAGAAAACTTCAAGGAAGAATTCCAAGAAGATTTACTCATAGGAAGAGGAGAAAAAGCCATCTACGGTATTACTCCATACGCAAGAGGGCTATATGACCCTATAGTGGCAAGAGAATTCCTAAGAGCAACTTTCCACAGACTTAGACTTTTAAGAAAACCAGATGAAAGCTGGATCAAGACAATGGAGCAAATAGCGGATTACCTTGAAATGATAGAAGTAACCGACGACAACATATTCAATAGATTAATGATGCTATTTTCAGCACAATCTCAAGCCTTCGTTCTTGGTTTGGGAGTATTAGGTAAAAGCAGACTATCAGATGTTGAAGGCGACCTTGCTAAAATACCCTTCATGGATGCTCAGAGAAATATACTTGACATCAAATTTAGCACCCTTGATCATCTACAATTTGGATTCATTCTCGGTGTAACTCCTCTGGGATATGGTCTTCTTCTACCTAAGAAATCAATCTATAAATTAATCGATGACAAAAAGAATCCACCATTCCTAAAAGCACTAATAGAAAAGATGAACATAATAAAAAACTCACTAATATTAACAACCTTCGCATATTCAAACTATAATAAACCAGAGGAAATGATAAACCCTCACAAAAGTGATAGAACAAATCAATATGCTCTTTTACATCAACAAAGAAGAATAGTTGAGAAATGGGTTGAAACAAGAATACCTCCAGAGGAATCCAACCCAATAAGGATAAGACAATACAAAAACGCAGTTCTACAATTAATCTCATGGAGAGCTAAAAGACACAGATGGGGATTCAAAGCCTGGAAAACGATGACCGAGGATCAATTCAAAGAATGGTGGCTCAACCATTGGGAAGCTCAAGGTTTAAATAGACAAACGCTCCTAAACCTATATGGGGGTATGAGATTATGGCTCCAAAGACTTCAAGAAGAAAAAGTAAGGTTAGGGAAGAGGGTGAAGCTCCGACGCCTACGCCTGGCACTATCCCTATAGAGATACCTGAAGATGTCAGAGAGCAACTAACCACAATAATTCAAGAGCTATTGCTGAAGACCCATGAGTTAAGCTTCGAGTATTCCACCTGCGACTGCTCCAAGATAATGAAGTGTCCTCTCGCCCTCAAGAGCAAGGAGCTATTCAAGACCGTAAAGAAATTAAGACAGGTCATGGAAAAGTTATCTCAGGAGAGATCAACAAGCTATATTGAGTGAAGGGTAGAAGGCCATGTCCAAGGCAACTCTTCAAATACCCCCATTTTTCTTAAAGATAGACGGAGAACTGGTAGAAGTTTTAGAGATTTTAAAATCTAGACTTATAACAGGTGAGGAATGGTATCACGTTGTAGTATCCATCCACTACAGAGGCATGAGAGGAAAACCATATTCCCTCTCAGTTAGAAGTCTCAAAGAGCTTGAAAACAAACTTAAAATAGAAATAACAAAACTTAAAATGATAGAATTCGCTTATGGCATAGAGGAAGTAAGGAGGCTGATAACCTAATGTCCTCCATCAGGGAGGAGTTAGACCCCAAGGAGATAAAGAAAACAGCCCAAATCCTATCCGACATACTCATCTCAAATCCACCTCAGATTACTCTTAATCTCCCAAAAAAGGAATCGTTATCAATCACAGTAACCGACATATATACAATAGAAGAAATAGATTTAGACCTAATAGTTTCAGGTGTAGGAGGAATAGTTGATCCAATTGGACAACTAAAAGACTGGTTCGCAGATATTCTTAGTTCAATAGCCTCATGGATAATATCTGGCATAGAAACCTTCATTGAAACAGCAATAAAACCAATCTTAAACACTATAAACTCTACAATAACAAACATCTGGAGTGAAGTCCAAAAAATAGCACCAGTAGTTCTAGACCCTATATATGATGCCATTAAATGGGTTTCAGAACAATTTGAAGGACTAAAAGACCTCGCATCAAGTCTTCTTGACAGTCTAAATAGTGTATTTGATAGCTTAAGTAAACTTGCTCAAGGACTTATAGATAATCTCCAGGCATTAGGAGAAAGCTTAAATAATGTTATTCAAAAGGCTATTTCATCAATATCTGACTATATTACCAACATAGGTGAAGCAATAAGTGGAGTATTCAGCAGTCTCGAATCATTAACAGAAAAACTTGGAAAATCTCTTACAGATATGATACAAAAAGGTATATCTGGCATAGAATCACTAATATCAAATGTTACAGATTTTCTATCAACAATACCTGACTCTATAATCGAAGCAATACAGCCCATCATAAATCTAATAACGACAATACCAGACACAATAATAAATGGAATAACTCAAATATTCACAACATTACAAAGCCTTATGGAACCAATAACTGAAACCTTTAGAGGATGGTTAGAAAGTATCCCACAAATAACAGAAGGAATAGTAACAGCCATTATGGGAATATCACAAATAGGAGAGACCATAACAGGATTCATTCAATACTTAGTAAACCTTAAAGAAGAAGCACCAGCAATATACAGCAATATAATAGAAAAAGCATGGGCTACAACAATACAGCCATTATTTGATTCAATAAATGAAGGTATAATAAAGCCCTTCCAGGAGGGACTCAAAGAAATAATCGACAATGTAACAAAAGGCTTTAACTCACTAGCCCAAACCACACAAGGATTCGTAAACGCAATAATGAACTTCCCAACGTGGTTCCCAGAATGGTTCAATGAATACATTACAACTCCCCTAACTTCTCTACCATCAATTTGGATGAGTCCCCAAATATTTGCTGAGATAAGAGTGAACCTTAAATCAATATTCAATATATTCTGGGGAGAAATAAAAACTCTGTCAGAGGCATTAGTATCAGGTCTTCAGAATCTCCTCAAGTTCTTCTGGGATTCACTTCAAAATATACAAAAAGGTGTGGCAAATATAATATCAGAAATAACAAAGGAATTTTGGGACTCAACAATACAAGTAATGGAAAAGTCAGGTAAAGCTATACAGCCATTAGCAGAGCACTATCTTAAACCACTACCAGAATCCATAGCATCACAAACACATGAATTTCTAATACAGAAATATGAGGAAATACTTAAGGCAGAACAAATGGCTACCCCAGAATACTTCAAAATAGACTATGTTAAGAAAGCTATTACAACAGGTAGCATATACGCCATGACTGTATCATGGATACCCTTCTATGCTCAAATACCCCTCAGAATGGCTCAATGGGTAATGAGAGGTGTAGCAAGGTCTATAGGTGAACTTGGATGGAAACATAAAATCAGTCTAAAGCCTCTCGGTATAGGCTATGAGACTGAAATCGACATATCAAAGATTATAGGGGCTTCACTATACACATTCGCAACTAATATTGGAAGATGGATGGATGAACTAGGGCGAGGTATGATATATGGATATGCTATATGGCTGACAAGACCTATTGGAAGGCTCATAAACTACTGGTTGAGAAATGTTCTCCCAATAATAGCTCCCAGAGATGATGAGATAATAGAGTTCCTGAGAAGGAACATGGCTTACATAATACAGAAAGACCCAACAACAGGTGTAATCAGAGAAGTTAAACCAACAGAAAGGTATAAGGAAATCCTCAAAATCGCAAAATTCTTCCTATCAATCTATGGACATTCTGATGTAACTTTAGACTGGTTCTTCAAATACACACCAGATATGTGGATCAAAGTCAAAGACAGATTCGGAACATTCAGAAACATACCCTTGAGTCTAGTCCATAAGCTCCCCACATCCTCAGAGCTATGTAGAATGATGGTTAGAGACCTATTCTACTCACTTGAAGACTTTACTAAGGCAATACAAACCCAAGGCATGATTCCAGACATAGCCTATCTCTACTACCTCCTACACTTCAGATACGCCTCCCCAGAAAGACTCTGGAGCTTCATATCAAGAGGTATAAGCGGTATGCTATGGGTCTCAATATCCGACTCTGAGAGAAGAGCATTAGAGAAAGTAGCACAAACAATAGGAGCCTTCACACCAATAGCACCAATAGAACTTAACTTCAAATACTCAAAGCTATTTGATGCTCTTAAGACCTACATGAAATGGCATGACTATGCCAGATTCTCATGGATTAAAGGCTTCACATCGGACAACCTTATAGTGATAGATACCCTCGCAGACATACCCACAAAGATTGATCAGCGATGGATGACCCGATGGGGTCTCTACAATATATTATCTGAAAGGGGAGTCAAGATAACTTCCCCAGTATCAGCCTTTAGAGAGAAACTAATAGAGCCATCAGCAAGCTCAGAAATAAAGCTCGACCTATCACTATTCTCAAGAACCCTACAGGCAACAGGTCTCCATCCAGATTGGGTTCCTCTAACAGCAGTAGCAGAAACTATAAACACCTTAGTAGATGAAAGAACACTACTAAGGACTGGATTCATCAACCTATTCAAAGAAGGCTTTTGGAATATAAACGCTCTTGAAAAACTACTCGCAGGTTTCATAACAGCAAGCTTCAAAGTTTCATACTTCGACACCTCAGAAAACAAATGGGTTACTGGATGGGTAAACTATCCAGTTATGTATCTACCTCCAGAAAGGAAACTACTTGAACTTAGAGCCTTAATGGATAGAGCATTAGACATACTAAGAGACACAGTAAGAGACCTTAGCAGAGGCTATTCAGAATTCATCATACAAAACTATGAAGAGTTCAAAGAGAAGCTAACAGGCATAATCGAAAAAATAAATGAGTTCTTCGCAAAGGATTATGAAAAAATAACAGGAGTAAAACTACCAGATGAACTTAAACTTGCCTTCGTGGAGGAATACTACTCAGCATACATAAACTCCTTAAACATCTGGAGAGACATCTACACAATAAGAAGAGTCAGGTATTGGACACAAAGATGGCTTGGATATGTGATGTATAGAGTTACAACTGGAGTAGTAAAAAGGGAGGATGTAGAAGCACTCGCAGATTATGTTGGAGAAAAAGCCAAACTAACAGACTATGAAAAGGAGTTCATAAAGGGAGTTCTAGACCGAATGGTAAACATAGCGATAAGGGAATACATCCCCACCCCAACTCAGCTTGCCACCCTCTCTGAATACCTTGTAATCAAGGAAGACCTAATCGACAAAGCCCTAACCGAGAGACTAGTCCCAGATGAATGGAAGCCCATTTGGAAGCAATATATCGAAATAAGGCCGATTGCTGACGATATTAAGAGCCTTCTAACCACCTACAGAAGAGCCTTAATCTACATAAAGATACCAGAGGACATAGAAAGCAAGATTAAGGAATACATGGAAATGATAAACTTCACAGATAAAGAAATGGAGATACTGAAACTAAGAGTAGAACTCGAAGAAATGATACTTCAAGCAAGACAATCAATGAGAGAATACATACCCACACCATCTATGCTCGCAACAATATCAGAATACATACCAAAAGCAAGAGAATACTTTGATGATGTAGTCAAAGCTAAAAGGATACCTGAGAAGTGGCAACCAATATGGGCTGAATACATAGACCTCAGACCCATAATGGACGAAGTAAAGAAGATGATTTCAAGAGCAGAAGACCTATATGTTTACTTCATAATAACAGAAGACGACTACAAAAAGATACTAAACCAGCTAAAGAACTTCGGATACACAGACAAAGAACTAGAACTAATGCTGACATCCTCAAGATACGAAAGACACTATAGAGCCTTTAGAGAACTGGTAGGCGATGTAGATAGAATGGTGATGCTATCAGAGTATTCACCACAAGCAAGGTCATACGCCCTCGGACAATTATACAAGATGATTGACGCTCTACCAGTAGATGAAGAAACAAAGAATGTCCTGAAGGCAATGTGGGAGCAGTTCATAAGGCTCAAACCAATAATGGATGAAGTCAGAAGATACATAACTGAGCTACTATCAGACTTCGCAAGTGGAATAATAACAGAAGAAGAGTTTGTCAAAGAACTTGAAGCACTTAAAGAATGGGGTCTTGATGATTATGAGATAATGTTCTATAAAGCCATAGGAGGAATGAGAAGAGCAAGATACTTAGCAAGAAGACAAAGGGGGATGTAGAGAATGTCCCAGAAGGATAAACACATTGAAAACTTCATACAAACCCTAAAAGAGATAGAGAAATCAATCTCACAAAATATAAAAATACAACCTCAACAAGTAGGAGGAACATCATCACCTCAACCTTTAACTCCAAGACCACTTAGGAGGAGGTAGAAAATATGAGTAAGTGGGGTCTAACATATAAAGGAACTGAAATATTGACACCAGAGGAATGGAACGCAGTAGTAGATGCTTTAGAGGAGCTTGATAAGAGAGCACCAATAGAGAGAAATGGTGGATTAGCAGTATTCTCAGGAGATGGAGCCAAAACAGAGTTTCATATTCCACACGGCTTATCAGCCAAACCCACTATCGCTATAATTGGGGCTGGAAGTCAAGACGCTTCAGGATATAGCCATTACGAAGTAACCGACACAGAGATAATAGTTCATTATTCATCGCCTCCTCCATCTGGAAGCGATAACGTTAAAATATACTGGTATGCCATAAGACTATGATGAGAGCGACATCAATTTGGTATGTGTTTCCCTTTTATCACAAAGTTAGCTTTAATGTAATTGGAATGAAACATTATGAACAACTCAAAAAATACTATAGAATAGAACTAATAGATGAACTAGCATTTCCTTACATATCAATGACCACAAGACCTCTAATAATAATACAACCATACTTCTACCTATTCCAAAAATTAGAAAAAAGACTAGCACAGAAAGTTAGTCGGTCATCAGGATTAATAGGAGTAGATGTAGCAGATACAGATAGACTATCACCATACGCAGTAAAATTAACTAAATACGCAAAAGCCTTCATAGTTCCATCCAAAAAATCTAAGGAAACATACATAAAATCAGGAGTTAAAAAACCAGTTCATGTAATACCTCATGGAATAGATGAACAATGGATAGATGCCCCTAAACAACCTCCAAATCTATTTGAACATTTAGCAAAACTCAAGGAACGAAGAAACCTAAAACTAATACTAAGCTTCATAGTTCATAGCCCATATAGGAAAGGACTTGACATACTACTAAGATACTATCAAGCTCTACTTAAAGAATACAATAATGTTCTACTTGTAGTAAAATCAGCAAACGCTGTAGGATACTTCCCAGAAACAATCGAATACAAAAAAGGAAAACCCAAATACCAAATGGAAGGAAGAGTATTATCTGGATGGCTTACAGAACAACAAAAAATGGAACTCTTCGATCTATGCGATCTATACGCATTAACATCAAGAGGAGGAGGGTGGGAACATCCACCTATGGAAGCACTAACAAGAGGGGTTCCAGTAATAGGAGCAAAAGGTGGAGCATGGGAGGAATACATGCCTGAATGGTCATTAATTCCCTCAAAAAAGAGCGATAAAGTCTTACCATCAAATCCAATTCATATAGGATATGGGGTTGAAATGATAATTGATAAAGCAGTAGATAGAACTATAGAAATCTTCAACAATTATGAAGAATACAAAGCAAAAGTAAAGGAACACATAGAAAAATTCATAAGACCCAACTTAACTTGGGACAAAATAGGTGAAAAATTAAGAGATGTAGTCAAAATATACCTCTAAAGTTTTTGTTCAAGCCTTCTCAAAACCAATTCCAAAGGCTTTAAACTATCAATAATCAAGTTATGATCTTTAGTCAAAACAATATCACCATACTTAACAGAACGCATCATATTAATTCTATTCTCAGCTAAATAAAGCCATAATTCTACATCATCTAAAGTCTCCCCAGTCTTCTCCTTATACTTATCATAAGCCTCCTTACAGAAATCTAAAACAATTTTACTTGCTTCATTTAAATTATTAATATGCTTGGCAAATACATAGTCTCCTTCCTCTACATACTCCATCTTTGAAATCAAATCCTCCAGATTGCTTATCTTTTCACTCAAGCTTCCCATCCTTCTCTAACACCTCTAATATCTTCTTAACACCAAACTTTAAATGAAGCCAACTTCGACTTCCCTCTGGTTTAGCATATAAATATAGCAACATCAACTTAGCAATTAAATCCTTCATCCCTATTCACCCAACTTATCTTTAACTCTTTTCATCGCCTCAAGAATAACTTTACAAGCCTCTATATTTAAGTTATGGTCAGATGGCTCTATAATATCCCCCCAAACCTTATGCCAGTAAACTCTTCTAACATCTTGACCAGCAAGCGTATAAGCCACTTTAGTCAAAACATCTACTCCCTTACCCTTATCCCTAAGAGGTCTCGATACACCTCTTGCCACTCCACCAGTATCCAGTATATAATCTACAAGTGTAACAATGATCTTTCTCCAGTATTTATCTCTTACAATAATCCACTCCTTAAAAGCTCTTAAAATATCTCTACTAAAAATAGGCTCTAATACCCTTCCAAACTCAATAATTGAACTTGTAACATCCTTAGATGTAAATCCTTTCCCCAAAACTTCCAAATCTATCAAAGTTGAATAATCCTTAGCCATTTTCTCAATAAGTTTCAAAGATTCCACAAATCTTTTGTTTACATCTATCATACTTCTATCCGAAACACCTACAGTCTCATAGAAACCCTTACCTCTTATATGATAGACATATCCAACTACAGGAGCTTCAAACTCAAAAATTCTAGAAATACCCTTACTAAGGTAATCTGATATACTAACATACTCAATTACACTCTTAATCACATCCTTGTAAAATAGCTCAAGAGACCTACCCAAATCTATTAGGCTCTTCAAAATATCTCTATTAATTTTTTCATACACTTTTGTTGTCTCTTCAAGTCTTATTCCAAAACCTTTCTCAACAAAATCTACACCTATAATGGACTCCTCAAACCTCTTGCCATAATCTTTATATATAAAATCAACACCCTTCATTAAGTCAAAAAATAGTTTCAAGTAATCCCTACTTAGAATATCAAAAACTTTCACATAATCTTTAAGTTCCTTTCCCTTTAATGTCGATAAGAAATGCTCACCATAAGCATAATCAATGAAATTCCTAAGAATACTTTTACTGGTATAGTCAAAGCTTCTACTAACTTCAACTAAGGACTTCACAATATCTAACAAAACAAAATCTGAACATATACTATAATCCAAATAGCTCTTAGTGGTGTCTCTACTCAAATAGTCTAAACCTTTACATAATTCCAACAAGACTTTAAGCGAATCTCTAAGAGACCAATCCCTTCCTAAAACAACATCCCTAAACAACTTCACAGCAAACTTTAAAAACCAATCAGTAACGCTCACAGAATCAAAAGTCCTTTTCAAGAACTCTTTATACAAGAAATCAACTGACCTCCCTATATCAACAAAACATTTTAATGATTCCTTTTTAACATAATCCAAAACCTTAAAGACATCACTTATGGGTTTGGTTCTATCTTTTCTCAAGTAATCAGAAGCTCTACCAATATCAACATAAACTTTTAGAATGTTTCTATATAGATAATCAAAAGTTCTAATTGTCTCCCTGAAGGTCTTACCACGAAGACTTGAAATCAAAAACTCACCAACAGCATAATCAAGGAAACTTCTAAGCACATCTTTAGCTAAATAATCAGAGGTATTTACAAACTCATACAAGTTCCTGTAGAATATAGCAGTCTTAGTAAACCAATCAATGTTTTTAACAATATCAAGGAGAGCCTTCATGGACATTTTTTCTATGTAATCTACAGTTTTGCCTATATCTGTAAAGCTTCTGTAGAATGTTGAAGTTTTACTATACCAATCAACACCTTTACAAGTGTCAATTAAGGATTCTGAAACCAGCTTACAATACCAATCTGAAACCTTCCCAACATCAACAACCTTTTTAGCAGGAGTTTTCCTAAGATAATCTAATGAAATAAATGTATCGAAAAATATTTTAGAGGCAAACTTACTATACCAATCAATTATCCTACTTGTATCAACTAACACCTTAGCTGGAGTTTTCTCCACATAATCAACAGTCTTTCCAACATCTTTAGCTAACTTTCCAATTTCCTTCTTAAGATAATCTGATGAAACCCCAGTATCAAAAAGCGTTCTAACAAACTCTACAACCTTCTCAAAATAATCAACAGCTAAAGAGCTATCAACCAAACTTTTAAGAGGTCTTTTAGAGATAAAATCAGCGACCATTCCATAATCAATATAGACTTTCTCAAAATCTCTTCCAATAGTATCTATACCTAAAACAGAATCTCTTAGTCTTCCATCATAATCCTTAGATATGAAATCAACACTTTTCACAGTTTCATAAAATGATTTTCCTCTAAAAGTCGATAACCAAAACTCACCATAAACTCTATCCATAACATCTCTATACACTTCTCTAAACATACTAATGTAATCTAATCCTTTACTCACATCAATAAAACTCCTAACATAATTAACAGTAAGACTAAGTGAATCTAAACCTTTCCCCACATCCATATAACTTCTATAATATTCCACAAACTTACTCAAACTATCAACACCTTTACCAATATCAACAACACTTTTATGAAAAGCAACAATACGAACTAAGCTATCTACACTCTTTCCCGAATCTTTTTCCACATCAATTATTCCCCTTGATAACGCATCTCCTACTTTTCCTACATCAGTTATTTCCTGAACATAAGATACTCCAGAGGTTTCCTCACTTCCCCAGGAACCATGACTAGGCTCAGGGTCTATATACTTTCTAATATAGATTTGATCCCACCATGAGTCAGCAGGATACCTATAGTGGCTTTTTAAAAGGACTCCATCTATCTCACTCCAAGAGCTTCTTGGATCAACCCAATCTGATTCCTCGGTTCTATCCTTTACATATTTAACTTTACCATCTGATGGGCGATGATAAATCTCCAGTCTATACCACACCAAGTCTGAAGGAGCCGAGAACTCTGTAATCGTGTAAAATGTTCCACCAGAGTTACGTCTCCAGTCGTCTTTGTCATCTCTACATAGGAGGTATGAGGCATAGTAATCTGAGGTTGATCCTCCAGGTTCCAGTCCTGCTATGGCAGACCTATCTCCGCTGAATATCATCCAGGCATGGACAACCGCTCCTCCACCAGTAGATGTCTCATGTTTATGAGCTTTAACTGATAGTTCTTCTCCATCACCATCTTCATGTAACTTACCGCTTTTGCTACCCTGCTTTACATGAGTGTCATCCACATGGAAATAGTCTCCACTACTTCCTTCTACAGTCCAGCCTGGAGGTGTAGAACCCAAAGTTCCATCTTCAAAATCTTCATAGAATTGGAAAGTATCTTCTCCACTTCCTGAATATGTCGCATCAGAGTTTCCATAATAAACATATATAGTAACAGAGTCAGGACTAGCAGGTATAGAAGGTATCTTCACCCAGAATTTAGCCCAAGAACCATACTCATATTCCTCCATGTAATAGTCTAAGAGGGTTTCACCATCATCTGCTGTGAATCTTATGTCTCCAAAATCTTCTCTACATTTAGTTCCAACATATACAACACCCCATGTTATTAGACTCTCTGTTTCAGTTCCATCTGTCCCTGTGCTTCTATAAACTTTAATACCTATCTGATAATCTGTAACCGCACCAGCAGTAGAGCCTTCTATTTCATGGCTTTTTCTATATTGCCATCCACTAAGCCAACCCACAGTTCTTCCAACCCCATTAAATCAATTCCAAAACTTATAAATAATCCCTCCTCTCCTCACATTTATAGAGGAGGTATGTCCGCAAAGGACTTCGGTAAGATAAGTGGATATGTGGAAATCATAGTCAAAGATAAAGATGGAAAAGTTAAATACCACATAGGAGCACCCCCAAGAAGAATCCTAAGACCCAATCCACTAATCGATGATGATGCTGGAGACTGTCCCTTCTCAAGCTTCCCAGCCAAACTTATAGACTTAGAATACTGGAGGAAAAACGTAATCACAAATGTAGGTCTAGCATGTATAGTAAGACTAGTCTTCGCTGGATTGACAGAAGATAAATTCGGATACCTTGGCATAGGCTCAGGAACCACATCCGAAGCGGTAACTGATACTGAATTGGAGGCTGAAATCATAAGAAAATCCGCTACTGTATCACAGGAGACCACATCAGTATCAGGAGACACAGCTAAACTTGAAGCAACATTCTCTTCAGCAGATGGACTCTCAGGAACAATGAACATATCAGAAGCAGGAGTATTCAACGCATCAGCAGGAGGAGACCTACTCGCAAGAAAAGTATTCTCAGCAGTCCCAATAGACTGGGACGCTGGAGACACTCTCACAATAAGATACTACATCCAGTTCACAAGATAGGTGGACAAATATGCCAGTTAGAATAGCACGAAAAGAGAGATACAAGGGAACACTTACTTTAGAATCTCTTAACACGGAGACAGACATAATTAACTTAGAAGACCAGTCTGATGACTACATTATAGAGGGGCAAATAGACCTAAGCAATATGGCAGAGGGAGACGAAGTTATAATAAGAACCTATATTGCTGTCGATGGAACAAATCAAAGAAAAACAGATGAACTCAAATTTACTGGCTCTCAAACTATACCTATAGTCAGAATTCCTGCTATAACATGCTCCTACGACGCAAAATTCAGAGTAACAATAACTCAAACAGCAGGAACTCCAAGGTCATTCCCATACTTATTCATACTACAAGTAATGGAGGTGATATAAAAATATGAGCCTAATACATCCAATCAAGTTTACAATAAAAAAGAAGGTAGATGCCTTTACAACACCTGGAACATACACATGGGTAGCACCACAAGACGTTCATGTAATCGATGTAATAATAGTTGGAGGAGGCGGTGGAGGAGGTGGAGGTGGAGGAGGTTCTTCATCTGCGGGAAGTAGTGGTGGAGGAGGAGGTTCAGGAGCGGTTATAATAGCGAGAGGAATTCCAGTAACTCCAGGTTCTTCATATTCAATAACAGTAGGAGCAGGAGGTAGTGGAGGAAGTGGAGGAGCTGTAGATGAAAATGGCTCTCCAGGTTCAGCAGGGGGAGATACAACTGCTTTTGGGCTTACAGCAGGAGGAGGCTCAGGAGGTGGAGGAGGTAAAGCAAATAGTGGTGGAGCAGGAGCAGGTGGTGGTGGAGGATCACCTTCAGGATATGCTATAAACTCAGAAATATCGATGCTATCTGGAAGTTCAGGAGAAACAGGGAACACCAAGGGAGGAAAAGGAGCTGACACACCCAACAATATAGCATCTGGAGGAGATGGAGGATCGACTGTTACAGGAGATAAAGGCGAATCAGGAGAACCTGGTTCATCTCCAGGAGCAGGAGGTGGAGGTGGAGGAGGTAGCCTATACGCAGGTGGTGGTGATGGAGGGAAAGGAGGAGATGGAGCTGTATATATAATCTACTATACAAGCATGTAATAAGTGGTGATGGTATATGACTTGGAAAGAAACTGAATTTCCAATTTTCAAAGGTGCTAAAGAAGTTGGTGATAAAGTAGAGGCTAAAAGATTCTGGAAATTCAAATTAAATGAACTTCTTGATATAGACTCAGAAATATGTCAAGAGTTCTTCGGTGGATTAACCACATGGAGACAAGTAGCACGTAAAGTCATAGAAAGGGTAGAATATCCTTTCAGAATGGGTCTTCCAGATGATAAACATACATATAACGCATACTTCGGAAAATATAAGAGATGCTGGACTCTAACAGCGGACTACTGGGACAAAGTAAGTGAAGTAGTAGCAACATTAGTAGGAGATTGCGACGGCTCAAGTATAGCCATAGTAGGAGGATGCCTAATAATAGGAGTAGAAGCCTATCAATGTCTCGGATACCTATACAAAGGAGACAAAATATTAGGCGGACACGCATGGCCTATAGTTCACGACCCAGAATCAGACAAGTGGTATCTGGTGGAAAGCACCCTTGATGAAGTCCCAGAGGAATATCCAGAAATAGACCCAGAAACCAACTGGTGGAACATGAATGAACTAAGATATCACGCATGGGTCAAATTCAATAATACACATTACTATGAATGGATAGGAGGAAGTGAATCTATGGGTATAAAAGAATACCTAAAATTGGGGAGGAAGCTCAAAGAAACAAGAGAAAAATATGAAGCTATAAGGAGAGCTTGGAGAAAGAGGGTTAAACCTTTAAGTAGGATGGGAATACTTGAAAGACTTAGATGGAAATATGAAGGCGACAAAGGTAGGTCTTGACATCGGTAGTATATGCCACTTCCTACTTGGACTGCTATCAACAATCTTTGGAGGTTTAGGCTACACTATTCTCCTCTCGGCTCTCTTCATCCTAAAGCAAATCTTAGACCTAATGAATGGAGAAGCCTACGAAGAGACAAGCGGAGACATAGCGGAGTTCTGTAGCGGAGTTATAGTGGGACTAGTCCTCCTCAAAATCCTCCTCTTTTATGCCCCTTTTCAATAAAAAGCCCTTAACTAAGCCCACAACATACCCAAAGTAATAGCCCATAATCACCGAGATGACAGGGATCACATCATCCCAACCGACCTTACTCAACCCCACTAAGACGAAGCACCCCCCAAGAATCATCAAAGCTATATAATCTCTCGCCTCCATCTCATCTGTAAGATGCCTATAGCCCTTAATAAACTTTACACAACATTTATAAATTCCCATAAACTAAAATAGATTTGGGTCGATGAGCCATGAGCCAAACCATCCCTCAAAGTCTCCTTACACCTGAGAGAGCCGAATACCTCCTCACAATTCATCAAATATCTTTAGACTCTCCCTTGGGATATGCTACTCCCAGCAGAGTGGCAAGCACATTAAACAAAAACATAAATACAGTAAGAAACATGATGCTAAAAATGTATCATCTTGGTCTTCTAAAGAAAGGAGGACATGGAATGTATAAACTATCAGACATAGCAAAACAACTACTCAAAAACGCAGACCTACTATGATCGCCTACTGTCCAATATGTAAAAAACCAAGAACCCTCATATACTATGACAATGTAAAAGGATACCAATGTATATGCTGTGGCTCCATTATAAAAAACCCTAAACCAATAAAACAGCAGACCCTCATTCAGAACACTTCTCAAGAAACCAAGAATGATTACCTATCTCCTCACAACTCTCAGGAGAAAAAAGACACTTAAAAACAACATATAAAAAGCCATACAAACCAAAACTCAAGAACATAAAGGGTATAACCCAACCCATTACCACCACCTTGGCGGGTCAGGGGGGATTTGAACCCCCGCCCTTCGGGTTAAAAGCCCGACGCTCTACCTGACTGAGCTACTGACCCGCTAATCCTCCTCAATCCTCTTCCTCCAATCAAAACCCGCCCTCCTCTCATAAACCCTCGTCCTCTTACTTCTACTTGCCAACTTTCTCAAACCCTTACCCTTAAAACTACTAAGAGGTCTATGCCTCCTCGATATTCTTATATTTCTCCTAACAGCAGAATCAACCTTACTCTTCATCAATTCATAAACAGGCTTTGGAACCCATCCCTCAGAAGTGTGTATAATAGACCCAACATATACCTTCTCACCTTCTTTACTCTTAAATCCCAAATCTAATCCAACTGGAGCAGAACACAAAGGACAACTCAACTCATCACCTCTTCTAAATTGCTTTATTAACCATTTTACATTCTCAGAATCAATAGTTTCACCACTTCTTATATCTCTCTTAGCAACAGCAATTACAACACTACAATTTGGGCATGTTATCTTAGTCCCCTTCCTCAAAATAATCTCTCCTTTCTTTTCCTCTTCACCCCTAACGAAAATTATAATAGAAGATAACTTATCCTTTACAGTCTTCTTTAAATTTCTAATCATACCTTATTACCTCCACTATCTCCTATTCTGACATATATTTGACCTTCTAATTTTTCTATTCCTTTCTCTAAAGCTTTAAGACAATCATTTAAAGCCTTAATTAACTTCTTAACCTCATCTTGGTTAAGTCTAATGATTACTGGCCAGAAATTATCATCCTCAATACCTAAAACAATTTTATCAGGCTCTACGCTATCTATACTTTTGATTCTCAATATTATGTAGTCTTCTCCTTTTTCCACGACTTTTTCATCAGTTGAATAACCTATATAAGGATAAACAACAAACAGCTTGCTCTGATTCAAATCCATAGATGCTCCTAAACAATTCTCTCTGAGATACTTACCGAGATATATTTCAGCCTTCATATTTCATCATCCCAGTCCCACCATTCATCATCCTCCTCTGTATAATCATCATCAAAATTAAGCATCATAGAACCACTAAGTATATTAGACCATCTCTCACAGTCCTCTCTATAAGGACACTTCTCACACTTAGCCTTATACTCCTCCATAGACATCAAATCACAACACCCAAAACACTCAGGCTCACTACCATCAAACCTCAGAGGCTTAGCCATCTCACCACTCCCTCCTCAATATTCTCTCCTTCTCCTTCTCTCTCCTAAGAGCCTCATATTTACTTCTCATCTCTTCCATATTTATGGAGCCTATCTTATCAAGATTATGCTCAGGAGAAAAAATAAGGGTTCTCAAAGAATACAAAAATCTATTCCCCTTACGCCTTATCTTAATCTTACCTTCGCTTGTCAGCATCCTTAAAGTAGCATATACTACGCTTCTACAGTATCCCACCTTCTCCTTTAGTTCATCAGCCGTGTATTCCTTGTCAGGCTCCATGACCTCCAAGAGCTTATTAGCACAACTTTGACTCGCTCTTGGAAATGCTCTTGGTATTCTGGTTATTTTTTCCCCTTCGAGGGGTATAATCTTCAATAGCTCATCTCTGAGCTTCTTAGCCTCGCTTAGTGTAAGCTCCATCACCTTATCCTTGATCTTCACTCGAACTACTACCTCCACACTCGTCTCCATGACCCTTCCCTCGAAAAAATTTTGTGTTGTTTGGTGTATTTAAGCCTTTTGGTGTTGGGTGCTTATGGCTTTGTGGGAAAAAGGCTTAGTATTCTGTCTATGGCTCCGAGTATTTTGAGGCATTCTGATCCGCT
>Ga0164311_10000101_pt1 | contig 31486 bp, 25 predicted proteins | sample GuaBasSedimGuay2_FD_121796 | JGI IMG/M metagenome (GOLD analysis project Ga0164311, IMG submission 121796) | Subseafloor sediment microbial communities from Guaymas Basin, Gulf of California, Mexico - Guay2, Core 4569-9, 9-12 cm | ecosystem: Environmental > Aquatic > Marine > Hydrothermal vents... | reverse complement strand
CGGAACAAAGGTAGTGTATAAGCTAGATTTCCTCAATCCTACAGGCTCCTTTAAGGACAGAGGAGCAAGTGTGCTGATCTCGCATCTAAATGAAATAGGCATAAAGGAGATAGTGGAGGATTCCTCAGGTAACGCTGGAGCAGCGATTGCCGCATACAGCAAAGCAGCTGGGATAAAATGTAGAGTATTCGTTCCAGCAGAAGCACCATTCGGAAAGGTTCTGCAAATAATAGTATATGGCGCAGAGATCATCAGGGTTCCAGGCTCTCGAGAAAATGTTAACAAGGCAGCCTTAGAAGCTGCGCAAAAGAGCTACTATGCTGGACATCTATGGAACCCATTCTTTATTGAGGGTTTGAAAACAATATCCTTTGAAGTATATGAGCAGACAAGGGGCGTTCCAGATGCAGCAATACTTCCAGTGGGAAGCGGAGGACTACTCTTAGGGGTTCATAAAGGATTTAAAGAGCTAAGAGAGATGAGACTCGCTGAGAAAATCCCCAGAATTTTCGGTGTACAAACTTACGGCTTTGCTCAAGCATACGAGAGGCTTCACAATAAGAAAGTAAAGAAAGCGGAGGAAGCAATTCTAGCTGACGGCATAGCCGTACCTAACCCTCCCCGCATCGATCAAATAGTGAGAGCTGTAAAGGAAACTGGTGGGGACATCATTCTAGTTTCAAATGAGGAGATAATTGAGGGATTTAAGGACCTGGCGAGTTTAGGACTCTTCGTTGAACCCACTTCAGCAACAGCTCAAGCAGCCCTTAATAAGCTAATAAAGGAAAAGGTTTTCGAGAGAGGTTCAACGATCTTCGTGCCGCTAACAGGAATAGGCCTAAAAGCAACAGACAAGATTGGCAAATATATTTTAAAATAAACACCTAAAAGGCTAGGCGTGTTTCGATGAAGAATGGAATGCCTCTAGGAGGGCTTGGAACAGGGAAAGTTGAAATCTTTCCAGACGGAAGGGTCGGAAATGTTACTATAAGGAATAACTGGTCCAAGCCCATCCCTTCGCTTAAATGCTTTCATATAGCCCTACACGTGAGAGGCGAGAACTTTAGCAGAGGAATTTTCCTCCAGAAGGTGGAAGATGGGGTTAGCAACATATATTTTCAAGCCCTCTTTCCTCGAGCACTGCTAAGCTTTAGGTTAGCTGACATACCATTAAAAGTCAGTTTAGAAGCTTTCTCACCAATTATTCCAGGAGACGCTATGAACTCGTCTCTACCAGTAGCAATATTCATCCTTTATGCAAAGAACCTCTCTAAAAGAAATGTTACGCTCTCCGTAGCCATGGGGCTTGAGAATATAGTAGGATCCTCCCCTATAGGACGGGTGAACAGATCCTTTAGAAGGATTTCCTCTCATGGAATAATCTTCACCTCAAGTAAGGCCAAGCCCGAAGACCCCGCCTTCGGAGATATGGCCCTAGCAACGGCTCCTACGGAGACCACTATCCTTGGGGAGTACGTGTGTACGAGGAATAGAGAGGAAGTTCTAGAACCTTGGAACGAGTTCTTGAAAACTGGAAAAATACCGGATTTCAGCCCCGAAGACGAAGTTGCATCCCTTACAGAAAACTTTGGAGGAATACTCTGTGTTAGAAAGACATTGAAGTCGGAGAGCGAAGTAAAAATTCCCTTCGTCTTATCCTGGCACTTTGCTGGAAAATCCTACGAATACCCCTTCGGTCGATACTATGAAAATTTCTTCAATAGCTCCCTAGAGGTAGCGGAATACGTCTTAGAAAGACTCGTCGTTCTCCGAAGGAGAACTCTTCAGCTGAACAAAATGATAATGTCATCAAGCTTGCCCCCGTGGCTAAAAGAGGCTCTTCTTAACAGTTTACACGTCCTAGTTTCGAATACGTGGCTAACCCGTGAAGGTCTATTACTTTTTTACGAACACCCCGAATATTGCCCCATGGTTGAATCATTGGATGCGAGATTCTACTACTCTAACGCTTTAGCGCTTTTTTACCCGGAACTTGAACTTAAAACACTAAAGCACATTGCAAGGTATCAAAGTATAGATGGATGGATACCGCATAATTTGGGCTTAAACTCCTTGAACATGCCGAATAGAGGATTCTATCAGCTACCTCCAAAGGATTTGAACTCCATGTTCATTTTGATGGCCTATAGAGACTACCTGTGGACGGGAGATAAAGGCTTTCTAGAAGCTCTATACGAAAGTATCTCAAAGGCCTATGAGTGGTTAATAACTACGGATAAAGATAGGGACTTCCTCCCCGATAACGAGGGAAACGATACAACGCTTTACTTATGGGCGCGAGGCGCTGAGTCCTATACATCATCCCTTTACCTCGCAGCACTTAAGGCTATTGGAGAAATAGCTAAGGTAAGAGGCGACTCCCTTCTCGCGAAATATGTAAACGAAAGGTATGAGCGGGCTTTACGTAGCTTTAATGAGAAGCTATGGGCAGGGGACTATTATAGACACTATTACTCTAAGCGGGAAATAAGCAATGAAGTAGTGTTAGGACAACTTCTAGGACAACTGTATGCGCATGTCCTCGGATTAGGCTACATTGTTGAGAGGGAAAGGATTGTTAAGGCTCTTAAGACTATTCGAAATAAAAGTCGTAGCTCCAGGTACGGCGTGCTCGTGGATAAGATGTACCTAAGGTCTAAAGGAAAACCAAAAATCGTCAATGCTCTAAAACCTCACTTAATATATGCTCTGGCATCCCAGATGATACTAGAAGGCGAGGTCAGCGAAGGTCTTAGAGAAGCGGAGGCGACTTTTGCAACGCTAAAGAGGTTGTACGGTCCCTGGAATAGTCCTAAAACCTTACTAGTTGATGAAGATGAAAGTATCGGCGACCACTACCCAGGAATACTAGCTATTTGGAATATATTACTCTCCCTTCTAGGCATTACAATAGACCAACATGCACGAGTGCTTGTACTGAGACCAAAAGTAGATTACGTCAGAACTCCCTTAGTACTCCTGGGACGTGTAATGGATATCCTGTACAGTTTTCGGCATCAAGAGGTGGACTTCGAACTGCGCAACTTTGGTGAGACTCTAAATGTAACGCATTTGAGGCTGAGATCCCCGCAGGGTAAAGTAGTTATTGAACTGAATGAGGAAGAACGGTTTACCCAGAAATCCACTGGCGAAGTAAGCTTAAAAATAGGTGAAATCCCCTCAGGGACGATAAGAATCTCGATTAGAAAAATGTAATTAATGGAGCATTAAAAGATTTTTAATTTAAATTATAGAGTAAAGAGGCGGTTAAAGGGTAAAAACGATAGTTTCAGCGAAGATTAAGGCTTAACCCTCCCCATTTAGTATCTTTATTTTTATTTTTTCATGCTATTTTTACCACAGTGTTAAATCATTGGATTAATAAGTTCTGGAATTATTCCACGCAGGTAAAGACTCCAAAGCGTGTAAAATTTAATTAAGGAAACTTTGAGAAAGAGGGGGAGAATTTGTACCGTGTAGTGGAGAAAAAAGAGTTAGCGCCCAGGATCAAGTTAATGAAAATACTCGCACCTCACATAGCTCGTAAGGTTAAAGCGGGACAATTCGTCATAGTTAGGGTCCACGAGAAGGGAGAGAGAATACCGCTAACCGTTGTTGACTGGAATAGGGACGAAGGGACCATAACTTTAGTGTTTCAAGAAGTAGGAGCTAGTACGATTAAGCTAGGAGCACTCGATGTAGGGGATCACATAGCTAATATCTCAGGTCCTCTGGGAAATCCTACGGAGATCAAGAGGTACGGAACCGTAGTTTGTGTAGGCGGAGGTGTGGGAACGGCATGTATTTATCCTGTGGCTAGGGAAATGAAGAAAGCGGGCAATTACGTTATATCCATAATAGGTGCCCGGACAAGTAAGCTACTCATTCTAAGGGATGAGATATCAAGTGTGAGCGACGAATTCCATGTAACTACCGATGATGGAAGTGAGGGGAGAAAGGGGTTTGTTACAGACCAGCTTAGAGACATTTTGCTGAGTGCCCGTAAGGTTGACCTAGTTTACGTGGTAGGTCCAGCGATCATGATGAAAGTGGCAGCAGAGGTAACAAAACCCTTTAAGGTTAAAACTATTGTTAGCTTAAACCCGATAATGGTCGATGGGACTGGAATGTGCGGAGCCTGTCGAGTAATAGTAGGCGGTCAAATGCGCTTTGCCTGCGTACACGGACCCGAGTTTAACGCTCATGAAGTGGATTTCGACTCTCTCATGAGCCGTTTAAGGATGTATATTGAGGAGGAGAAGATTGCCTTAGAAAAAGCTCAAAGGTGTGTCCGGTGAGAGGAATGGCGGGTAAGAATATCATCAAAGAAGCTGTTCCCATGAGAAAACTCCCCATGAACGAACGACGCACGACGTTTAAAGAAGTGGCCCTAGGATACAATCTTGAGGAAGCTTTAAAAGAGGCTTCCAGATGTCTTCAATGCACTGATCCCCCATGCGTTAAAGCTTGTCCGTTACACATAGATGTTCCAGGCTTTATCAAGCTACTCCGCGAAAAGAAATTCGAAGAAGCACTTAACAAGATAAAAGAGGTAAATGACTTTCCAGCCATTACTGGCAGAGTGTGCCCACAAGAACTGCTGTGTCAAGCTGCCTGCGTAATGGGAAAAATAGGCGAACCAATAAACATTGGGAGACTTGAGAGGTTCCTAGGGGATCTGGAAATATCTCGGGGAATAAGAATCCCCTCTCTTCCAAAGTCGAGAGAGAAAAAAGTGGCCATAATAGGCTCAGGTCCAGCTGGCTTAATGGCGGCTGCTCGATTGCGTAAGATTGGGTACGATGTTGCGATTTTTGAAGCATTGCATAAGCCAGGAGGAGTGATGGTCTACGGCATTCCAGAATTTAGGTTACCACGTCGAGTCCTAGAAGCCTATATCGATTACGTTAAGAAATTGGGAGTAGAAATCAAGGTTGACCACGTGGTGGGAAGAACTGTTACTATTGGCGAACTGTTGAAGAACTATGACGCTATTTTAATAGCTACAGGAGCCGGTACGCCAAAGTTCCTAAAGGTCCCTGGAGAAAGCCTCAATGGCATATATTCTGCGAACGAGTTTCTAATACGGATAAATCTCATGAAGGCCTACAAGTTTCCAGACTACGACACGCCTATCAAAGTAGGAAGGAAAGTCGTTGTCATAGGCGGAGGAAACACAGCTATGGACGTCGCCCGTATAGCCCTTAGACTCGGTGCTGACGTAACGGTAGTGTATAGGAGGACTGAGAGAGAAATGCCCGCAAGAAGGGAGGAAGTTGAAAATGCCAAAGAGGAGGGCGTTAAATTCATGCTCCTAACTCAGCCAATAGAGTTCCTAGGTGATGAAAGAGGTTGGGTTAGGAGAGTTAAGTGCATTAAAATGAGACTTGGCGAACCGGACGAGAGCGGTAGGAGAAGACCAATACCAATTCCTGGAAGCGAGTTCGAGATAGAAGCAGATACCGTGGTTATAGCCATAGGAGCCGAAGTTAATCCTCTCATACAGATGACTACTCCCGGACTTAAAACGGATAGAAAAGGCAGAATAATCGTAGACTCCGAGGGCAGAACCTCCCTAAGACGCGTTTATGCTGCAGGTGATGTTACGACTGGTGAAGGAACAGTCATAGAGGCGCTCATGGAGGCTCTAAAAGCTGTTCAGACAATAGACAAGGACCTCAGCGAAAAACCTTAAAGTGATAGTGATCTCACTATGACCTCTAAGCTTTCTCCTAAAGCTTCTACGGCATTCGAAAGGGCAGGAGACCTCTACGAGCTCTTAGATAAAATAAGAGAGAACTTAGAAAAAGCAGAATAATTTATCAGCGATCCAAAAAGTGGTATAGAGTCCTGCACACCTAAGTGAAGAAGTAATGAACATTAAAGAGGTAATTAAAAAACATGTCATTAAGGCGTTCGACAACATAGCGGAGGGGTACAGGCATTGGCGTGCACGTCCCTGGCAGGAGGTAAAGGATTTAGCGTTGAAATTTTTTAGAAAAGGAATAATACTTGATTTGGGATGTGGTAATGGAAGGCACTCCTATTTCTTACTTAAAATCGGAGTTGAAGTCGTGGGTTTGGACATCTCAATGGGAATGCTTGAAGCCTATAGAGCAAGCGTTTCCCAAGAGGAGCTAAGGCTTCTAAGCCTAGTTCAGGGCGATGGAACAATGATCCCTTTTAGAGAAGATGCATTCGATGGAAGCGTATGCATAGCCGTTTTGCACAATATCCCCTTAAGGAGCAATAGGATAGGCTTCCTAAGGGAGCTGAGAAAGGTGCTTAAAAAGGAAGCAGTAGCCTTGGTAACTGTTTGGTCGATCATGCAACCCCATCTATTTTTAAAAGCCTTAACGCACTATCTCCTTCGCAGAAAGCCCTGCTTCGAGTTTGGAGATGTTCTCATACCGTGGAGGAGGAAAGAAAAAATTATTCAACGATACTATCATTTATATACAAAGAAAGAACTCTCATATGATATTTCTCTTGCAGGTCTTAAAGTAGCCTTGTTAAAGACCTTAGGTAAAACGTTTTACATATTTCCGCGTAATTATCTAATAGCCGTCTTGAAAAAACAATTATAGCGTTTAATAAGAATACGAGGTTTAAAGAGGAAACTTGACTTTTTTAAGCTCTGAATCACATGAGTGTATTTAAAAAATAGAGTGTTTTTGTATTAAGAAAGAGTGAAAAAAGTTCTAATATCTAACTATTTTTTACATTCGGTATGAAAACACTCGCTAATTATAGAAATGTTAAAAAAAGATTTAAATATACTCGCAAAACATTTAAAGACGAGGCAATAAGTCGAGGTGTTAGCCATTAGCGAAATAGATGTTAAGAAGTTCTTAGAGGAGCTATACGACAAGGGTCCTATACTAAGAGAAAAGTTAAGCCAAGAGTACTACAGCGCGCTTGAAGAAGGCATTAAACGAAACCTCATAGCTACTCGAAAGGAGACGCTAGGGGAGCTAATATTCCTTACATATAAGGGCCTCCGTCAGATCGCTGAGGAAAGAGGAGAAAAAGTAGATATCGACGTTGAACGAGAGGTCTCCAATCTAACGAAAACGGAGGCAAAGATACTAATAAGGCTACTTGAGGGCTTTAAGCCTATTAGACGATTACTGGAGGAAATAGGTACTCGAAAGTACACAGCTCTCTATAAACTAGAAAAGAAAGGCTTTATCCGAGCTTACAAGAACACTCGGAGAGCCAGGAATTATAGAGTTGTTGTGTTAACTTTAAGAGGCTTGGCTGTAGCCGAAGCCCTTAAGAAATAGTCCAGTGTACTGACTTTAATTAATTTAAAAACTAAATTATTTTTATTTGTTCTGTACATGTGAAATAAAATACCGATTATTTATTGTGGAAGTTTGAAAGGAAGCTCCTCTGCTACTTCTCTTAATCCCTTACCAGTAAGTACCCACTCCCCGTTTTTCAGCACGTCCTTGTAAGATATTGTGTATTCTTTGAAAGCTTCGGGATCTAAGTAGCCCTTAAAGGTAAATGTGCTCAGCATGTTCTTTCTTCTAATGCTCTGTACTAGTTTGCAGAACTCCAGGATCTTATGAGAAGGAATATTTGCTATGTATATGACAAGCGGTCTACTAGTCGATAGGAATGTAATGTAAGTATAGGGTAGGTACGTTAGGGCTCTAGCAAAGCCCTTCGCAGTCCTAGCGTCAGGGAACTCGAAGAAGTAGAGGCCCAGAGGATTACTCTTATAGTCCTGATACAGGGTTACTGCATTGTACTTCCATAAGGGAAACACATGCTTGTGGAAATGATACGAGACCAGCTGTTGAGACTTCTCAACACTCTTACCCATTGAGGTAAGTGATTTGAACGGATCTCTCATCTTCTCCTTAATTATGTACAGGTCTAGTTCATCCAGCGAAACTCTTTTAGATACCGTAAATATCTCTACCTGCTCAAGCTCTTTCTCAAAAACCTTGGTGAAATCCTCTAGCTTTGCATCAAAGCCCTCCCTACTGTATACCACAAGAGGAGAAGCTGGGTTCCAGTGGAACTCTACTAGTCCTATTTCATGGAAAACTGGTTTCTCCCTGAAGATGTCAATGTAGGTCTTAAGGTGCTCCTCAGGTATAACAGCCTTGACGAAGAAGTACTCCTTTTCGCCTATAATCTTTCCTATGGACATGACATACGGCTTTTCGAAGTACTCAACGCTATAGCCCTTGTCCTCAAAGAGCATAAAGGATGGAATTAAGCCCATCTTCCAGTAATCGGGAATGAACGTTATTCTGGCTTTGTTCATTAAGTCCTTTATTTTCACACTTACATATGCGACTGTAAATCCTGCCTTTTCAGCAACCTCTGTATAGTGCAAGGCTTTTGGAATATTCTTTAAAATTCCGTACTCGGACTCGCTAATCCTAATAATTATCACCCCAATGTATTGTGCTATCCGTTCCTATATTTATACTTTTCCTAAGAAAGATAAGGTCAAAAATATTGATAATTGTTTTCTGTGTTATTCTTTCCCATTTGAGTGTAAGAATGTTTCATCAATAAACCGAGCATAGCACTATTAAAGACTCTTTATATGTTGAAAAAATACTTGTTAAAACAGAAGCTTTCATATACAAAATTTCATCAATTCTTTTAAAGGAAAAGCCGTTAACGTCGACTATTGGTCGTGAAAAATACTAGACACGCAATTAGTCTTGTTAATTAAACATATTTTACATGAAATTTAGTTGCTTTTAAGCAAAAATGATCCGTGAATTTATGTTGATAAAAGAGCTCACGAAAAACGTTTTATTTAAGCGATTTAGCTATTTTGGATTTAGAACATTGAATATTTGACCTAAAATGGATGTGTTAAACTACTACAGGAGGACAATTGTGCTTAAGGAGGTTTCGGAGTTTCTCGCTGACAGATGGATCGCAGTACATTGTATGCTCAAGTTAAAAGATGGTAGACCCATGCTCATAAGGTACATCAGAAACAAGCCTTTAAGGGTTCTTTCTCAAGCCGATTTCTTAGAAATATTAAAGAAACTTGCCCCTCTTAAGCCCAGGACATTTTATGGCTCAGCAAATCTATACAAGAGGCTCGAAAGAAGAGAAGATGCCCTAAACTATCTGGAAAATATCTATGCGAGGACACCGACATGGGATATAGATAGCAGGCCTGAGTGGTGGAGAGCAACCCTCGAAGTTGCAAGGGTGATAGTGAACTTCCTTGAGAGGAAGGGCATTGCAAGATCCGTCTATTTAAAGTGGTCAGGCAGAGGACTTCACATACACGTTCATGAACACGCAATATCAGAGGATGTGTACTCGAAGGTACATCCAATAGACGTCGCGTATAGTCTCGTAGACTACGTTTTAACTAAGGTAAGGAGCAAGATAAATGAGATAAACATAAAGTATAGCACGTCTATTAAAGTCGAAAACTTAATGGACCCCCAAAGAGTTTTCACAGCTCCTCTAAGTTTACACAGAAAGTTAGACGTAGTTTGCGTAGCCTTCAAGCCCGAGGAAATAGACGATTTCGAACCCTCTTGGACACAACCCGGAAACTTTAGACACAATCCTCGATGGAGGGAATACGATAAAGGCGAGGCTGACGAGCTTGTTCTAAAAGCCTATAGAAGCATAGGTCCCTATCCTAAGCCCGGTGCACGTCCCAGGCGAAAGCACCCTCCTCTCGATGTGCAAATAAGGAAGTTTTTGGAGGAAGCCGCCCAGCCAGTCCCCGAGCACGAGGCGATACTGGATATACTTAAGTACAATCCTAACCCTGCACCTTTGACTGAAGGGAGAAACCTGAGAAAGGACTCTAGACAAGCTATAGTATTCCTAGAAGACGTCATAAGTCACTATATTCAGGGTAGGCTCTCCTTTGAAGAAATGGTACAGATAATATCACATTATAAGAGGCTTGTTCTGCCGGCACTCGACTACCCTGAGGATGTAAAGCGCAATCTCATAGAACTTTATGGTAGCGCTCTTAAGGTTGTAACGCAGCTAAGGAAACCCAGTAAGGTGAAAGCTTGGCTCTTAAGTCACGGTCCTCCTCGGAGTAGCGAGAGCATAGACAAGTTCATGAAGGAGGAGGAAAACTCATAGCTTAACGTTTTTAAGACCTTTCCTTACTAGCGATAAAGCTTCCTCTAGGTCCATAAGTTCTCGAAACTGAGCCCCTCCAACGTTTCTCCTCCCCCCAGCTTGAATCGAGGGTTTAAGCTCTCTAAGGAACCTATAGAAACCTCTTAGATCTATGTTAGGATTCTTCGTAGCGATACTTAACCTGCAGACTCGTCCTCTTCGTAAATCTAGGGCTACTACGATATCGTGTTCTTCCTCTAAAGCTAACATAGCCTCTCTCATGGCTGCTTTCTCCAGGACCTCTCCTCCATTAAAAGTGAAGTAAGCAACATTCCTAGACAAACTACTTGCTTTCTTGAGTAGCTCGGCGACTTTAGCCTCGACTACATACCACTTTTTAGCCTCTTCGAAAGCCCATCTTGCAATCTCCTCCCAGCAGTCTTTCAAAACATTTTCTATGATAGCGAACCTCATGGAGTCGCTTGGAGAGTTTAAGAGGTAGGCTCTATGAAGAGCTTTACTTAGGTCACTACGCAGATTACCCTCCTCTATTTCATTTATAGCGTTCAATAATTTCAGAAAAGCGGAGGGTCCAGAAGAATACTCGTCTTGAAGTATTAGAAAGACCAACTGTGAAACGCTTGGAACATACGCCTTAAATTTAACCCCTTTAAATGACCTGTCATGGACAAACACCTGTACTAACGTCTCATCGTGATGATCTATTAGCAAATTATAGCCCTCATAGATAAGCCCCTTCGTGGGGGGAAGCTCGACGAGTATTGAATCCTTAACCCTTAACCTCCCCAGCTCACTGAGCCTAGGAAAATATACATTTGCTCGGGGATCAACTTCTAAACCTCTTAGCTTCAAATATTTAATTACAAGTGCGGAGGCAAGAATTCCATCAAGATCTCCATCGCTTACAATGTTTACTCCATGCTTTTTAACGAAGCTCAGCAATAGGTTTCTCGCATTTTCAAGCAATTTGGGGTCGAGAGCATTAATCAACGGTTCATCATCCTCAGGAAGATATTTTGGCTTTCTTCTCGAACTGTTCTTCGTAGCGTCGCCTAATTTCTCCTATGGTGGATGCCTCCCAAGGAGACTTGTCATACCTTATTCTAACTATTCTAGCAAAACGTAACGCTAAACCTGACCTGTATTTCGGACTTTTCTGTATTTCACTATATGCTACTTCAACCACTATTTGAGGCTTAACCCAGACCCTCCAGCCCTCTTCCCTCACCTTTAGCTCTAGAAGTCGTTTCGTCATCTCTTTGAATTCCTCGTCTGTTAAACCCTTAAAGGTTTTCCCCACGACCAAGAACTCGCCCGTTTCCTCATCTAGAGCCGCGAGATAATAATCGCTTAGCCACCCCCTTCTCCTACCATGGCCCCATTCCGCTCCTATTATTACAAGATCAAGAGTTTCAGCAGGCTTGACTTTAAACCAGTACTTCCCTCTAATGCCTGGCATATACGGACTATCCAGCCGTTTGGCCATGAGACCCTCATGCCCCAAGCCTATGCTCTTCTGGTAGAAATCCTTCGCCTCTTGAAGATCGGCCGTAATTATCCGCTCGATAAGCAGTTCTTCATCCACAATTTCCTCCAGTAGGCTTGTCCGCTCCTTATATGGCTTCTCGACAAGAATTCTTCCATCTAGGTAAAGGACGTCAAAGACCCTTATTTCAAAAGGCAACTCTCTCATTAATCTCCCCATTTCGTGTTTTCTCCTAATTCTTCTGACGAGATCCTGGAACCTTACCGGTTTGCCATTCTTGAAGCTCATCGCCTCGCAGTCCAGGACTATTTCATGAGCATGCACATGCTCTTTCACTAGCTTCACGACGTCGGGCAGGCTTTCAGTAACTTCTGTAAGCCTCCTAGTGAAAAGCCTAACTCTATCACCCTTCTTGTGGATCTGTAATCTAATACCATCGTACTTAAACTCAAATGCAGCTATACCGCCGCACTCCCGTAAAGCTGCTCTTACATCGTATAGCATTTCTGCAAGCATGGGCTTAACGGGTCTGAAGAGCTCCAATTTTACCTTTTGAAGCCCCTCTTCTCCCTGAAGAACGGCTATCTCGGCCAATTCACCTAAGTCGGCCCTGAACATGTAGGCCTTGCGGACAGTTTCAATGTCTACACCAGCAATTTTAGCTAGAGCCTCGAGTACTAGCCCTTCGTTAGCTCCAACTCGCGGTTCGCCGAAAATAAATCTAACAAGGTACTCTAACTCATCTTGACCGAGGGACACGAACAACGTCTCAAGGAGCCTCTGCTTTCTCCTTCGAGAATCCTCCCCCTTAATCAGCGATATCTTCCTCAAGTACTCATGGACCTCTTTCAGCGTTAATTTCCTCTCTACGAGACTTACTATTCCTCTAGTACTTCTATAGGCCTTGCTTACAGAGGACCAACCGACTTCCAGCTTCAAGTCAGAATATTCAGGGAATATTTTACCAGTAAGCAACCACATGGCAGGCCCTATCTCATCGGGCTCTAAGTTTTTTAGCAAGTAGACTATCAAGTTTATCTTCTCGAGCCTGCTCTTAGTCCTTTCAAGTTTTTTTACTATCTCAACGAAGTCTTTAAACAGCATTGTCCTTGAGACTCCACTAGGCTAGATATTAATTTACGTCGATTCGTTAAAAAGATCATTTTTAAATTAACCACTACTGCTCTAAAACATTTTCCGTAAGAGCTAGCGCAATTTCTTGAGAGGCTAGAACAGGATTAGAGAGAAGCTCGAAACGTTTATACAGACGCTATTCTAAAATGTGACCGCTTTACAAGGTATTAAGGGATTTTATATGAGAAGAGAGAAGATAGGGTACATTCTGGGACCGCTACTCTTTATTCTATGCCTCTTACACCCTCTTCCAGGAATGGAAGCAGCAGCCCGGTTACAGGGTGTTCCACGAATAATGCCTCAACTAGCCCTTGGTGTGCTGTTATGGACTGCAACGTGGTGGGTAACCGAATGTGTTCCTCTAGGTCTTGCCGCACTTGTACCAACCCTCATCTTCCCCCTCGTAGGACTTGTGTCATGGAAGACTGCCCTCTCCTCGTTTATGAGTCCAATAATATGGATCTTTATGGGAGGATTCGTTCTCGCTAAGGCTTTCCAGGTATGGGGTCTTGACAGAAGGATAGCTCTTAAACTCGCCCTATTTTATAAGGGTAAGAACCCCTTTATCAATGCTTTTTTCGTTGCCTCTCTACCCGTGTTTATACTGACTATGACTGGATCAATAACGGCCTCCACGTCCATAGTATACCCCATAGCTCTCGCTTACTTAACGTCGCTGGGATTCAGTAGGGGAAGTAAGTATGCTGAGGCAACCATGTTAACGCTAGGTCAGGCAGCCACTGCAGGTGCGATGTTCCTCCTAATAAGTACGCCGCCTAACCTTATAGCTAAGCAGGTTATAGAGAACAATCTTAAGGGAGTTACAATAACGTTCTTTGACTGGATTATAATAGGCACACCGCATGCATTTTTAGGACTGCTTATAACGTGGTTTATAGTGTTCTTGTTGCTTAAACCTGAGATAAAGGTCTTATCTAAAAAGACTCAATTAATACGAGAAGGAAAGACCCTTAAACCCATGACCAAAGGAGAAAAAGCAGTTTTAGCGGTTTTCATCCTGACCCTGACTCTATGGATGTTACCTGGAGCTCTCTTAATAGCATCCAGTTTCTACCCCGAAATAATGCCACTAGCTTACAAAGTGAAGGGAATTCTTCCGGAAGCCGCTCCTGCAGTTTTAGCGCTGTTCCTTTTAGGCCTATTAAGGGTAGATAAGCGGCCATTGCTCACGTGGAGGGATATAGAGGAGGGAATAGACTGGAACGTCGTGTTTCTCTTCGGTGGAGGTATAGTTTTAGGAACAGGCTTAAAGAACAGCGGCTTTGCCAAGTGGATAGCGTTAATGCTAACGGAACAAACCATGTGGTCCCTTAACATCTGGACGATCTCGATGCTAAGTGGAATAATGGCATTCCTAATAACTTACCCAGCTTCAAATACAGCCTCGTCGCTTATAGCATGTCCTCTCGCAGCTTCTATTGCAATTGGAGCTGGAATAAACCCGATACCACCTGTCATCACAGCAGCTCTAGCCGCTTCCATCTCAAGCGCCCTCCCTAGCACTACGCCCCCTATGGCTATTGTATATGGGTCTGGTTACATAAGGCTATGGAACATGTTCAAAGTAGGCATGGTCGCCGATACCATAAGACTGATACTCTTACTGATAATAGAGCCATACCTGGCAGTGTACCTATGCCAGCTAAAGGGCCTTCCACTCCTTCTAACGAGCCCTTAAATGCCAGTGTACATTCACATATAATCCTCCTTAGTGTACACTTAAGCAAGTAAAGCGGTAGGGAAACCCGTTTTATTGATGCCTCTCATCTAGACTATTAGGTCGAGAATATCGTTTAGCTCGTTAAGGATCTTCTCCAGACATGCCATAACATCCCTGTGCTCTGAAGGCAGCTTATCCCTCATCTCGGCTAGAGAACTTCTTAACGCAGTACCTTTTGAGAGACTTTCACGAGGATTGAAAGGCCAGCTCTTACTCAGGACAATTTCTATTAGGTTCTTCTGGTATTCCCCAAGCTCCCTTACGAGCTCCTCGATCGAAATGTAGTCTTCCCTGCTTGTTAACGGTTTCTTGCGGTGTTTTTTAAGATAGCTGCACGCCAAGGACTCGGATAAATCTCCTATTCTCTCCAAACTTTGAACTACAAGCCTTAAGTCGAGAAGTCTGAGCTTTTCCTCGCTTGGAAGTAAGGGATCACTAATGGATTTCCTTATGTTCCTTACAGCGAAGAAGTAAAGCTTATCTACTTTATCATCCCTCCTCATAACACTTTCAGCGAGAGCTCTATTTCCACTCATCCAAGCTCTAACGGCGTCACTATACATTGACCTAGTGACACTATCCATTCTCTTAACAACTAAGTCTAGTCCCGATTCTGCATTAGTAAAACACTGTAGTACTATTCGTCTCGGTTCCTCCTCGACCACTTCGAGCCCTATAAGTCTCCTCAATAGATCTTCAAGCACAGGGAGGAATGAATCCGGGATGTTATCGTGATGCAGTATCTCTATAAGGTCATATCCGTTGAGATATGCACCTAATATATGTCTCGTAATGCCTTCGCAAAAGTCTATTTTAATACACTTTCCTACCTTCTTCTCCTTAACGTGTCCAATAGGGTGTAACTCTATAACCCCATTGCTGAGAATGTTTATGAAAACCGTCTTACTCTCCTTTAAGAAACTCTCAACCCACTTCTTGGGGATGGAGACGTAGTATGAGTTCCCGATCTTGACTACATTTCGGGCAAACACTACCCCTATTCACCTTCAAGTATTTAACGTATTATCCTACTAAAATCCTATCTTCAAGGGCGCCAGAACCGTAAAAGGATTTAAGTGAAAGTCAAGTGTTTAATAATGATCCATTATGAGTAACTTGGTCATATGGACTCTCCTATCCCCCTTGATACTAAGGTGTGTTGATAGGATTATTCGGGATCCCGTAGAGTCGATGAGTCTCGAGTCCGAAAGGGAGAAGCACCCCCTCGTCAATTACCTCGAACAACGATTCAACGAAGTCTTTAAACCGGATGGAGGACTCTCATGTCCCGAATTAGAGGAGCGCTTAAGAGATATGAAAGAAAGATACCCTGAAAAGCTTGAGAAGCTAGTAGAAACGTTTGTGAAAGAGTACTACCAATACTTAAAGTACAGGAAGAGAAAGCCTGCCTTAAGCAGGGAATACTACTCCGCTACCTTTAGCGGGGAATCTATCTCCCTTTAAAATTCTCCTCCTGATAGACAACTTCTCCATTTACTATTGCAGCCAGTATCCGAACACCTCTTATATTCCTTTCATTCATCTCCAACGTATGAGCGTCAATTACCACTAAGTCTGCATCCCTCCCGACCTCAATGATACCAGCGTTTTCTCCGGTTATCCTCGCTGCATTTTCAGTGTACATCTTAATGGCATCGAGCAGACTCAGACACTCCATGTAAGTGTATTTGAAAAGCTCCCTACCCTCGTATTTACCTCTTGTAATAGCGGCGTAGATGCTTTCCCAAGGATTATGGGGTTCCACTGGAGCATCAGAAGAGGCAGCGACGTTTAACCCACTTTTAAGTAATGTTTTGAAAGCGTAAGTCCAGCGCGCTCTCTCTTCACCCAACCTCCTAACGATCCACCAATCGGTTATTATGAAATGTGGCTGAACTACAATGTGAGGCATTAATCGTCTTAGCCTCTTAAGAAGCACAGGGGATATCAGAGAAGCGTGTTCAATCCTAATTAAATCTCCTTGAATTCCCGAGATCTCCATAGCGTCCAAGACTTCTTTGAGGGCCCTATCGCCTATTGCGTGGACTGCGACTTGAATGCCAAGGTTCTTTGCTAGCTTAAAGATGTCGATTAGCTCATTCCTCGACATTAAAAGCTCGCCTTTATTCCCAGGATCATCGCTATAGGCATCCATCAATGCAGCAGTCCTACCTCCTAGACTTCCGTCTACAAGGATCTTCACTCCTGAGATCCTAAGGACACGATCATCTGCATTGACGCTCGTTTGAAGCCTTTTTAAATCGTTTAACAGTCCCCGCTCTAAATACACCCTAACTTTAAGTCTGAGCTTGCCTTTTTCCCGAAGCCTCTGAAGGGCTGTGAGCTCCTCGCGAGTAACAGATACAGCATGAACGGTCGTTAGACCTACTTTCAATAATTCTTGTAGTACCCCCTCGAGAGCTCGTTCAATATCGTCCATTGATGGTTGAGGAATAACTTTTCTAACTAAGCTTAATGCTCCCTCGCGCAGAATACCTGTAGGCTCTCCATCATCAGCTCTCTCTATAACTCCATCAGGAGGATCTTTAGTTAGCTTATCAATTCCAGCAATTTTGAGTGCTAGAGTGTTAGCCACCGCTATATGTCCGCATACCCGAACTAGGAAAACGGGATTCCTAGGCGAAACTTCATCTAAATCCCAGCGATTAGGGTACCTCTTCTCTGCGAAGATCTCTTGATCCCATCCTCTACCTAAAATCCACTTTCCAGGTCCCAGCTCTTCAGCCTTCCTTCTAACCAAGTCTTTAAGCACTTTAATCGAGGGAACATTTCTAAGGTCAAGCATCATGTGCGCAATAGCGAGTCCTAGTAAGTGTATGTGTGCATCACATAGACCCGGCAGGACTACCTTTCCGTTAAGGTCTATTACCTTATCTCCCGCATCAATTCTCCTTAAAACCTCCGCTGATGGTCCTACGAACACTATCTTACCGTTGCGAATTATTAGGCCAAAGTCCTCCTTTAGAGAATCGCCAACTAAAATGTTTGCGTGTAGGAGAACAAGTCCGCTCAAGACACTTCCCAGATCAAAGTATTGGACAGACAAGTAAACTTTTTGACAAACATATACTAAGTTTTCTCATTCAACTAGAAGAGGTGATGGCATAATGCTGGGAGCCCTTAAAGTTTACTGGGATTCGTTCATAATGCTGTTCGTAGTCTTCGATGCTATAGGGAACGCTCCCGTATTTTACGTGTTAACGAAGGATTTGAGTGAAGGAAAGAGACATCAGGTTTTCAGAAAGTCGGTTGTAGTAGCAGGTCTCCTCCTGCTTTTCTTCATGTTTGCTGGAGTTCCCTTCCTCGAGTATTATGGAGTTACCTTGAACGACTTCAGGATAGCAGGGGGTATTTTACTGCTGCTTCTGGCAATTGAAGGGGTATTGGGCAAAGTGGAGGCTCAGCTAATACGAAGCGAAGATATAGCAATAGTTCCGATGGCTACGCCCCTCCTAGCCGGTCCTGGAAGCATCTACACAGTAATGTATCTAAATAGCGTCTATGGAGCCTCTCCCACATTAGTTTCGATACTCTTAAACATACTCGTTACTTGGATTGTACTGAAGTACAGTGATTTCCTACTAACGAAACTTGGTAGGAATGTCCTTCTAGTACTCTCACGATTAATGGCCTTCCTACTGGCCGTGATAGCCGTAACTATGCTGAGACAGGGAATAGAAGGATTCCTCAAAAGTATTTAAAATAACAAACAAATTGGTTCCTTCCCAATCGTTGAACGAGCGTTAAGCTTAAAGCTAAATTACTTTGCTGAAACCTCCTCTATTATCTTGATTAAGTTTTTAATGCAGATCTCAGAAGCCGCTTCGCCCATTTCTGAGAACTCTGCGCCTCCGGGCTTCACTAAAAGTTCCTCACTTAACTTAGCGGTTGGTCTCCAATGAGTTTCAAGTGAGATATACCCGCTGTAACCGTCCCGAATAAGCGCCTTTATCTGCCCTCTATAATCTACATCGCCCTCTCCTATGGGGCAGGGTTCAGGCTTACCACTAGCGCCCTTTCTCAAGCCGTCCTTTACGTGCACGTGAACGATATACTCCCTGACGTAGTTGTAACCGTCGGGATAAGGAACTTCGTTATAGGGATCCCATATATCGTTGCCTGGATCCCAGACCGCTTTCACGTACTTTGAGTTTACCCTCTTAAGAAAGTCCGCCAGGTATCTTCCATTAGTGACGAAAGTTGCAGGCTCATTTTCTATGGCTAATATAACGCCTTCTTTCTCAATGATTTCCAATGGTTCAGCAAATTTCTCAAGTATTGTATCAATGTAATCCTCATACCTACCTTTACGCCAGAACGTAAATCCCCTGATAATGTTGGTGTCTAGAGATTTAGCAAGCTCAATACAGTTTTTGAGAATTTTGATGTGTTCGTTATACTCCTTCTCGCTATCGATATCAGCTTTAAAGAAAGGCGAGGCTATGGCACAAACCTTTAAATCGTATTCCTTGAGAATTCTCCTTATGTCTGAAAGTCTATCAAGAAGCTTCTGCGGGGGTGAATTCCATACAGTTCTAAGCTCAACAGCTTCTAGATTGAATCGTTTAGCAAACTTTGCTACTAGCTTTAGGTCTTGAGAAACCTCATCGCTTATCACACTTAATTTGAAAGCGCGCATGTTTTACACCTACAGTATTCTGGCTAACGTAGGCTTTTTAGGTTTATGCTTCTAGCCAGGAACAGTTATCTTAGGTGGACAAACGTAGTCCAGGTATTTCTGCGCCACATTAGCCTCTCTAGCATCGCCCTTATGCACGTATATTCTGTACTTGAAAGTGAGCTGTTCGCCCTTTCTGAGGATGTATACTCCCTCTGGAGACCTTATTCTCTTAAAGTGGGAGATCCCGAAAACATTAGCGGCCATTAAGCCGTAGTCTCGAACGTGCCAGTAGGTGGGGTGCCTAAAGTTCTCTAGGTAGTCGAAGACCGCTACACCATAGACCTCGTTCCCCAGCTTGCCACTGTAATCACACCAGTGAGCTCTCCTGCCCCACGTTTCCTCCTCATTCACTCCTCCAAAGGAGTTAGTTATCCTACCCTCTCCTCCCTTAACCGTTAAGGATGGACAGACCCTAATCGAGAGTATTCCCGCCTCCTTCGTATCCCCCAACTTCACGTCGCCGTATATTGCCCTCAGGTTAACGGTGTAGTCTATGAGCCAGTCTTTAGAAGGAATGTTCCACACGCGTATAGTCCTTATTTCGTCTAACAGCCTCTCACCGTTAGGTCCTGTCCAAACGTTCTCGGCACGTATTTCGGCAAATACTGGTCCACTAGCTAGGCTTAAAAAGGCTTTGTGTTCTATGAAGCCATGATTGGGCTCCTCGCTCCATATGTCAACTCCATTAACATCCCCGTGAGCCGTCCAGAGAGACCTATGATGTATGTGATCTTGAGGTCCATCCTCCGTCACGCTTAGCCCAATTCCAGCATTTAAGGGGTAAAGGTAAGGCTTAACCACGTCAAGGAAGCGATAGCTCGTGATGAGAAACTTTCCGGAGAAGATTTTAATTTCCTTCTCGCTCTCTTCAAGTTTCATCTCGGACTCAAATTCCGCCTCCCCCGGCTCCTCCCTAAGATGTAGCTCTAACACTTTCTCTTCATAGGGCTCCATGTGATCGACTATAAAGGAGGCTTCAGCAAAACCCTCAGAAAAAGCATTTATTTGCAAGGGGCAAATTGCGCCTGTGTATACGTCCTTTATGAAACCGCTTTTATATTCGCTGACGAGACCGGAGGGCAGCTCCAGTGATATGGGCACGTAGAATCTCCTATGGCTCCCGGAAGAAATTCTTATGGTTATTACCTTCATGTTCTTCATATTATCACCGATTTACGGTAATATCCTTCTTCGGTATTATATATTTATTTATATCTATTCAATAAGGGGAAATCAAACATTTAAACAAAAAAGATTCTTTAAATTTTCTAAGCTTTTTGAAGCAATATATCTTGCTCCAAGTGAGAAATCGAAGACCTCAACGGAGAGGTATCCCTTATATTGAATTGATCTCAAGGCATCAACTATTTCTTGGTAGTTTGCCTCTCCAAAACCGGGTCCTAAGCCATTGGTATCGTTTGCGTGGAAGTGTACGAGATATTTAGCGCCCCTCCTAATTATATCTGAATAAGGTCTTTTCTCATCAGTCATGCTATAGACATCTAATATGAGCTTGAAGGCATCGCTATTTACATCCTCTATAAGTTTTACAGCTTCATCTACTGTGTTTATGAAATTAGTTAGATGTCTTGCTAGGGGTTCGATGGTAATAATGCATCCGACGTCATCCGCAACTTTAGAACACCTCTTAAAGCCCTCCACTGCCCATTTCCAAGCACTCTCCCTGCTAACGCCTTCCAGGACGTCGCGTTGCTTAGGGGAACCAAATACGAGAACTGTACCTCCTATATCGCTGTTGAACTTTATGAGCTCGACGAGATAGTCTTGAGTCTTTTTCCTTACTAAGGGGTCTGGATGTGTTATGTGAAGTCCCTTCGGAGTGACAAGTAGCCAGTGTAATCCTACTATCTTCACGTTATGGGTCTCGCTCAATTCCCTTATCCTAAGTCTTTCACCTTTGTCTATTTTCCTGACATCATCAGATAGAGTGAAGGGAGCTATTTCGATGCCATCGTATCCTAGATCCGCCAGAAAGCTGAACACATCCTCCAATTTCCAACCCTCGAAAAGTTCATTGCATATGGAGAACTTCACTTCAATTCACCTTTACAACGGAGCTTTGATAACACTTTTTCGTATTCCTCTCTGTTTACGGGGATTTCTACGGGAGAGCCCTTAAAGGAGGACAGTATAATCGCGTTAACTATCTCAAGCGATTTAAGCCCTTCTTCTCCTGGAATTGCCGGTTCCTTATCCTCAATAATTGCCCTTGCAAAATCCCTAAGTGCTGCTTCATGACCTCCTTTAATGTCGGGTAGTATCAGCACATCCTCCTCGACTTCAGGAGTTAAACCCCACGGCACATCGGTGGTCATAAACATAGCCTCTTTAATTGGGGGACTGAAAAAGGCTATTGTCGCCGATTCCTTATCCATTTTATGTTCGAAATACACAGCCCCCCTATCACCTTGCACCCTCATCCTAATGTACGATGGCTCTGAAATGCTCGCGGCCGATAAGGTACCCTTAGCACCGTTCTCAAAATCAAGTGAAGCTGCTGCTACGTCTTCTACTTCTATCTTGTGAAGAAGAGTTCCCGAGAAAGCTGCAACTCTCTTGGGCATAATTCCTATAATCCATTGAAAGAGGTCTATGAAATGTATGGCTTGATTTATTAAGACGCCTCCACCCTCGTATTTCCAAGTACCTCTCCACCTAGCCATGTTGTAGTAGGGTTGACTTCTATAACAGAAGTATTCCAGAGAAGCGAAGAGCAGGTCTCCTAAGGTCCCCTGTTCCACGATCAGTTCTCTGAGCTTCCTGTACTTCTCTGTGAAACGGTGCTGGAAAACAACTCCCAGTTTTACGCCGCTTTTCCTAGCGGTCTTAATCATGTCATCCGCTTCCTTAACGCTTATAGCTATGGGTTTTTCGACAAGGACGTGTATTCCTCGCTTAGCAACCTCAATAGCCATGTCCCGGTGAAGGAAATGCGGAGTACATATCGACACGCTATCCGGCTTTTCCCTTTCCAGCATCTCAATGTAATCGGTATACCATTTGACTTTAAACTCCTCACCAACACTCCTCGCAAGACCCTCATTCACATCAGCTATGGCTACAAGCTCCATTTCGTCTATTTCGTGAGCTATCTTAGCGTGACCCTTACCCATTATTCCGACGCCGATGACTGCGTGTCTAACCTTTCTCATTGTTTAGGCCTCGCTTCTCAGAGGTAAGGAGATGAAACATGGTATTTAAATTATACAGTGAACATGTTTAAGGAATAGTACTGTGCAATCAGCGAAAGGCTTTACAGAAAGAAATCCGGTAGCGAGAGATTTAAGGCAAACATTATTAGTGCAATAGCCGCCTATTCTCTGAGCAAAAATGATACCTAAAAAACTCGTTGTAATAGGGCTTGATGCCCCTGTACCTAAGAAAATATATGAGCTTGCATTGAAGGGCGAGCTACCAAACTTAAAGAAGCTCATCGAGGGAGGAGTTTACTTTAAAAACTGCTTGACACCTTACCCCACAATTACGCCTCCTAATTGGACTACCATAGTGACAGGAGCGTGGATCGGCACCCATGGAATAACGTGTTTTAGCATGCATAAACCAGGTATGCCCCTAAATGAGACCTACCCCGCCTTTGATTCAAGAGACTGCACAGCTGAGTACATCTGGCAAGCAGCCGAAAGAGTCGGGAAAAGAACAATCATTATCAATTGGCCTACTACATGGCCTCCGACGTTTAAGAAAGGAGTACAAATAGGTGGTGCAGGACTCTCAGTTAACGAGCTTAGATGCGGAATACCAAGAGGAGAGAGCTTTAGGATAAGTGTTTGTGGCGCTCAACTCTTTACAACGGAGGACATACCACTAGCAACGCTGATAAAACTCGTTCCAGCGTCTGGTTGGAAGAACTTGGAAGAGGAAGGGGAATTCCTCGAAGCTAGGCTTCCACTCGAATACAACCACGCTAGATACACTTATCAAGAGCCTAGAGAGTGGTGGTTGCTCGTCAAACGAGACTGGAGCTTCGTTATAGTAGCCCCCGAGAAAGATGTAAACAAAGCCTTCTGTAAGCTAGGCCCAGGCGAATGGAGCGATACTATTGAGTATGTTTTTAAGTCGGAGAAGAAAGAGATTAGGGGAGCGTTTAAGTTCAAGCTCCTCAAGCTGTCTCCAAATGAAGTATCCCTATTCATGACACCAATTGGCGCCCTGGACCCAGAAGAGCTTCCCTCATATCCCAAGGAAATAGGCGAAAAAGTTCTCGAGGCAGTTAAAGAAAGCATACCCATACCCCCTCACAGCGTGTTTAGGGCGCTTAACTTAGGCTGGATCGACGTTGATACGTGGCTTGAATGCATAGACATGGAACATGTATGGCTAGCAGAAGCTGTGGTTTGGTTGATGAAGAATACTGACTGGGATCTCTTTTTCATGCATGCACACTGCCCTGACTGGGCTTATCATGCCTTCATGAACAAAGTTGAACCCTTGGTCACAAAAGATAAGGAAGAGCTCGAGAAATATAGGAGAGCTGAAGTAGGCTTCTACAAGAGCCTTGACAGAATGATAGGTAGAATATTAAGCGCTGTTGACCTTAATGAAACCCTTGTAATAATTACCTCAGATCACGGCGCTAAACCCTCGCTATATCCTAGACCCGTGATTACGGAGATCCTGGCAAAAGCTGGCCTCCTAAGCTATAAGGTTGATGAGAAGACTGGAGAGAAGGTAGTAGACTGGGGAAACACCCTCGCATATCCTCAACGCTCAGCATATATATACGTTAACTTAAAAGGTAGGGATCCTCACGGCATAGTGGATCCTAAGGACTATGATTCTGTTAGAGACCGCGTAATAAAGGCCTTGTATGATTACACGGATCCGGAAACTGGACTGAAGCCAATACTATTTGCCTTAAAGAAGGAGGACGCTAGGATAATAGGCCTCTATGGAGACAGAATAGGGGATATTGTTTACGCCCTAGATCCCCGCTTCAAGGGGGAGCACGGGACATTCCTGCCCACCGGAGAGCTCGGAGAGGGATCACTTAAGGGACTACTAATAATGGCTGGCCCAGGCATAAAGAAGGGCGAAGTACTAGAAAGAACTTGTTGGCTTACAGATATAGTACCCACAGTCTGCCATCTCATGGAGTTACCCGTGCCAAAGCACGCTGAAGGAGGGATACTCTACCAGGCTCTTGAAAACCCAAACGGGAAGATGGAGGAACTAAAAAGACTAAGGGAGGAGTATAACGCCTTAAAGGAGAAATACGAGCGCCTAAAGAGAGCTTTTGAAGCAGACAGCTACTTAACCCATAAATACGAGTAATAGACTCTAATCCTTACCGTAACTTTTTATTATCTCCCTTATTCTGCTGTTTTCATTCTCGACTAAAGCTCGGGTAATTCTCGAAGCTTTTGTAGGAGCTCAAGCTCGGTGCGTAATACCCTTATCCTCTCCTGTGCATCCACTGGTAGACCGCATACAGGACAATATTTCGCTGTCGGCGGCAACCATTCACTACATCTAGGACACCTCTCCGGCTTTAGCGCCCTCTTCCCCCCAGATGTTGAGGATTTCCTGCCCGTAATAACTAGATACTTGTCCTCTACCTCCTCCTGAGTTATTTTAGAGTAAACGTCTATCATACGCCTAGTCTTCCAGCCGAACCACAGCATCATCTCCTTTTCCTTAAAAATTCCATAGAACTCCGTGGCCCTAGTATGCCTAAATAGATGCGGGTGAACGTTCTTCTTTATTCCCGCTTTAGCAGCAGCCTCCTTAATCCTCTTCCACAGGGCGTTATAGCTCAAAGGCTTGTTAGGACTCCAGCCGTAAAATAAGAAAGCTTCAGGGTCGTCCTTACAGGGATGCGCTTCGAAATAGTCCCAGAGCAAGCGTACGAAAGCAGTTACTCTAACTACTCTAGGCTCGCTTTTAGAGGAAACTATCCTGATTCTAGCGCCAAATCTATCAAAGTTCACGTCCTTTATCTTGAGATTGAGGATCTCTCTAGCCCTAGCTCCCGTCTCATAGAGCAACGCTACAGCGACCTTGTACTTGAAGTCGCCAACTTTATCAATTATTTTCAGAACCTCCTCAAGCGTAAGAGTTTCAGGAAGCTTTTCAGGTCTACGTGGCACCTTGATCTTCTCATAGAGCTTCTTCAGCTTCTCGCTTCTCGGGACTAGCCCTAACTTCTTTAAGGCCTCTGCTGGGGAGAGACCCCTATTTATTAGCTCTGCAAGCTTTAGGGGATCTATTCTCCTCGCTTGCTTTTCGTCGATACTCTCTGCTAAGAAGAGCAGGTATTTGATGAACCTCTTAACGCTTATAATGTATAGAGGCAGGCTCCTCGGCGCCTTATCTCTAACGCTACTGAAAAACTCTTCAATCAGCACATAATGTTCGGGCTCAAGATCCTCAGCGTAAATCCCCCTATCATCCAAGAACTCTAAAAATTCTGTGAGAAACCTGAGGTAGACGTGCCTAGTTTTTTCCCTCAAACCCTGATTAGCACAGTGTGCATCGAAGGCCCTTAGAAGAGAGAAATGCCTATCAGACAGCCTATCCTTAGCGCGCTTCAATGTACTCTCGATTAAGCTCATCTTTATGCCCAATACCATTCGATGAACATAGATTTAACTTTTGGGGATATAGGAAATAATACTGACCGCAGGTGAACAGATCTTAAAGGTCGATATCAGACAGAGAACCTCGGCTTGTGGAGTCGCCGATCAGCGTGTCGTTCCGCATCATTTTTACCTTAGCGGTGAGATAGTATACTGTAGGAGAGAGGTCATGTGGTTTATTGTGAGACCCGATGCCCGCCTCGTGTGGCGCTACGAGGAGGTTAGAGAGAGACTGGAGTGGTACAAGGCAGTAATGGACGACAAAATGCCAGCTAAGTACCTGATAGTTAAGCGAGTACCTACAAATCTTAAACCCTCCACAGCCACTCTTGAAGAGCTTTGGAAGGAGCATGAAAGGCTAGGGAAGGTGTTCATGGATATGTGGGAGAAGATTAGGCGAAGAGAAACTAAGCTCGAAGACTATCAAGTGCCCTCAAGGAGCTTCCTAGATGTCAAGATCGAGATCGTAAAGAGACTGCTAGAGGAGTGCATTTTCTGTGAGAGGAGATGTAGGGTCAATAGGGCCAAAGGGGAGAAAGGTGCATGTGGACTCGATGCTAGGACTAGGGTTGCATCATGGTTCCATCACGTAGGCGAGGAAGCCCCACTAGTTCCTTCAGGAACCATATTCTTCACAGGGTGTAGCTTTAAGTGTGTGTATTGTCAGAACTGGGACATATCACAGCATCCGGATAATGGAGTCGAAGTAACGCCTAAAGAACTCGCTTCAATAGCGGAAGTACTGCGCAAGGAGGGGGCGAGGAATATCAACTACGTTGGAGGAAATCCTGATCAGCAATTGCACACGATCATGGAATCCCTCAGGTACATGGATGTTAACGTTCCATTGCTCTGGAACAGTAACTTCTATATGACTGAAGAAGCCATGAAAATACTGATACACGTGATAGACATATGGCTACCCGACTTCAAATACGGGAACAATAATTGTGCGCTGAGATTGTCGGGCATTCCACGATATTTTGATGTGGCCACTAGAAACCTTTACATTGCATCCAAGCATGGGGATATGATCATCAGGCACTTAGTACTACCTGGACACTTTGAATGCTGCACGAAACCCGTTTTAGAGTGGATAGCAAAACACTGCAATAGAGCATTAGTTAACATAATGTCCCAATACAGGCCAGAGTACCTTGTTGAAAAGTCCCCAGGAAAGTGGCCAGAAATATATCGTAGACCAACCCCAGAGGAGATGCTCCGGGCCTATGATCTAGCAGAAAAGTTGGGGCTGGCATATAAGCACGTCTCCTAGTCGAGCAGTACTAGGAGATCTCGAAGTCTCTTTATTACGACAGCTGCACCCGCTTTAAGGATTTGTGAAGGACTGGAAACACCCGTAGTGACGCCGATCGCTAGAACTCCGGCCCTTGTTGCTGCCTCTATGTCGTACACGCTATCCCCCACAACGAGAACTTCTCGGGAATCTACCTTAAGCCTTTCTAGAGACTTTAAGATCGGCTCAGGATCGGGCTTGCCCTTCTTAACTTCATCCTGCCCCACTATGACGTCAACATAGGCTGCCAGGTTAGCGGCTTTAAGCATGGTAAGTATTACGCGTCTAGGGTTTGATGATACTACGGCAATGCTCAAACCCCTAGATTTAAGCACGTTTAAGACGTCGCTCACGCCCTCTATCGGAGTTACGGTCCCAGCGTATTTCTCAGCAAATATCTTATCCTTTAAATCGGCTAGTCGAGCAGCATCCTCTAAGCTCTCCAAACCTCGAGCCGAAAGTAATCCTTGAGCAATATCGAGAGAAGTTTTCCCTAAATGTTTTCTAACCTCGTCTGCTGTCACATTCCTGAGACTGAACCTTCTACATGCTTCGAGCCAGGCATTTAGGTGAGCTTCTCCCGTCTCAACTAGCGTGCCGTCCAGATCGAAAATGATGGCCTTCACTATCATTACCACACCTCGATTAGTGCTTGAAGGTGAACTATTTAAATGAACATAAAAATTCTATCCTAAAGTGGGGGTACTGTTGCCTCTCGTTTGTAAGATATTTCAGCTGGCAGAGAAGATGGAAATGGACTTGATAGCGCTTAAACTTAAAGACGTGAAGCAAGTTTACTTGGAACGCATCAACAAAGAGGAGGTAGAGCTGGGGTTTCGAATTAGAGACCTAGCTTTCGAGAAAAATGTGATTAAGGGGATATTTGAGGATAGCTTCCTGATAGAAATACCGTATCGCGGTGAGCTGAGGAAAGTCCCCATGTCACGCGATATACCCTTCTTCTTCGTCGACTACGGTGAGAGAGTATACCTAGTAATAGGCGATAGAAAACTTAGGGCAAACAGGCTGGCTAATACCTTTTCAGAATTGCTGTTCGCGAAAAGAGGTATGATCCTAGAATCCCACATTTCACACGAGACCCTTAAGGCCCTTCACGAGTCAAAACCTAGCTCGACAAAGGTCATATATTTTGACAACGTGAGAATACCCAGCGTCGATAAACTCGCTCTCTACGGTCCAGCTGTCGGAGATACCTCCCTCTACGCGGAATACTTAAAATTCGGATTAATATGGTACGCAGTTTTCGAAACGAAAAAGGGATGGGTTATAGGACTGACGAGAAATTGTGTAGTTACGGCTTTCTCGAAGATAGAAGAAAGGGAGTTCTATAACTTTGTCATGGATGAGATTCTACCTCTAATAGAGGAAAGTGAGAAAGCCCAGGAACAGATGTGAAAGCATTGATGCTCGCATTCTTCGAGGATGAAAAGTACAAGCGCTTTCGGCCTCTGACCTTCACCCGTCCACTTTACATGCTAAAGATAGGCGGGCTTTACTTCTTTGAGCACTTCATAAGACAGCTGAACATGAATAGGACATTGCTCATTCTAAGACCTGAGCTCGAGAAACTATGTTATTGGAAAGTCAATGTGGTAAGAAGGCTTGGTTGCATAGTAAACAAGGTTCCTGATGGAAAGTTGTTTCTTCTAGTGAATGCGAGAATGGTCCCCACGGGCGATGCTGTGAACTTCTTACAAGAAATCCTATCGGAGGAAAAGGAGGAAGATAGGGCATGGCTTCTGGGCAGAGATGTTTTAGCAATGCGCTTAAAGAGAAACACGTTAGCAGGGTACATGAAGGATTTGCAGAAGCCATCAGGTGAGGTCTTCCGAAGACTTTTAGCAGAATGTTCAAAAACTAAGGTTAGTAGAAGATTGCCCCTCTTCCACGACTTCAGAGACCTTAAACAAAAGGTTGTTGAAGGGATTCTAAGCTTCTCCAATTCTCCCCGTAATACGCTAGAAAGCGCTCTAATTTGGGGAAATGAGGAGAACGTATTCGTCTCAGAAAAAGCAAGAATTGAAGAAGAGGTGTTTTTAGACACACGTTCGGGACCCATAATTATCGAACCCAAAGCCGTCATTAAAGCGTACTCTGTTATTAGAGGACCCGCAATAGTCGGCGAGGAAACTCAAGTTTTAGAAAAAAGCATTATTGACGGAAGCATCGTAGGGGAGAGAAGCATCATAGGCGGCACAATAGAAAATTCATTTCTCTTGGGCAAAAACATCATAGAAGATCGATCTCTGCTCCGCTCGACAATCATAGGAGAGTACGCCTATGTGGGATCAGGCGCTTTCCTCGAGGAAGAAGTAGTTCTCGGAGACTACGCCTGCATACTCCCATATACGCGCATATATGAAAATATTAGAATAGGCCCCTTATCGCTCGTCTCCGGATTCGTAGATAAACATATACCTGTCATGAAGTTTTACAGCCATGACGAGGGCATTGTTGCCATGTCGGAAGAAGAGGCTGAAAGACTTTTACGAAGCCTTCTCTACAATCACTTTGGCCGCCTACCCTCTAGTTTTGAAATAGAGTTGCTAAAATTCTTAGCAGTTGCATCTAGATAGGTAGCTTTAAGAATTTTCCGGTGATCTTCATGTATGAGCGATGAGGCTGGAGATTTTGCGGAGCTATGAAGAGGAATATCCACGAACTGAACAGACCTAAATACAAGCCCAATCTTAGCAGCGCACGTGTAGCTTTTCCTCTAGAAAACCACACCCCTAAACTAATACTATGAGGACTATTTATGAAACCATCCAAGAATACTTGACTCTAAGAATAGAGGCTTCCCACTTCCATTTTAGACATAATACCTCCACATTCGAGGATAATAACATCAAAAGCCTCTCAATTTCTTAACTTCTTTGGAAAAATATATTCTGTAGCCTACCAAGTAGGTAGATATTTAGTGACGAATCTTTGTTTTTATTTTAATTATAAAAGATAATAATGGCAAATAACACAAACCTTCGTCTCTTTACGTTAACGAGACTTCGACAGGCTTCTTCTCCCTGTAAGACCTCCAACAGGCCTCCGCTATCTCTACGGCCCTTAAGCCATCGATACCCGTAACCAGAGGCTCTTTATCCTCCCTTACCGCGCTTATAAAGGACTGATCTTCCTCCACATAGGCGTCATAAAATCTCTTCCAGAACCATTGCACACCTTTATACACTAGACCTTCACTCTTACCCTGAGCAAACATGGGGTCTTGAAGCGTACCCACGTATAGCGTTCCTTCCGTACCCATGACTTCCGTTCTTAGATCGTAACCGAAAACGGACTTCCTGCTACCATGAATTATTCCAATAGCCTTGTTGTCGAACTTAATGTTTATGGTAACAACATCTAAGTCACCCTTCTCCTTGATCTCTTCGTAAAGGTACGCGCCTCCCAACACGTAAACCTCCTTAACCTCTGCTGACATTAGCCATCTTGCCATGTCGAAGTCGTGACTCAGCATGTCGAGAAATATTCCGCCGCTCTTACCAGGCTCAGCAGCCCATCCAGGTGGGGCTCCAGGGTCTCTGGCAATTCCCACGAAAACTAATGGCTCGCCTATTTCTCCCTTTCCTATTCTCTCCTTCGCGCTCTTATAGGCGTAATCGAAACGCCTCATATAACCTACCTGCATTTTCACTCCCGCTTTACTTACAGCTTGGAGAGCGGCCTTAGCTTCATCGACAGTTACGGTGAGCGGCTTCTCCACAAAAATGTGCTTCCCATACTCAGCCGCTTGAACTATCATGTCCTTATGCAGAAAAGTAGGCGTGGCTATGACTACTGCGTCTATCTCAGGATCCGATAGCAGTTTTTGATAATCAGTATACCACTTTACCTTAAACTTATTGGCTGTGCTTTTCGCGAGCTCTTCAACTACATCCATTAAGGCCACGAGCTTCGCGCCCTCAACCCTGTAGGCGAATATCTCTGCATGTATTCTTCCTATTCTACCAAGCCCTACGACACCTATCCCTATCTCGCTCATCATTTTCACCAATCAGTATTCTTGTGCGACTCCAACTATAAAACTCTTAGTTTCCTGCGTTCTAAAATCATTTTTATACGTAAAAACTTCGAACAAAAAATAATTTTGCTAAAAGCTAAAAGCTTAAATAGGCTTTCATCGCTAATAATATTAACAAAGTAACAATCTGTTGGTTGGTGAAATTATGCCCAAGACAAGTGTATATATTCTAGTCGGTCTTATCATAGGCATTCTAATTGGTGCAGGGCTTGGCTATGCACTAGCGCCCAAAGGCGTACCAGCGGAGGAGTACAACAAGGTTAAGTCAGAGCTGGAGGCAGTAAAAGGAGAGCTAAATAAGATTAAGCCTGACTATGAAGCCCTACTAAAACTGGCAGGAAAACT
>Ga0164311_10000100_pt1 | contig 31546 bp, 24 predicted proteins | sample GuaBasSedimGuay2_FD_121796 | JGI IMG/M metagenome (GOLD analysis project Ga0164311, IMG submission 121796) | Subseafloor sediment microbial communities from Guaymas Basin, Gulf of California, Mexico - Guay2, Core 4569-9, 9-12 cm | ecosystem: Environmental > Aquatic > Marine > Hydrothermal vents... | reverse complement strand
TCGCCCACTTACTCGTGGACGAGAGGACTCCCCCGGCCCGCTTCCTCAGCATGTCCGACATCACCTTTGACCCCGGCGACATGCCCGAAATCAATGTCATCTATGGACCGCAGCTTTCCAACGACGCGCTCTACGACTATATCATCGCTGCCAAGCACAAAGAAGTGCTCGGCCCCGATCTGCCGCTGGCCTTTGGCATCCCGGCCGTAGACGGTTACGACGGCGGCGTGCTGCCGCTGGCGCGCTACGTCACGCTCCAACGGCTGTTCCTGCCTGATGACGCGGTCTCTATTGATGGCCGCCTGCGCGAAAATCTGACCGCTATCCCCGACGGGCGCTGGCTGAACCTGTTCGACGTCGGCCATGTCATCACCGATAAACTCCACGACGCCTGGCTGGACGACGTGTTCTACGACCTCCAGTTCGGGGCGCGGCTGGCGGCCGGAGAGGCGGCGGAGGCAACGCATATACCACAGTTCGAGGCGACAGCGCTGGGGCTGGTCTCTCACCTGAGCGAGGGGACATCGCTGCCAGACGATGGTGTGGTCGGTTTCGTCGAAATGAGCTTTGACGAGGGAGGTGTGCGTACTTTTGCGTTACGGCTCAGAGACCCTGTGACGCGGCTGCGGTGGCCGGAGCCAGGCGTCCCCACCACCATCGTCGTGCAGGCCACGCTGCCGCAGGGGGAATTGATCGTGCGCGGAGCCAGTCTGATTGACGAGCGCACCGGCGGCTTTCAATCGCTGGTGCTATCCGATCAGGGCCGCTTCCGGCTGGCCCACTCCGGCGACGTCAAAATCTACGAGAACCTGGACGTGTTAGGGCGCGCGTTCCTCGTCCACAACGCGGCGGCGGTCGCCGGCGACGAAGACGCGCTGGCCTTGATGCGCGATCCGGCGTTCGACCCGGCGGCGACGGTCGTATTGGCGCGCGGAGACGATTCCGCATGGTCGCCCACACAGCCATCCGTCACTCGCGTAACCCACTATGCGCCGGAGCGCGTCGAGATCGAGCTAGAGGCCCAAGCGCCGGGCTATCTCGTCCTCACTGACGCCTGGTACCCTGGCTGGCAGGCGACAGTGGATAACGAGCCGGCGCCAATCTATCGGGCCGACCTGCTCTTTCGGGCGGTGGCCGTGGAGGCAGGCCAGCATCACGTCATCTTTACGTTCCGCCCCGCGAGCCTGTGGATCGGTATGAGCATCAGCCTGACGGGGCTGACCGGGCTGGCTCTGGCGTTGTCCAAAGCCAGACGCGGTGATATAATGAGCATTGGTATCGTAGAGAGTACAAAGCCTATATTTCGCATCCTGACGCAGCCTATTTGTGTCTTTTCAAAAAGCGGGGAAAGAAACCAGGTTTTTCAGAAAAAACCTGGTTTCTCACTGACCCAGATGGCGAATCTGCCCAAATTGGGTTTGGAAGAACAAAGTGTCAAGCCCCAAATCAAGCTGTCCAGAGGTGCGGAAAATAGGCAAAGGAGAGCAAAAGATGAACACCGTGAACCGCATACTGATCGTGATACTGCTGTTGGTCGTGATGGTGTTGTGCAACATCCTGTTGGTAGCGCCGGGGGCCATTGACGCGGTCGCGCTGCAATCGGCCGCACTGGCGGATTTCTTTGATACCTTCCAACCCTGGGCGCGGGTGGGTCTGGGCGCCCTTTTCGCCCTGGCGCTGGATATTGTCCTGATCTTGTTCATTATCCTCGAGGTGCGCCGCCCCAAGCGCAAGGCCATTCGCGTCGAAAAAGCCACCGGCGGGGAGGTGCAAGTCAGCATCAACTCTATCGCCGACCGGCTGAGGTACGAGGTGGATCGCCTCCCCGATGTCTTGCGCGTCAAATCAAAGGTCGGGGCCAAACGCGGCGGCGTCGTGATCGAACTGGATGTGGAGACGGTGGCCGGGGTTGACGTGCCGGAGAAGGCGGCCCTGATCGTAGAACAGGCCCAACAGGTGATAGAAGAACAGATGGGGCTTAAACTGAGCAAGCCTACCAAGGTCAACCTGCGCGCCGCGCCCTATTCCAAGACGCCCAAGATGACCGTCAGGCCAAAGGTGAATGAGCAACCGCCCATCGCGTCACATCCCGATGAACCGGAAGAAGATAATTTACCTGTCCTAGCGGAGGTCTAGTCGGGCTTGGGCTTGCCAGAGACCGTCATCTGGCCCGCGCCGATCTGCACGTCGGTGATGATGGCCTCAGATCCATTCACCTGGATATTCTCGGCCAGCGCCTGATTGATCACTTGGGTCAGCGATTGCAGAACCGATTCTGGCACGGGCAGGGGGCCAAGCGCGATCTCTTCGACCGTGATAGCGACTCCGCCGGTCGCGGCTCCGATGGAAAAAGCAACCATGCCGGGCAGAGAGATCGAGTCCGCCGCCATCACCGTGCCATAGACCTCGATGCGGTCATTGCGAAAATGTACCTGAACTTGACTGATGGGAGGAGGCTCTTTCTGCGCGGCGAGCATTTGCGCCACCAACGACGTCATCTCCTCCTCGGTGATAGAGATGGTAAAGACGCCGTCGGCGTCCTGGTCTACCGCATCCATCCGCTCTGCAAAGCCTTGAGCGGCGTCCTCGGAGGGCGTTAGCGCATAAGGCGGCTGCGGGCCGCCCAAGATCGTGCAGCAGCAACAGGCTTGCGCGGCGACGACCAGCGCGACGAGCGGAACTAGGATTTGAGAACGCATTACTGCCTCCTGATTAGCTATTTTCTAAATTCGTTGTAGGAGTTCCTGTGGATTATAACACAAACGACGGGGACGTAAAAGAGAAAACCACACCTGAAAAAGGCATCCTCAGCATAGCGGCGCGGGTAGAAAGCCTGCTTTTTGTAGCCGATGCTCCCGTATCCACCGATCGCCTGGCAAGGGCGTTGGAAGCCACAGAAGGACAAGTCGAGGGCGCGCTATCAGAATTAGAGACCGCCTACGCGGAGCGCGGCCTGCACTTGCAACGGATCGGCAACCACCTGCAACTCACCACCGTGCCAGAGGCCGCGCCCTACATTGAGCGCTTTATGGGCCTGGAAGCGCGCACGACACTTTCACGGGCCGCCCTGGAGGCGCTGGGCATTATCGCTTACCGTCAGCCAATCACCCGCCCTGAGGTTGATGCCATCCGAGGCGTCAATTCAGACAGTGTCCTGCGCACCCTGCTGCGCGCTGGCGTGATCGAAGAAGTGGGGCGAGCGCCGACAGTGGGCCGCCCTATCCTCTATGGCACTACCTTCGAGTTTCTGCAACACTTTGGACTGCGCGGCCTGAACGAATTGCCTCCGTTGGATACACTACCGGGTGAGGACGAGAAAGAGGCATGACAAAAAAAGATCGTCGGAAATTTTTGGCGCGCGCCATCGCCTCTCTGCTGGCCCTGGCCGGCGTATCGCTGTACCTGGTTGAACCAGCAATCCCCGTCACCGCTCAGGAGGACCGCGTGCTGCAAATCTGGCCCGACCGCAGCGTGGGAGTCACTTCTGGCCTGCTGCAGGGTTCGACGACGCACGCCGTCCAGCAAGTGTTTCCTTGGGGCGTCTTTCGTACCTCAAACGGCGCCGTCGTACGAGGCCGCACCTACCTCCATTTCCCGCTCGATGTGTTTCCCCCGGGTACCGAGATCGTGCGGGCCACATTGCACGCCTACGTGGACACCGGTTCGCGCGCGGGGGAGGCGGCGTTTGGCCTGTATCGCGTCCTCGACCCGTGGGGGCAGGAGAGATGGGGAGGCGACCCGGCGGTCTGGCCTGCGCTTCTCACTTTGCCCATCGCGGTCACAACAGCTCATTTTGACTCGACGACCCCGGCGGCTTCTTTGCCCATTCCCGCGCCCATTGACGCCCCCCTGCCCACTCCACCGCCAACTTTGACGCCGGCAGATACACCCACGCCGACCACTGCGCCTGCGTCAACCGCTACTCCGACCGTTACCCCAACGCCAACCGCCACGCCCACGCTGGCGGCGACGTCCACCCCCACAGTGACGCTTACACCGCCGGCGACCCCTACACTCACCGTGACACTCACCCCCTCAAATACCGGGTCGTACCAACCGGGAGGGCCGGGGCTGGCCGCACCTACTGGCGCTCCACGACGGCGCGCCCTGCTGCGCTACCTGTGGCCGTGGAGCAAGGATGAGGTCACGTCCACGCTATTCGACTCGCCAATAGCCACACTGCCCACCTCGCCGTTAGCCACAGCGACAAAGACCGGGCCGACCGCAACTCCCTCCACACCCACACCCACGCCGATGCCGCTTCCACCATCCTCCACGCCGGTCGTGACGCTTGAAGAAGTGGCGGGGACCTGGCTCGCGTGGGACGTCACTGCGCTGGCGCGAGCCTGGCTATCGGGAGAAGCGGCCGACCAGGGAATAGCCCTGGCCTCCGCCCCTGACCCCGACGCCGACCCGGATGAGGCGGGCGACCTGCTCGTGGCGCGGTGGCTCGCCATTGATGACCCAGAGACACTGCCCTACCTCATTGTCGAAATCAAAGTGTACCCGGTCACGCCTACGCCGGTACCGGTGCTCCCGCCCGCTGGCGGGGTTGCGCGGTGGCGGAGCGCGGGATTGTTGCTCATCGGTGCGGCGCTGCTGGCGCTGGGCTTGATCGCGCGGCGCACATAAGCCGGGTTGCTACCCCAACCCACAACAGAACTCATCACCAGGAGGAAAAAGAATGACACGCACAATCAACAGAGCAGACGATTATCTCTCGCGAGTGCTCAAGCACATCCCATCCGAGATCGTGATGGCCTACGTTGCCATTGATGGTGTGCTGCGCAGCAGCTACAATCCCAATGTGTGGGACGAGCGGGAGACGCTAAAGACGCTATTGTGGATCACGCTTGGTACATTGACGATCCTCACGCCGTTCTGGATGTACCGCGTGATGCGCGTCAAACGTCCGGCGCAAATTTTTATCTCCACGCTCTCTGTGCCCGTCTGGCTCTTTGCCCTGGGCGGGCCATTCGCTTTGCTCGATTGGTACCAGCCCGCGTTCGGCGCCATCGTCCTGCCGCTCTACACTCTGATCATCCCCATCATCACCCGCTCTTGACAAATTCAAAAAGAGATTGATATGGCAAACCCAACTCAATGGCTGCTCGAATGTGACGAACCCTGGACCCGCTACCGCGCGCTGCTAGACCTGCTCGGCCGGCCCGAGGACGACGCCGAGGTGCAGGCCGCCCGCGCCGAGATGTTGGCCTACCCCCAGGTACGGGCGCTCATTGCCGAGACCGCCGCCTGGCCCGGCTACCCTCTCAAGCGGCACAGCGACGCCAAGCACCCCATCTACAAATTCAGCACACTGGCCGACTTTGGCGCGCGGGCCGATGACCCTGGAATGGCGGACGGGATCGAGGCCGTGCTGTCTCACCAGTCGCCGGAGGGCGCGTTCCAGACAATGGTGAACATCCCTAAATCGTTCGGCGGGACGGGCGAGGATGCGTGGACGTGGATGTTGTGCGATGCGCCGACGCTGCTCTACGCCCTACTGGCTTTTGACCTGAACAACGACCCCCGCGTGCAGCGGGCAATCGAGCACCTGGCGGGCCTGGTGGACGAGAACGGCTACCGCTGCTTGGTCGCGCCAGAACTGGGTAAATTCCGGGGGCCGGGCCGCAAAGCCGACCCCTGCCCCATCGTCAACGTCTATGCGCTCAAGGCGCTTTCTCAAGTACCCGAGTTGTTGGATAGCCCGGCCACACGCGCCGGAGCCGAGATGCTCCTCTGGCACTGGGAGCATCAGACCGAGCGTAAAATCTACATGTTTGGCATCGGTACCGACTTTCGCAAACTCAAATACCCCTTTGTCTGGTACAACATCCTGCACGTGGCGGACACGCTCAGCCGCTTTCCCTTTGTCCACGCCGACCCGCGCTTCCGCGAGATGGTAGAAGCGATCACCGCCCAGGCCGGTGGGGATGGTCGCTACACCGCCGGTTCGATGTACCGCGCCTGGAAAGGCTGGTCTTTCGCCGATAAGAAACACCCCTCGCCCTGGCTCACCTTCCTGGCGCTGCGGGTGCAGCGGCGAATGGAACAAGCGGCCTGAAACCACCGGCCGATCAGGAGAACGACAAAATGCCAAAACTACACCTCCGCGACATTGATCTTTACTACGAAACCACAGGAGAGGGTCAACCCATCCTCTTTATCCACGGCCTGGGTTCCAGCGGCCGTGACTGGGAACCGCAGATCGCGTTCTTCTCCCAATCCGAACGCCGTTCATCCGCACATTACCAGATCGTCACTTTTGACGTCCGCGGCCACGGCCAATCGGACAAGCCGCCCGGCCCCTACAGCATCCGCCTCTTTGCCGACGACACTGCCGAACTGATCAAAGCGCTCGACATTGCGCCCGCGCACGTCGTCGGCATCTCCATGGGGGGCATGATTGCCTTTCAACTGGCCGTGAGCGCACCCGACCTGGTGAAAAGCCTGACGATCGTCAACAGTGCGCCGGAGCTTGTCCTCCGCAGCTTTGAGGAGCGACTGCGGGCGCTCCAACGATTGCTCATCACCCACCTGCTGGGAATGCGCAAGATGGGCCAGGTTCTGAGCGAGCGTCTCCTTCCCAAGCCGGAACACGCAGAACTGCGCCGCATATTCGTCGAACGCTGGGCCGAGAACGATAAGCGAGCCTACATTGACTCGATGAAGGCCCTCGTCGGCTGGAGCGTGGCCGACCGGCTGGACGACATTCGCTGCCCAACGTTGGTGATCGCGGCGGACGAGGATTATACGCCCGTGTCGCTCAAAGAAGCTTACGTCGCCCAGATAGAGCAAGCGGAATTGGTGGTGATCCAGGACTCACGGCACGCCACCCCTGTGGAACAGCCGGAGCAATTCAACCAGGCATTGATGACGTTTCTGGCGAGGCAGGTCTGAGCATGGTCAGCGCGGCGATCTTTGATCTGGACGGCACACTCTTTGCCGGTCACGTCTGGGAGGGCCTGCCCCGCTACCTGCGACTGTACCGCCGCAACCGGCTCTGGCTCTACATCTTTTTGGCAACCCACATGCCTCTCGGCATCCTCTCTCAGATGGGATTGTTGGACGGTGAAAAGATGCGCCAGACCTGGTCCGGACACATGGCCTGGATGCTACGAGGGATGAACGCAGCGGAGGGCGAGCGCGCCTTCACCTGGGTCGCCGACGAACACGTCTGGCCCTTGCTGCGGGAGGACATCGCCTCGCTGTTACGAGGACACCAGGCGCGGGGCGAGCGCGTTATCTTGCTTTCGGGCACATTTCAACCGCTGCTGGACGTCATCGGGGAACGGCTAGGCGTGGACGTGAGCCTCGGCACGCGGCCCGAACTGCGGGACGGGCGTTACACCGGGCGGGCGCTGGAACCGATCTGCCAGGGGAGCGGCAAAGCGACCAGGCTGCGCGCCTACCTGAACAAAGCAGGCAGCAGCATCGACTTGGCCGCATCCAGCGCTTACGCCGACAGCATCTTTGACCTATCAGTACTGGAAATGGTGGGCTGCCCTATCGCCGTCTACCCGGACCAGGAACTGGCGATACTGGCAACGCAGCGCGGTTGGGAAATTCGTGGCCAAGCCGAGAAAAGTTAAATCAAGTGTAATAATATGAAGAGCAAACCCTTTCACACCGAGCGCTTTTTCGCCATCCACGAATTTACCGCGCCGCATATCCTGTGCGCGTCTGATTGCGAATCGCTGACTGTGGACGAACTGCTGCAATTGGCCGGTGCGTCGTGGGAATCGTTGGGCCGGCTGCGATTGGGCTATACCGAAAGCCAGGGCGCTCCCGCGCTCAGAGAGCGCATCGCCGCTCTCTATACCAGCGCGAGCGCCGATCAAATAGTCGGCCTGGGCGCGCCGGAGGAGGGCATTTTCATAACACTGCACGCCCTGCTAGAGCCGGACGACGAGGTGATCGTGCTGACACCCTGCTACGATTCGCTGGTCAACGTGGCCGAGCACCTCGGCTGCCGCGTCGTCCGCTGGTCGCTGGTCGAGGCAGACGAGCCGCCCGCTGGCCCCGGCGGCTGGCGGCTAGACCTCGACGCGCTGGAACAAGCGGTCACACCGCGCACCAAACTGGTCATTGTCAACTTTCCGCACAACCCCACCGGCTACCTGCCCTCGCGCGACGAGTGGCGCGCCATCGTCCGCATCGTCGAACGAAGCGGCGCGTGGCTCTTTTCCGACGAGATGTACCGGGGATTGGAACACGACCTCGCCGCGCGCCTTCCCTCCGGCTGCGATTTGTATGAGCGCGCCGTCACTCTAGCGGGGCTTTCCAAGACCTATGGGCTGCCGGGGTTGCGCGCTGGCTGGCTGGCGCTGCAAGATAGGTCGCTGCAGGAGCGCATCATGGGCTGGAAAGACTATACCACCATCTGCGCCAGCGCGCCCGCCGAGGTTCTGGCTCAAATCGCGCTTCAGGTAGGCGACAAACTAGCCGAGCGCAACCGGCGCATCATCCAGGGCAATCTGGCGCTGGCGGAACCATTTTTTGCCCGTTGGCAGACCGTTTTCCGCTGGAACCGGCCACAAGCTGGATCGGTGGCTTTCGTCGGACTACGCACCCAATCGGCGCGCGAGTTTAGCGACCGGCTAGTGGCCGAGCGAGGCGTGCTGCTCCTGCCCAGCACCGGCCTTGGCTTTGGCGATGGCCACGTTCGCTTTGGCCTCGGTCGGCTCGATTTTCCCGCTGGGTTGGAACAACTGGATCGCTACCTGATAGAGAAGGCTCAATGATACTCGACGCCCGCATCCTCGACCTCTCCCGTCTCCTCCCCGGCCCCTATTGCTCCCGCATCCTGGCCGATTTCGGGGCCGAGGTCGTCAAAATAGAGCGTCCGGGCGGGGGCGATTGGCTGCGCCGTATGCCGCCGCTGACCGATGGGGAAGGCGTCTTGTTTCAAATCCTCAACCGGGGCAAGAAAAGCCTCACCCTGAACCTAAAGTCCGACGCCGGGCGCGCCATCTTTTTACGCCTGGTCGAGACCAGCGACGCGCTCCTGGAGGGGTTCCGCCCCGGAGTGATGGAGCGGCTGGGGCTGGGTTACGAGACGCTGGCCCAGGTCAACCCGCGCCTGGTCTACTGCTCGCTGAGCGGATACGGGCAAAAAGGCCCCTACCAGCAGCGGGCTGGCCACGATCTGAATTACATTGGCCTGGCGGGCCTATTGGATCTGACAGGCGCGCGGGAGGGGCCGCCCATCATTCCGGGCGCTCCGGTGGCCGACCTGACCGGCGCGCTGTGGGCGGCGGTGGGCATCCTGCTGGCGCTGCTGGCGCGGGAGCGCACGGGCCGGGGACAGCGGGTGGACGGATCGTTCTTGGGAGCGGCGCTTTCGTGCCTGCCGGCGGCCCTGGCCCAGCGCGCCGGGCGGCAGCCGGTGGAACGAGGCGGCGGCAGCCTCACCGGCGGCCTGATATGCTACCACGTCTATGAGACCCAGGATGGCGAATACATGACGCTGGCAGCATTGGAACCCGAGTTCTGGGCCGCCTTCTGCCGGGCGGCGGGCCGGGAGGATTTGATAGAGCAACAATTCGCGCCGACGCTCCCCGGCGAGCCGGCTTACGAGGAGTTACGCGCCATCTTTCACACCCGCACGCGCCAGGAATGGATGGAGGCGCTGAAAGGAACAGACGCCTGCTGCGAGCCGATGTATACCCTCGCTGAGGCGCTGGCATCCGCCCCGGTGCAGGCGCTGGGGATGCTGAGCGGCGCGGACCTGCTTCCGCCCGTGCAACTCTCGGCCCAACCGGCGCGCCCGGCGCACCCTGCTCCCGCTCTGGGCCAGCACACCGCCGTGCTACTGGCCGAATTGGGGTACGACGAGCTCGAGGTAGAAAGACTAGAGGGGCAAGGCGTGGTATAATCAGGGCCTGCAAGTTTGTAAGGACGCATCGTCACCCAACCGTAACACCGCCTTGATGGATAAACAAGATGTTTTGCTACCGGCCACTTTTGCCAAGTTTATGATTACACCGAGATTCACGGAGAATTCACCGAGACACGCAGAGATTTTTGGAGAGAATCTGTCTGCGCCGAGCAATGAATTGCCCGGCTGATACACTAAATGCGATAAATCGCATTGATTGCCAACACGCTTTTAACGTGTTTTCCGTATCAGGCCACGAAAATTCATTCGTGGTCTTGATGATAGAATCAAAATGAGAATTACTGATGTCTCAGTGAATCTCTGTGCCTTCTCTACGCTCTCTGTGTAACTGTTTTTGACGCCTCTGAAAAAGTGTCCAGTAGTGAAAGGGTGGCCAGGATATAATGAAGACGCCAAACGAGGTTCCAAGAGTTCTATCTGAGGCGTGGAAACCCTGGGACGCTGGCCCGCGCTCAACAACTCCTCGTGTTCCCCAGGAGAGTGGAATGAAATCTGACGTACACATTTTGATAGTGGACGACAGTCAGGCTATAAGGGATTTCGTCATCCAGGCCCTCGGCAGCCAAGAGGGATTCACCGTACTAGAGGCGCGCGACGGAGCTGAGGGTCTGGAGATGGCCCTGGCCGATCCACCAGATCTGATGCTGCTCGATTATGAAATGCCGCGTCTCAGTGGCCTCCAGGTCGTGGAAGCCTTGCGCGAGCGGCAGGCCGATATCCCCGTCATTCTGATAACGTCTCACGGTTCCGAGGCCATCGCCGTGGAACTTTTCCGCAAGGGAGTGAAGGACTATATGAACAAACCCTTCACAGCCGAAGAGATGATGGACGCCATCGAGCGGGCGCTCACCGAGGTGCGCCTGCGGCGGGAAAAGGAAGCCCTCACCCAACGGCTGACCGCATCCAACCGGCAATTGCAGCGCCGGGTGCAAGAGATGGACATCCTATACCGGGTGGGAAAATCGGTCACATCCCTGCTCTCCAGGGAACAATTGATGGAGCGGATCCTGGATGCCGTCTTTTACGTCATCGGCGCGGAGGAAGCGGTGCTGATGCTGATGGACGAGGAAAGCGGTCGCTTGCGGACCGAAGTTCACCGCCAGCGGGTGCCCGGCGAGTTGCAAGAAACTACCGGCCGCAGCGTCGAGGAATTGGCGGACGACGCGGCCCGCAAAGGAAAGGCTACCGCCACCGGCGCTATGCTCTCGGCGCCGCTCAAAGTAGGCAACAAGATCATCGGGACGCTGGGACTGGGCAACCGCGTGAGCGCGCAACCCTTTACCGGACACGACCAGCAACTGTTGCTGGCTCTGGCCGACTATGCCGCCATCGCTGTCGAGAATATGCGCCTCTACGAGGAGGTGCGCCAGGCCGACCGGACCAAGTCGGAGTTTGTCTCCTTTGTCGCTCACGAATTGGGCACGCCAATGACGTCTATACTTGGCTACGCCGACGTGCTGGCGAATAAAGAATTCGGCTCGTTGGCTCCAGAGCAAGAGCGGTTTGTCAGCATAATCCGCAGAAACGTAGAGCGCATGCAACTACTGGTCTCTGATCTGCAAGATGTCTCTCGGATCGAGACCGGGCAGTTGTTGCTGGAACTGAGGACGATAGCCCTGGCGGACGTGCTGAAGGATGTTCTACAAGCTACTCAAGTGGAGATGGATGCCCGGTCGCAGCAATTGACGGTAGAGTTGCCGGAGGATCTGCCGCCGGTTTGCGCCGACCCCGCGCGGTTGACCCAGATTTTGATCAACTTGCTCAGCAACGCCTACAAATACACCTCCGAAGGCGGCCACATCCGCGTGCGGGCCTGGTTACAGAACGATTATGTGAACTGCACCGTCTCTGATACCGGCATTGGCATCTCGCCGGAGAATATGTCCAAGCTGTTCACAAAATTCTTCCGTTCAAGCGACCCGGCGGTACGCAATATACCTGGCACCGGGTTGGGATTATCCATCGTCAAGAGCCTGGTGGAGCTTCAGGGCGGGGCGATTGAGGTGGAGAGCAAGGAGGGGCAAGGAACAACCTTCACCTTCACTGTGCCGGTCGCCGCGATGGGGCAGTGACCCAGGCGCTGCCAAGCTCCATCTTACCGAGCGAAATGGAAAAGGTTATCTAATTCTCAGTAATTCCCGTCAAGGGAGAAAACACGGCTACAAAACGGGAGTTGCTGTTTAACCCTCGTTCTTGGCTAAATTTCCCTAGCGCCGTCTCTTCCCAGGTCTGTGCAACCGACGTTCAAGTAATTACGATCTCTCAACCTATTTTCCGCACCTCTGGACAACTTGATTTGGAGCTTGCCACTTTGTTCTCCCGAACCCAATTTGGGCAGATCCGCCGTCTGAGTCAGTGAGAAACCAGGTTTTTTTGAAAAAACCTGGTTTCTTTCCCCGACTTTTTGAAAAAGATACAAATAGGCTGCGTCAGGGTGCGAAATATAGGCTCAATCATAAAAATAGGAGGCACACAATGAAACTCTATCGTCTCGAAACTGTATCCTGGCAGGATTCGCAACTGCTCTACCACGCCCTGCCCCGCGTGAACCGCGAAGGAGTGATCCTCTGCTCCCCGGCCACGACCTACGTCTGCATCGGTTACTTCCAGGACGCCGAGCAGGAGGTGGACGTACCGTTCTGCCGCGAGAACGACATCCCCGTCTTCCGGCGCGAGGTCGGCGGCGGCGCGGTCTACCTGGATGGGGCGCAGCTCTTTTGGCAGCTCGTCATCCACAAAAATAACCCGCTCGTCCCCGCCGGCAAGGACGCCTTTTACCGCGAGTTCCTCCAGCCGCCCATTGAGGCCTACCGGGCGCTGGGCATCCCGGCCGAGTACAAGCCGGTCAATGACATCATCGCCAACAACCGCAAGGTCTCTGGCACCGGCGTGGGTGAGATTGAGGACTATATCATTTTCGTGGGCAATCTGATCGTGGATTTCAACTATGAGATGATGACCCGTGTGCTCAACGTACCCGACGAAAAGTTCCGCGACAAAGTCTACAAGACGCTCCACGAGAACCTCTCGACCATCAAGCGCGAGATTGAGGATGTGCCGCCGACAGACGAACTGTGGACGCTGATGGCGGACAAGTTCGCCGAGCTACTGGGGCCGATGGAAGTAGTGACGACGGTAGACGCAGAATGGCGCGCCAAGACAGACGAAATGGCGGCGCGCTTTCTCAACGACGAGTGGTTGCTCCGGAGCAGACCACAGCGCCCAGGTCACCAGGTCAAGATCCGTGACGGTGTCGAAATCAGACACAAGATGCACAAAGCACCCGGCGGCCTCATCCGCGCCACTGCCCAAGTGAAAGAAGGCGTTATCACCCACGTAGAGTTTTCCGGCGACTTTTTCTTTTACCCGGCGGAGCAGTTGGAGAACCTGGAGGCGGCATTAGCGGGCGTACCGGTCGGGAAAGTTGAGCAGACCATCGCCCGCTTTTACGAGGAGCACAACATCGAAAGCCCCGGCGTCACGCCGGCCGACTTTGTGCAGGTGCTCGCCTGATATAGCGATAGCCTGGCGGCGGAGAACATAGCCCTGACCAAGATTATCCTGACCGCCCGCAGCCGCAACGCGGCTGGTGCTCAGAAACAACTGACCCAAAACCCCAGGGTCTCACAGATCCCTGGGGCTTTCTTTTAGCGGCGGATATTACGCCCCTGTCTCTACAAACACCGGTCTCACCGTCACGAGCGTGATCTCGATCAGGGAACGCTTTCCCTTTTCCTACAATAGAGGTGATGTTATAATCCCTCTCGCTGACGCACCGCTAATCGCGTATCTAGTCGCTCGTGAACTTGCTTCAAATAGGAGGAAATCTATGTGTGGAATAGTCGGCTATGTGGGGCCGCGCGACGCGACTCCCATCATTCTCGCAGGACTGAAACGGCTGGAATATCGCGGTTACGACTCGGCCGGTCTGGCAGTGGTGGAGGCAGATGGCACCATCGGCGTGCGGCGCGAGGTCGGCAAGCTGAACGGCCTGGTGGAGATGGTGGCCGCCGACCCCGTGAGCGGTCACATTGGCATCGGCCACACCCGCTGGGCCACGCACGGCGAGCCTTCCCGCCGCAACGCCCATCCCCACGTCGGCGTCACCGGCGAGGTGACAGCCGTCCACAACGGCATTATTGAGAATTTCCTCCCGCTGCGGCAAGAGTTGGAGGCCGAGGGGCGCCGCTTTGACTCAGAGACCGATTCCGAGGTGGTGGTACATCTGGTCGAGGCATACATGGCGGGCGGGGCGGATTTGGAGGTAGCGGTGCGCCAGGCGTTGAAACAGATCAAGGGGGCCAACGCCTTCGTCTTCCTCAGCAGCCGCGAGCCGGACAAGTTGGTGACGGCCCGCATCGGCAACGCTGGCGGCATCACGGTCGGCGTGGGCGAGGGGGAAATGCTCATCGCCTCCGATATCCCGGCCATCCTGACCCACACCCGCCGGATGATCTTTATCGAGGACCGGCAACTGGCGGTAGTGACGCGGGATGGGGCGCGTGTGACCACTCTGGACGGAGAGCCGGTGGCGACGGAGCTATACACCATCCCCTGGGATCCAGTGTCGGCGGCCAAGGGGCAATATCGCCACTTTATGCAAAAGGAAATCTACGAGCAGGCCCGCTCCATCACGGATACCATTCGCGGGCGAGCCAGGCTAGAGGCCGGTCACGCGCGCCTGGAAGACCTGGAACTGACCCCGGAGGAGGCGCAATCACTTGAAAAGGTAATCATCGTCGCCTGCGGCACCTCGGCCTACGCCGGGCGAGTGGGCAAGTTCATCATCGAGTCGCTGGCCCGCGTGCCGGTCGAGATTGACTATGGCTCCGAGTTCCGCTACCGCGATCCCATCATCGGCCCTAACACCGCCGTGCTGGCGATCACCCAGAGCGGCGAGACGGTGGACACACTGGCGGCGATGGAGGAGGCGCGGAACAAGGGGGCGCGCTTGTGGAGTATCGTCAACGCCATTGGCAGCCAGGCTATGCGCATCTCAGAGGGGTACATCCTGATGCACGCCGGCCCCGAGATCGGCGTCGCCTCGACCAAGGCGTTCACCGCCAGCCTGGTTGATCTCTATCTGCTGGGCTGCTACCTGGGTGAACTGCGAGGCACGCTGACGGCGAACGACCTGCGCCAGCGGGTGGACGATCTGGCCCGCCTGCCCGCCCTGGTGGGGCGCGTGCTAGGGCACGGCGACGAGTACGAGCGGATAGCGAATCGCTTCCACGACCGCGAGCATTTCCTCTACCTGGGGCGGAGCATCAACTATCCCATCGCGCTGGAGGGCGCGCTCAAACTGAAAGAGATTTCCTACATCCACGCCGAGGGTTATCCGGCCGGCGAGATGAAGCACGGCCCCATCGCGCTGATCGACGAGGCCATGCCGGTCGTCGCCATCGCCGTGCGCGACCACGTCTATGACAAGATGATCAGCCAGATCGAGCAGGTCAAGGCGCGGGGCGGCATCGTCATTGCGCTGGCGACGGAGGGGGACGAGGATATAGGAGGCAAAGCCGACCACGTCATCACCGCCCCTCCCACCCCGCGCCTGCTCTCACCCGTGGTCAACGTCATCCCGCTGCAACTGCTGGCCTACCACTTGGCGGTGCGGCGCGGCTGCGACGTGGACCAGCCGAGAAATCTGGCCAAGAGCGTAACTGTGGAATAAACCCTACGTTCCAAGTCGTACCCTGGACATCGGACGTAGGGACGTATGACTGGAGGTATTATGTGCGGTATTTTCGGCATCGTCGTAGAAAAAGAACAACCCCTGGGCCAAATCCTCACCGAGGCCGGGCTGCGGCTTTCCTACCGGGGATACGATTCGGTCGGCTGCGCCACGCTGCAAGAGAACGGCGTGATTGATCTGCGCAAAGACGTGGGCAAGGTGGACGAGGTGGCGGCGCGGCTGCGATTCGCCGAGATGGCCGGCCTGCGCGGCATCACCCAATTGCGCTGGGCCACTTTTGGCGCTCCTTCTCAAATCAACGCTCAACCCCACCTAGATTCCGACGGCGACCTGGTGGGCGCGCACAACGGCAACGTGGTCAACAATGTCGCGCTGCGCCAACAATTCATCACCGAGGGAATGATGGTCCGCTCGACCAACGACGGCGAGTCCTGTGTCCACGCCGTGGAACGATACGTGGATCAGGGATACGATATGGTGGACGCCATCCGCCGCGCTTATCACGATCTAGAAGGAGACTATGCCTTTGTCATCGGGCGTGTGGGGGAAAACCGGCTGTACGCCTTTAAAAAAGGCTCCGGCCTGGTGGCCGGCCTGTCCGAGGAATTCACTTGCGTCTCCTCCGACCTGCCCTCCATCCTGCCGCTCACCCGCCGCATCCTGCGCGTGCAAGATGGCGAGATCGTCATCCTCCGGGCCGGCCAGGTGGAACTACGGCGGGTGGAGGATGGCAGCCTCGTCGAGCGTGAGATCGAGCAAGTGACCGAGAGTATGGAGGCGGCCGAAAAGGGTGGCTACTCTCACTTTATGCTCAAAGAGATTCACGAGCAGCCCGGCGTGGCTGGGGAACTGATCCACCTGCTGGAAGCCTCATCCCACATCGCGCCGATGATTGAGCGCATAGCAAAAGCGCGTCATCTCTACCTGGTCGGCTGCGGCACCAGTTACCATGCCTGTATGCTGGGCGCCGTCTACCTGGCCCGGTTGGCCGGACGGGCCGCCATCCCGGTGCTGGCGCCCCAGTTCATCCCCCAGTACGGGCCGGCGCTGGGGCCGGAGGACGTGGGGATTTTCGTCAGTCAGAGCGGCGAGACCAAAGACGTGCTCAACGCGCTCGCAGTCGCGCGCGAGCGGGAAATGGGTATTCTGGGGCTGGTCAACGTGCTCGGCTCCACTCTGATGAACGTGAGCGAGTACTATTTGCCCCTGGCCTGCGGCTATGAGATCAGCGTCCCGGCCACCAAGACCTTTACTAATCAGGCGGTGGCCTTCCTGTACCTGGCGCTGCGGATGGGGGGACATTCCACCGAGCCGCTGGCCCGCCTGCCCAATCTGCTGGAAGAGACGCTGGCACTGGTCGAGCCGCAGGCAGCGGCACTGGAGCCGGTTATGGCCGGTCAGGATGACCTCTATTGCCTGGGCTATGGCCTCACCTACCCCATCGCGCTGGAGGGTGCGCTCAAGCTCAAGGAAGTGACCTACGCTCACTGCGAGGGCATGCTCTCGACCGAGTTCAAACACGGGCCGCTCTCGGCCGTGTACGAGGGCTACCCGGTCATCTTTGTCGCCGGGCCGGAGGACGTGTCTCTGCTGGTGAGCGGCATCAACGAGACCACCTGCCGGGGAGGGCAGGCCATCGTCATCGGGGAGGAGAACGAGCAGCTGCGGGTCAACGCCCACGACCTGATCCTGCTGCCTTCGGCCGGCCCGCTCCTCAATCCGCTGCTGGCGACCCTGCCGCTGCAACTGCTATCCTACCGGCTCAGCCTGGCCCGGGGCTACGATCCTGATTTTCCACGCAATCTGAGCAAGACGCTGACGGTGGATTGAAATGCGCATCGTAATGATCGGCCCATTCGGACTGCGGGCCAGGGGCACGATGAGCGTACGGGCATTACCAATGGCCCGGGCGCTGGTCGCCCGCGGCCACACCGCGACTCTGCTCCTTCCCCCCTGGCATAATCCGAAGGACGGTGGGCAATGCTGGGAGGAGGACGGCGTCGCCATCGAGAACATCCACCTCCCGCCGAACATTCCTGGCCTCTCTCACCTGATAATCGCCCTCCGGCTGGCCTGGCGCGCAATGGCTCTCCGCCCCGACGTGATACATCTTTTCAAACCCAAAGCCCATAGCGGGCTGGCCCACTGGCTGCTTTCTCGGCTCCCCCGCGCCCACCGCCCGCGCCTGGTGGTGGATGCCGACGACTGGGAAGGCCCTGGCGGCTGGAACGAGATCGGCGGCTACACGCCGGCCCAGCGGCGCTTTTTCGCCTGGCAGGAGCGCTGGGGACTGACCCACGCCGACGCCGTGACCGTCGCCAGCCGTGCGCTGGAGGGCCTGGTTTGGGCGCTAGGTGTACCGCCAGAGCGGGTATTTTACGCACCCAATGGAGTTGGGCAAAAAGCAGGAGGCAAGAGACAAAAGGCAAGAAGCAAGCATCCTGCATCCTGCATCCTGCTGTACACGAGGTTTTTCGAGTTTCCCGTCTCTCGCGTCATTGAGGTGCTATGGCGCGTGCGAGAACAAATCCCAGAGGCGCGCTTGCTCGTCGTAGGCAAAGGATTTTCAGGCGAAGAAGAGATTTTGCTCAAATTGGCCCAAGAGACCGGGTTGGCAAGCGCGGTCGAGTACGTTGGGTTTGTTGAACCTGAGAAACTATCAAGCTACTTTGCCCAAGCCGACGTCGCCATTTATCCCTTTGACGACACGCTGCTCAACCGCGCCAAGTGCCCGGTCAAATTGCTGGAACTGCTGGCGGCCGGAGTGCCGGTCGTGGCCGAGGCGGTGGGGCAGAACCGGGAGTACATTCGTCACACCGAGACCGGCTGGCTGGTTCCTTCCGGCGACGTGGACTCTTTCGCCGAGGCGGTGACGCAACTGCTGGAAGGTGCGCAATTGCGAGAGCGATTGGGTCAGGCAGCGGCCCGCGACGCGCGAGAGCGGTTCGCCTGGGAGCGACTGATCGAAGCAGTCGAACGAGACTACAAGATGGGGCAATGAAACAGTTTTTCCGGTACTGGCTCCCCCCCCTGGCCTGGATGGGGCTGATTTTCTTCTTTTCCGCCCAACCAGACTTGCCCAGCGCCCCCGGCCCGTGGTTAGACACATTGCTCAAAAAGATCGGTCACGCGCTGGGCTATGGGATTTTGGCCTGGCTCTACCTGCGACTGCTCGTTGCGAGGCGGGCGCTGCGGGGACGATTTCGCCACCCAGCCGCCGCTCGCGCAATCGCCCTTTGCCTGACTATGGCCTACGCCTTGAGCGACGAATATCACCAGACCTTTGTGCCAGGGCGCAACGGCACACTCTGGGACGTGGGAGTGGATGGTTTAGGGGCGCTCGGAGCTATGCTGCTGGCGCAGCGGCTGCAACGTCGGCAGACGACGGCTCGACAGGAGACTGGCGCTCAATGACGATCTCCCCAAAAAGCCGCTCCTGCCGCACTTGCACTTGATGCTGCTTGATCAGCTCTAGCACCGCCAGCAGTGTCACGATAACTTCGACGCGGGTGGCGGCGGCCGAGAGAACCTCGCGAAAGCAGATACGATGCTGCCGGGTCAACCGCCTCTCGATGAGAACGATTTGCTCAGTGATCGTCACCAGTGGGGAAGTGACGATCTCACCGACAGGCGGGGCCGGCGTAGCGTCCAACGCCTCTTGCACGAGGGGTATCAAATCGAGAAACGTCACACCGCCCAGGTCAAGCTGCGGTTCAATGTGGGGAAGAGGAGCGATGCGCAAGTAACTGTGCAACCCCTCCCTCTCTCGTTCGTGCAGCAGAGCGGCGACTTTTTTGAAACGCACGTACACCTGCAACTGTTGTACCAACTCGTTGCCCACTTCTTCGGCTTCGAGCGTCATTTCTGAAGGACGCGAGAGCAACGCCAGTGACTTGATCAGCAAGAGTTTCGCCGCCACGACGAGAAAGTCCGCCAACTCTTTCACCTCCCGTCGTTCCAGTTCCTCCAAGTAGGCCAGGTATTGATCTGTAACCCTGGCCAGCGCGACCGTCGTGACGTCAAACTCTTCCCGCTCAATGAGTTGGAGGAGCAAATCCAGAGGGCCTTCGAATACAGATAATCGAATTTGATAGTCTAAAGACATAGTTTCTGAAGGTATGCTAAGGCGTTGTTCAGAAACAACGTCGCACTATTTACGTGATTTTACCTGCAAAACACGTGTCGAAATGCCAAGTTATTTTTGAACGATTCCTAAAGGTATGCAGAAGGCATAATTACAACATCAGATTATAACACAAATAGCCTGCTTTCCAAGAGTTTTCCTCCATCCTGATTTGTGGTATAATTTTAGCGGCCCCGGTATCAAAGAAGCGCATAGTCCGGGGCAGTAATTTGTATCTAACCAGGAGATTTTTCTGTGTTCAATCCTATTGACGCCTTTTTGGGACTTTTCTCCCTCGATATCGGCATTGACCTCGGCACAGCCAACACTCTCGTCTATGTGCGAGGAAAAGGCATCATCATCAACGAACCATCTTGGGTAGCCATAGAGCGAGATAGCAACCCCCTAAAAGTCCTCGCCATCGGCGCAGAGGCCAAAGAGATGGTCGGACGCACACCGGAGAACATCGTCGCCATCCGCCCCCTGCGCGATGGCGTCATTTCGGAATTTGAAGTGACCGAGGCAATGTTGGACTATTTCATCAAAAAAGCACATAGCCAACTATTGCTTCCCTTCCCCCGTCCCCGCGTCGTCGTGGGTATCCCCAGCGGCGTGACCGAAGTCGAAAAGCAAGCAGTGTTCGACGCCGCCATATCCGCAGGCGCGCGCGAGTCTTTCCTGATCGAAGAACCAATGGCGGCCGCTATTGGAGCCGGGCTGCCAGTTACGGAAGCGCGCGGCAGCATGGTCGTGGACATTGGCGGCGGCACGACCGAGGTAGGCGTCTTTTGCCTGGGCGGCTTTGTGGTCAGCCGCTCCCTCCGCATCGCCGGCGACGAGATGGACGAGGACATTATGCAATACGCTCGCCAAAAGTATAATCTATACATTGGCGAAAGTATGGCCGAGCGGACCAAGATAGCCATCGGGTCGGCGTACCCACTGCCCGAGGAAACAACAATGACGCTGCGTGGGCGCAACCTGGTCACCGGGCTGCCCGATTCAGTCGAGGTCAGCAGCATCGAAATCCGAGAAGCCCTAGGCAACTCAATCAGCACCATCCTGGACTTGATCAAAGACACGTTAGATCAGACACCGCCCGAGCTGATTGCCGATCTGATGGAAACCGGCATCTGCCTGGCTGGCGGTAGTTCCCAGTTGAAAGGATTGGCCGAACGGGTCAGTGATGAGACGAACATGCGAGCTTGGGTAGCGCAAGACGCGATGACGTGCGTCGCCCGTGGCGCTGGAAAAGTATTGGAAGAACTGAACACACTGCGCGAGGTATTGACCAGCACCGACAGACAACGCCCCAGGCCCGCTGGCTTCTGATCAGAGCCCAAAACCATTGCAGTGTTCTTCATGGAAAGAAACAGTTTAGCGGGTTTTGGGCCTTTCCAAAAGCTGTTTCTTAGCAGACGAAACAGAAACCAGGTTTTTAGACAGCTTCCAAGTACACCTCGCCGTGGAGCTTTTTATGGCTAGAGCAATTCCCTCGGCGAAAAATTTGCAGGGTGTTGAACCATGATGCAGTCCCCTCGACGCTCCTGGCTCCCTCTAGTATTGCTCATCCTTGGGCTGTTGCTTCTCGTATTCCACGAGTCCGGCTATCTGGCCCCGGCGGAGAACGTGCTCCACTACGTACTCGACCCGCTACAGCGCGTGTTTGCGAACGTGATCGAAGGTGCGGGAGATCTATTTCAAACAGTACGCCAAGTACGCGAACTGCGCGCCCAGGTTGAGGAATTGCAAGCGCAGACAAACGCCCTCACCGTCGAAAACGTGCGCTTGAGGGAGTACGAAGCCGAGGCACAACAACTCCGCGCCATGTTGAACTTTACCAGCGAGTACCCGGTCGCAGCCTTCCTGGGCGCCGAGGTGATCGGCCGAGAAGCCTGCGACGCTTTTCCGTGCGCGGAAGTGTTGAGCACAGACCCCAATCCCTATCTACGCTATATCACCATTAACATGGGCAATCAGCAGGGCCTAGAAGTGGGGATGCCTGTCGTCAGCGACGGCGCAGGATTGGTGGGGCGGATCGCAGAGGTCAGCCTGCGCACAGCCAAAGTCAAACTGCTCACCGACCCCGATAGCGCTGTCGCCGCGCTCCTACAAACATCCCGCGCCACCGGCCTGGTGGTGGGACATTCGGACGGCGCGTTGCGGATGAAATACATCCCGCAAGGAGAGAGCATCAGCAATGACGAAATTGTCTTGACCTCTGGGCTGGGCGGCTTTTTGCCCAAGGGCTTGGTCATCGGCCAGGTAACCGAGGTACTGCAAGAGGACTATGAACTGTTCCAGTCCGCCACCATGCGGCCAGCAGTGGACTTTTCGCGGTTGGAACTGGTGCTGGTAATCACTGGGTTCGAACAAATCCCCCTCGAAGAGCCTGCGACCGAGTAACCATAGCATCACGTCTGGCGTTTGACGTTTCACGTCTGGAGGCGCGACATAAACCTCTACCTGAGTCTCCCACTTCTGACCGGCATAGCTCTGATCCAGAGCATCCTGTTCTCGCGGGTGAGCGTGCGAGGCGCGCGCCCCGACCTGATGCTGCTGGTCGTATTGATCTGGGCCTTTGTGCGCAGCATGGACGAGGGAGTGATATGGGGCTTTATCGGCGGGTTGATCATTGATCTACTCTCCGGCGGGCCACTGGGTGCGACCGCGATTGCTCTCGTACTGGCGGCTTTTTGGACCGGGCAGCCCTGGGGGCAGGGGCTGGGCACAAACGTGGCCCGGTTGCTGCTCCTGGCGCTCCTGAGCACCGCGACCTACCACTTGGTCATATTGATCATTCTGGCCTGGACGGGACACACTATTGATTGGGAATTCGCATTGCTGCGTGTGGCAGGGCCATCGGTGCTGCTCAACACCATCCTGACTCCATTCATCCGGCAACCGCTAGCCTGGCTCTCACGTAGGATCCGGCGGGAGGGCCTCAACTTGTGACAACGGACGGTATTCCACAACAGCCCCCTCCGAGTCAGTGGGAGGCGCGATGGGCAACCATCAAGGGATCCCCGCGCGTCATCATACTGACCGCCATCATCCTGGGCATATTTGTGATCTTTGGCCAGCGGGTATGGTATCTACAGTTCGTGCAGGGCGCATACTACAGTGTGCAAGCGGATCGGCGCAGATTACGCACTGAAATCATCCCCACCAGCCGGGGCATCATCTATGACCGCGCGGGCGCGCCACTGGTGCGCAACGTCCCCAGCTTTAAAATCACTATCACGCCCGCCTACCTCCCCGACGACGAGGCCGCGGCGGACGGTGTACTCATCCGTTTAGCCGTGCTGCTCGACATGCCCTACACCACAAGCGGCGACCAGGTAGGTCTGCGCGAGATCATGGCAGAGGCGTGGAGAGTGCCTTACCATCCAACCGAAATCGAGCGCGGCGTGACGCGGGAAAAAGCGCTGCTGGTGGCGCAAGAGAGTATGTTGCTGCCCGGCGTGTCGGTCGAGGTGGACTCGATGCGAGAATATCCCTACGGCCCGCTGATATCGCAGCTGCTAGGATACCTGTTGCCCATTCCGGGAGAGTATGAGGAAGAGTACCGCGAGCAAGGGTACGACCCAGCCACAGATCGCATCGGCCGCGCCGGCGTCGAGGCGACCTACGAGGACGCGCTGCGGGGCAAGAAAGGCGAGAGCCTGGTCGAAGAAGACGTGATGGGCCGGGTGATCCGCGTAGTCAGCCAACAGGCCGCCCCCGTGCCCGGCAATAACGTCCACCTGACGCTTGATCTCGAACTCCAAAAGTTTGTCGAGGAAACATTGCGCCAGGGAATGACACGCCCGAACGTGAACGCGCCACGCGGGGTGGCGGTCGTGATGAACCCCCAAACAGGCGAGATACTGGCGCTGGTCAGCCTGCCCACATACGATAACAACCTCTTCACCCAGGGCATCTCTGTCCGGGATTGGCAGGTTCTGAGTGAAAACGTCCACCGGCCAATGCTCAACCACGCCATCTCGGATCGCTTGCAGCCTGGCTCTGTGTTCAAGGTCGTAATAGCGGCGGGGGCCTTGCAAGAAAAAGTACTGGACGGGCAACGCACCCGCCTGAACGGCACTGGTACAATCATCGTACCCAACAAGTACTATCCCAACGACCCCGGCCAGGCGCAGAAATTTTACTGCTGGAACCGGGCCGGTCACGGCTGGCTGGACGTGGTGGGCGGCATCGCCAATTCGTGCAACATATTTTTCTATAAAGCCGGCGGCGGGTTCGAGGAAAGCGGGTTCGAGGGATTGGGGATGGACGAGGAAAGCGGCATCCCGCACTACGCCCACCTCTTCGGCTTTGGCGAGCCTACTGGCGTAGAGTTGACGGGCGAGATTGGCGGCACGGTGCCCACCAGGAATTGGAAGCGGCTCACGTATGGCGAGAGCTGGTCCACCGGCGACACCTACAACCTTTCCATCGGAGAGGGATACTTAGAAGTGACACCGCTGCAAATGCTCAATGCCGTCAACACCATCGCCAACGGCGGCACTCTTTACCGCCCCAGCATCGTCCACCACGTCACCGACTCCGATGGAAACATCGTGCAGCACTTCGAGCCAGAGATCATACGCACACTGCCCATCAGCCCGGAGAACTGGTCGCTGATCCAGCAGGGGATGGAAGGAGCAGTGGCCTACGGCACAGCGCCGAACGCCCAGATCGAGGGTGTGCGCGTGGCCGGAAAAACCGGCACGGCCCAATACTGCGACGACATCGCCCGCGAGACCGGCATCTGCCGCGTGGGGTACGCTCAGCCAGAACACGCCTGGTTCGCGGCCTTTGCACCGGTGGAAAATCCAGAGGTCTCTGTCATCGTCTTTCTGTACAACGGCGGCGAAGGCTCGGAAAATGCGGTGCCGGTGGCCCACGATATTTTGGACTATTACTTTCACGGCGACGAGGGCGATGAAACCGCGCCTTGATGGTTTGCTGCGTGTAGCGGGAATCAGCGGGGCGGGCGCGATTTGGGGGCTGGCGCTGGCCCGCTTGGCAGCGGAAGCCGGTCTCTGGCCGCCGCTCTACGAATCTCTTCTAGCCATCGCCGGGGTAGCCTCCGTGTGCACCGGGCTGGTTTTTGCTCTATGGCGGCGCACCAACCCTCCCGCTTCTTGCCTCCTGCCCCTTGCCTCCTTGTCACTCCTCTACGTAACTGGCATCATCCCAGGCCCTCTGGCCGGGTGCGTGCTGCTGATCGGCGGAGGCGTACTGGCGCTGCTGGCGGCGTGGGGAGATCGGGCGCAATGGACACCCCCCGCCATCCTGGGCCTGGCGACGTTTGCGATCTACACTCGCACCCTGTTGCCCTCCCTTGGTCAGGCCGATACGTTCGAATTTCAGGTCATCATCCCCCGGCTGGGAGTGGCGCACCCCACCGGCTACCCTCTCTACATCCTACTGGGCAAGCTGTTCACACTGCTCCCCCTGGGCAACGTGGCCTGGCGGGTGAACGTGGCCTCGGCCATCTTTGCCGCCGCCGCCGTGTTGGTGGTCTATGCCATCCTGCTGCATCTGACCTCCCACTGGCTGCCGGCCTTCCTGGCCGCGCTGACATTTGCCTTCTCCGCCACTTTCTGGTCTCAGGCAATTGTCGCCGAAGTCTACGCGCTGCACAACCTGCTCGCGGCCATCATCCTCTGGCTGCTGCTCAAGACCTCCGAGGTCTCCACAAAACCTCAGAGTTCTCCAGCGCGCCGATGGCAGATCGTATTCTTTCTGATCGGCCTGAGCCTCACCAATCACCTGACGACGGCGCTGCTGCTCCCAGCCGTGGCGCTAGGGCTGCTCTGGGACCGCCCCCGGCTGCAACTCAAAGACTGCCTGATCGCCGGAGGACTCTTGCTGTTAGGGCTATCGCTCTACCTCTTCATCCCGCTACGCTGGCCGGCGCTGAACCACGGCGAGTGGATGACGTTGCGCGGATTCGTCGCCCATATCACCGGCGGCCAATTCCACGCTGCCTTGCGGCTCGACGGCTGGCGCGACCCCACCCGTTGGGCCATCGTCGGACGGTTGATGCGCGAACCTTTCCAATATAAAGGGAAGCAAAGCGACGCCTTTAGCTGGATCGGGCTGGGGCTGGCGGCGGTTGGCGTGACGCGGTTGGCGCTGCGGCAGAGACGAGCGCTGGCGCTGACCGGCGCGACCTTCCTGGCCTTTGCGTTCTATGGTCTCTGCTACCATGTCCCCGACATCTCTGTCTTTCTGCTCCCCGCCCACCTGGTACTGGCGCTCTGGATCGGCGTCGGCATCGCTTCCCTAGCCCGCCTCGCCCCGCGTTTTGCCCCCTTTGCCGTCCTGCTCGCTATGCTCCCCCTCAACCTCATCTGGACAAACCTACCCCAGGTGGACCAAAGCCACAACCGGGGCAACCTCGACTGGGGCCAATACGCGTTGAGCCTCCCGCTCGCGGAAAACAGCGCGGTGCTGGCTGACTCGGAAAAGTTCGCCCCGCTCTACTACTTACAACAGATCGAAGGCGCGCGACCAGATCTCGACCTGGTCATTTTGGGCAGCGAGGAACTTTATCAGGCGGAACTGACAGCGCGACTGGGCACGGGCCAAACAGTCTACCTGGCGCGCTACCTGCCGCATCTGGAAGGGCTGTACCTGCGCTCAGTGGGGCCTTTGGTAGAAGTGAGAAACCAGGTTTTTGCCGAAAATCTGGTTTCTGGTGAGAAAAGCGCGTGTTTCGGCGAGGCAATCCGGCTGTTGGACGCCCAAGTAGACGCCGATCCACTGGGGCGAGTAACGCGCCACCTGACGCTCTACTGGCAGGCCGAGACGGAGGTGAGCGGCGATTTCGTCGTCCGGCTACGACTGGTGGATGCCGATGACCACACGCGCTGGGAGAGCGATGGAATGCGCCCCGTAAACGGCCTGTATCCCACCAACGGGTGGCCCGTGGGCGTGACAATCTCCGATTACCACGAGATCAAGATTCCGCCCTGGCTGCCGCGCGGAGAATACAAGCTGCAAGTAGGGCTTTTCCCCCCTTTTCCGATCCAGGAAAAGCAAAGCGACTCTTTTAGCACTAGCGGGTTGCAGGTTGGCGGCGCGACAACAGACTGGTTTTCCTTGAGTACACTAGAGCTTGTTCCCTCCCCCGACCCGCCCTCCCTGCCGCGCGAGCAGCGCTATCTCTTCACCAACGGTGCGTGGCTGACGGGCTACGATATGGCAGGCGAAGCCTTCGCAGGCGCTCCGTTCGTGGCCGACCTGGCCTGGCAGGGAGTCGAGGAGAACGAGCAAGTTCGACTGACCTGGGTGGATCAGGGCGGACAAGAGACAGAAACAAGCATCTTTCCCCTCACCGCCGGTGCATTGCGCAGCCGCCACACCATCGCCGCGCCCCAAAACCCCGGCCGCTACACGCTGCGCGCCGGGCTGACAAACGAGGCCGCGCGCTGCAACTGGCTGGCCTCCCCGACCAACGATTGCCCGCTCGGCGCAATAGAGGTAGCGGATGGAAATCATCCCCTGGCAAATTTTGCCGACCTGGCGCTCCTGCTAGAGGCCGAAATCGACCAGGCCGTCGCGCGACCCGGCGAGACCGTCCCCATCACACTGCGCTGGCGCGCGTTGCGGTCAATCGGCGCGGACTATACCACCTTTGTCCATCTGGTAGGCCCCGATGGACGGTTGCACGGCCAGGTTGACGCATGGCCGGTGCAGGGAAGCTATCCCACCAGCCAATGGACGCCCGGCGAGGAAATAACCGACCCCTACCAGGTGCAATTGACCCCCGACGCCCCGGCCGGCCGCTACCGGATCGAGGTCGGCTGGTACCTGCTGGCGACGATGCAGCGACTGCAAATCGTGGACACCGGAGGCCGTCCGACCGGCGACGCGTTCATCGTCGGCGAGTTCGACGTCCAAGATTGACCCGCCAAAAGGGGCACTGCGTGTATCAGACTTGCGAGCGCCAGAGATATAAACCCCACTTGTGGATCACCATCCTCGCAGTGCTGGCGCTGGTCGCACTTTACCCCGTCGAGATACTGACCGCGTGCCATCAGAATGGCCGTTTCAAAAAGTTGATGGCCTGCCGTCCCTCCACGACGGCGCCCGCGTCGGAACCCGCCTTATCTCCACCCGGCGGCTACTACGACCACGACATCCGATTGGAGATCCGCCCGCCCCACCCCGACTCCCGCGTGATCTTTACACTCGACGGCCACGCGCCCACCCACACCACCGGGGAGACCTACACCCAACCCATCCACCTGAGCAGCGCCGCCCCCGCCGTCACCGTCGTGCGCGCCCGCGCCGTCCTGCCCAACGGCGAGTTGGGGCCAGTGGTCAGCGCATCCTACTTTGTTGGTGTGCAGGCGACGCTGCCGCTGCTCTCGCTGATCATAGACCCCGACGACCTGTGGGACGCCGAGCACGGCATCTATGCTCCCCTCAACAGTCACAAGAGGGGAATGACTTGGGAGCGACCGGCGAACGTCGCCTACGTGGGCGAGGATCGGGGGCAGGGGTTCCACGTCCCGGCTGGCGTGCGTCTTCACGGCGGGGCCAGTCGCGATTTTGCAAAAAAGTCGCTGCGGCTCTACTTCCGCCAAGAGTACGGGCTCAACCGGCTCGAGTACCCACTGTTCGCCGCTAGCGACACGCAGTCGTTCCAGCGATTGGTTCTACACAACGGCGGGCAGGACTGGCACACCTTCCCTCACCCCAACTACTCCAACTGGACCCTCATGCGCAACCAGTTGGCCGACCGGCTGGCGCTCGAACTCGGCGGGCATGCTACCCGCAGCCGGCCGGTTCTGCTGTTCATCAACGGCGAGCCGTGGGGCATCTATTACATCCGCGAGCGCATTGATAGCCGCTTCCTGGCGGATCGCTACGGCGTCGCATCAGCCGACTTTCTGGACTCGCCCGAACACATCGGGGAGCGGGCGACTCTTATGGGAGACCGCGAAAACTGGGACCACCTCCTGCGATTCGTCGAGGCTCGCGATCTGGCGGACCCGGCCAACTATGCTTACGTTCAAACCCAAGTGGACATTGCCAACTTTATTGACTATACCATCCTCCACATCTATGCCGCCAACTTTGACTGGCCGCACCACAACGTGCAGCAGTTCCGCCCCCGCGTGCAGGGCGGCCGCTGGCAGTGGATGTTCTGGGACACCGACCACGCCTTTGGAGCGGGTGAACACAGCTATGTGGAACTGAACCTAGTGGAGCGGGTGCTGGAATACGATTGGCCCGAAACGGGCGGGCGGGACGCGCTTCTTTTGCAAAGGCTGTTGGAAAACCCCGCCTTCCTCCTCCGCTTTCTTTCCCGCGCCGCCGACCTGCTCAACACCACACTCGCGCCTGCATCCGTCGTCAGACACATCGACGAACTGGCCGCAGAACTTGAACCGGACATTGCCTACGAGACGATCCGCTGGTCAAGCTCGGTTGATTGGGCAACGAGCGTGGAAGAGTTGCGCGATTTTGCCCGTCGCCGTCCAGACTTTGTCCGCCGTCACCTGGTGGAAAAATTCAACCTGGGCGGTACCGCACAGCTCACCTTCGAGCCGCCTACCAGCGGTTCCGGCTATATCGCCGTCAACGGCGGCCTGGTGCGAGAGCTGCCCTGGCAGACCGTCTGCTTCCGAGGAGTCCCTATCCAAATCACGGCCGCCCCCGCACAGGGCTACCGCTTCGCTGGGTGGGAGCCGCCCGACCTCCTCCAGACTCCCACCATCACGCTGACGCTCGACGCCGCACAGACGATCGCACCCCGCTTCGAGCCGCTCAGTGACGACGCGCCCCACCCCGGCGACGTGATCTTTGCCGACTATCGGATGGGAGAATGGTTCGAGCTACAAGTGGTGCGATCCGGCGGGGTTGACCTGCGCGGCTGGCGCATCACCGATAACGATACTAAAACCGCCACCGACGAAGGCTCGCTCATCTTTGCCGATGACCCGGCCTTTGCCCACGTGCCGCGCGGCGCGACCATCCGCATCGTCGTGGGCGAGGGGGGCTTTCAAGATGACTTGAGCGTTTGGGACCGGCGGATGGCGCTGCACATCGGCAATCCTGCCCTGGACGCCCACACTGATCCCGGCTTTAACCTGGGGCCTAGCGACAACCTCGTACTCCTGGCCCCCGGCCTCACCCCGGCCTTTAGCGACGACCGGGGCATCGCCTTTGTCGCCGACGGCGCCGTCACACCGGTCTCTTTTGGCGTGCTGGCCGATGGCGTGCTGCTCGTTCAGTAAGCCGGAATATCATTCAGGTGTGTTTCAAATGAGCTACCCATAATCCTTCATTCTTTAGGATAATTCTTTCTACAAAAAACAAGTTGTTTCTTAAAAGTTATTGGACTTTGGATAAGTGCAAATAGCCGGTCGCAATTGCCGGCTGATTTTTGAACCTTAACAAGCAGTTTCAAGCCGATTTAGAGGCTGTTTTGCCCTTTTTGATGACCGGGCAACGCTTCCGGGGCGACTGTTGCTCCCCTTTGGCCCGGCATGGGGATTTACCACGGGGTTTGGGCGGTTGGGCCGGCGTCCCAATCTGGCGAGTAATTCGCCCAAAGTCCCGTTGCACGAAACTTGGCCCTGGCGTCTTCCTTTTCATCTCGGGCAAGTGTCGCTCCCACGGGCGCGACAGTAATTGGACCAAATCACGAGCTCCCAAGAAACTGCAAACGGGGCCAGAACCCGCGCTTGAGCAGTTTTTTGCCGAAAGAAGAACACGTTAGGGTTCTGGCCCACTAACCACAGCGTAAAGCACCCTGCGCGATTGCGAAATCGCGGCTACAAAACGGGAATTGCTGGTTACGGGGCAGGTACCGGCCAGAATCTGCACGCTGGCGGGGACTGGGAAGCGATCGCGGTCGTCCCCGAACTTGACCAGCAGTGCCGGCGCCAAGAGCTTGCCCACTCCTGGCAGCGAGGCAAAGATGTCGTGATCGAGATGCTGGACGAATAGTTTCCCCAGTTCTTTGTAGGTGGCTTTCTTGATTCGCACCGTGTTCAGGAGCAGGGTGGCGAGGGAGATCGCTTCCATTGAGCGAGTCAGGTAGAAAAGAAGACTGATCTTGGCGCGCATCTGCTGGGTCAAGGGCAGATCGGGATGCCAGAGCTGCAAACGCTGCCGGTCCGTGCGCAGAAGGTCTGCTTTGACGGTAGCGGCCCTGGCAGCTCTTGACCACGTTTGGGGGAATGACATACACCTGGCTGTAGTTCCGCGACCAGAGAAAATCTATGATCAGATTGTGGGCGGTCTCTAATCCCACCAGACAGTCGGCGGGGGTGACACCGAGTTTCTTACGGGTATCGTCGAACTTGCGGAAGCCGTCGGGAGTGTGGGGGATGACAAAGTAGAAGATGACGACGCCCGACTCGTTCATAAAGATCACATCGTGTTTATTTTCGCTCCAATCGATTCCGGTGTATACTTCCATTTGAGCCTCCTTGGCGTATGCAGGGAGTCTTCCACCGGCGGACGCAGAGTGACCGTGTTCCTATTATGGCGCTCACGGCGCGACACGCTTTGGACGGTGGCTCTGTCGGGCCTGGGGGACGGTCCGCGCGTGACACTCGCAGTGTAGGCGGCTGAAGGTCATTGTTTCCCAGGCCCTCGCCGGTGGAAACCGGCGAACAGACAACTGGCTGAATCATCACTGTTATCATACCGAATTTACTACCTCTTTGTCAACATTATAGCTAATCTAGTTGTAACTACCCAGACCAGCGCAAATTTGAACGTTTCAGGCTCTCAGCCCTCGTCCCCGAGGGCGGTGTGGGCGAGAGCACTGTATTCTGAGTAGCCATCCTCCGCACAAGACGCCCCCGGGACG
>Ga0164311_10000098_pt1 | contig 31793 bp, 43 predicted proteins | sample GuaBasSedimGuay2_FD_121796 | JGI IMG/M metagenome (GOLD analysis project Ga0164311, IMG submission 121796) | Subseafloor sediment microbial communities from Guaymas Basin, Gulf of California, Mexico - Guay2, Core 4569-9, 9-12 cm | ecosystem: Environmental > Aquatic > Marine > Hydrothermal vents... | reverse complement strand
GGAGTAAAGGTTTGGGTATATAAGGGAAGAGAGGTTAAAGCATCCTCCCTCTCTTCAGATTCAGAAAAAGAAAAGTAGAGGTGGACTATGTTGATGCCCAAAAGGGTGAAATATCGGAAGGTGCAGAGGGGGAGACGGAAGGGAATAAGCAGTAGAGCATCGGAACTCAGTTTTGGTAAATATGGAATTAAAGCATTAGAATCTGGTTGGTTTACAGATAGCCAGATTGAAGCGGCGCGTGTTGCCCTCACGCGTAAACTTCAGCGAGGAGGGAAGATTTGGATAAGGATTTTTCCTGACAAGCCGGTAAGTAAGAAACCTGCAGAGACAAGAATGGGAAAGGGGAAAGGAGCACCAGACCATTGGGTATGTGTGGTGAAACCAGGAAGGATTTTGTTTGAGTTAGATGGAGTTCCTCGCGAGTTAGCGCGAGAGGCAATGCGACTTTGTGCGCATAAACTCCCTTTTAGAGTAGAGTTTGTGGAGAGATGAAAGCAGAACTGCTGCGGGAAATGAAGGACGAGGAGTTGAGAGAGAAATTAGAGGATTTGCGTCGCGAACTCTTTCTCTTAAACCAGAGGATGAGAACAGGAAAGTTTGAGAAGTTTGCCCAAATCAAGCAAATAAAGAAGGATATTGCTCGTATCCTAACCATTCAAAATGAGAGGAGAAATGGGAAGCAAAGGTAAGGAAAGGATAGGAGTAGTGGTAAGTGATAAGATGAATAAAACGCGGGTGGTGCAAGTAGAGCGTTTGGTGGCCCATCCAGTGTATAAAAAGATAATAAGGAGACTTTCTAAGTTTAAAGCCCATGATGAGGAAAACAAAAGTAAGGTAGGAGATAAAGTAAGGATAAGAGAAACACGCCCTCTTTCCAAAGAGAAGAGGTGGCGGATAGTAGAGATACTTGGGGAGAAGAAATGATTCAGATGCGCACCATTCTCACCGTTGCAGATAACTCAGGAGCAAAGAAGGTTTCTTGTATCAGGGTGTTAGGAAGAGGAAATAAGAAATATGCCACGGTAGGAGATATTATTACCGCAAATGTAAAGGAGGCTATTCCGCACGGACCCATAAAGAAGGGAGAGGTAGTGAGAGGGGTGATAGCGAGAGTAAAGAAGCCCATTCCCCGTCCAGATGGTTCTTATCTACGCTTTGATTCTAATGCGGTGATTCTTATTGATAACCAAAATAATCCGCGGGGGACACGCGTTTTTGGTCCTGTTGCTCGAGAATTGAGAGATAAAGGTTTTATTAAAATAGTCTCTTTGGCTCCTGAGGTTTTATGAGATGTTAAGGATTAGAAAGAATGACACAGTAATTGTAATTGCTGGTAAGGATAAAGGAAAGAGAGGGAGGGTATTAAAGGTCTTTCCTTATGAGAATAGAGTAGTGGTAGAGGGAGTAAATATTGTCAAGAAGGCAGTGCGTCCTACTCCTAAAGCCCCTCAAGGAGGGATTATTGCTCAAGAGATGCCTTTGCATATCTCTAATGTAATGCTTTTCTGTTCACATTGCGAGAAAGGGGTGAGGTTTGGCACCCAAATTCTTAATGATGGTTCTAAAATAAGGATATGCAGAAGGTGCGGAGAGAAGATTTAGAGGAAAGATGTGCCCAGAGAAAGAGAAATATATTCCACGCTTGCTAAAGAAATATCGTGAGGAGATCATTCCGCAGATGATGAAGAAGTTTGGGTATAAAAACAGACTGCAAACTCCCTGTTTAGAGAAGATAGTGATAAATGTAGGATGTGGTGAAGGAGCGCACAAAGGAGAGGTATTGGAACAGATAGGCAAAGAACTTGCCCTTATTAGTGGACAGAAATCTATAAAGACAGAGGCAAAGAGGTCTATTTCTAATTTTAAGATAAGAAGAGGGATGAAGATAGGATGTAAGGTTACCTTAAGGAGAGCAAGAATGTATGAGTTTTTGGATCGCTTGATAAACATTGCCTTGCCTCGAATAAAGGATTTCTCTGGATTAAGGGATTCCTTTGACCAACAAGGGAATTATACATTGGGTATAAAAGAGCAGATTATTTTTCCTGAGATTAATATAGATAGTGTAGAAAGAATTTGGGGAATGGACATTACATTTGTAATTGCCAGGAATAAGACAGTAGAAGAGGCAAAGGAACTATTGCGGTTGTTCGGAATGCCGTTTAAGAGATAGAAAGGAGAGGTTGTGGCTAAGAAGTGATTGATTGAGAAACAGAAAAAGACCCCAAAATTTAGAGTGCGCAAGTATAATAGATGCCAGTTATGCGGAAGGGCACGGGGATATATGCGGATGTTTGCCTTATGTCGGATTTGCTTCCGGGAACTTGCTTCGCGCGGAGAGATTCCCGGAGTGACGAAAGCAAGTTGGTAGTTTTTATTAAAGAATGGAGGGAGAATGGATCCGATTGCTGATGCCCTGACAAGCATCAGGAATGCTGTTAAGAAGCAAAAGAGAACAGTGAATATTCCTTTTTCTCGTCTGAAAGAGAAGATACTGGAGATATTCAAGAGAGAAGGTTATATTGAAGGTTATCAGTTTATCCCCAAACAAGGGCAATCTTCTTCTGCTAATACCCAAGGGGTGTTGAGGGTGTATCTAAAATACGAGAAGCCCGCTTATGGCAAAAAGGAAAAATCAGCAATTATGGGGTTGAAGATAGTTTCCAAACCCAGCAGAAGGGTGTATGTGAAGAGGGAGAAACTCCCCTATGTTCTTCAAGGTTTAGGAACCGCAATCATTTCCACTTCCCATGGTGTGCTTACAGATAAGGAGGCACGCAAGATAGGGGTAGGAGGAGAAGTCATCTGTTATGTGTGGTAGTCAGTGAGTAGAAACAGGAGGAGCAGTGTCGCGCATAGGGAAGAGACCTATAGATATTCCTGAGGGTGTGAAGGTGTATATTGAAAAAGGCAGAATAGAGGTAGAAGGAGCAAAGGGGAAGTTGGACTTTTGTTTCTCCGAACGGTTAGAAGTAAAGGAAGAGGAAGGGAAGATTTGGGTGAGAAGGAAGAGCGATTCCAAACTGGACAGGTCTTTGCATGGATTAACCCGCACATTGATTGCTAATATGATAGAAGGAGTGAGCAAGGGTTATGAGAGGAGATTGGAGATTAAAGGGGTAGGATATCGCGCTCAACGAAAGGAAGGGAACTTAGTGTTGAATTTAGGCTTCTCTCATCCAGTAATTTTTTCTATTCCCGAGGGAATCGAGATAGAAACTCCTTCCCCTACTCAAATTGTGGTCAAGGGGATTGACAAAAAGAAGGTGGGAGAGGTATCTGCACAGATTAGAAGGTTGCGCAAACCTGAGCCATACAAAGGAAAAGGAATTCGCTATGCTGGGGAGTATGTAAGACAAAAGCAGGGTAAGAAGGTAGGTTAAGGTAAGCAGGATGCGGAAAAGATTAAAGGTAAAAAGTAAAAAGGAGCGAGGGCGGATAAGAAGGCATCAACGAGTGAGGAAGAAGATATTCGGAACTTCAGAGGTTCCTCGTTTATGTATCCATCGCACACTGAAGAATATGGAGGCACAGTTAATCGATGATATAGAGCAAAAAACTCTTTTCTCTCTTTCCACAAAGAGTAAAGAGTTTAGAGAGAAAATGCCCTATGGAGGAAATATAAGAGCCGCTTCTCTATTGGGAGAGATGTTTGCTCAGGAGGCAAAGAAGAGAGGAACAGAAAAGGTGGTTTTTGATCGCGCCGGTTATCTTTATCATGGAAGGGTAAAAGCGTTCGCAGAAGCAGCGCGGAAGGGCGGATTGGTGTTCTAAAAAGAGGTAGCGCTATGGAAGAGATAGAAAGAGAAGAAGAGTTTACAGAGAAGTTGGTGGATATTATTCGAGTGGCAAAGGTAATAAAAGGAGGGAGGCATTTTGCTTTTCGGGCGACAGTAGTGGTAGGAGATGGAAGAGGGAGGGTTGGTTATGGTATAGGTAAAGCGCGTGAGATACCTGATGCGGTGAATAAAGCAACGCAACTTGCCAAGAAGCATCTTTTTTCGGTGCCATTAAAGGGCACCACCATTCCCCATCAGATAATAGGGGACTATGGAGCGGCAAAGGTATTACTAAAGCCTGCCTCGCGAGGAACAGGGGTAATTGCTAGTAAGACAGTAAAAGCGATGTGTGAGTGTGCAGGGATAAAGGATATCCTTACCAAGTGTTTAGGCACCACCAATCCTATAAATGTAATGAAAGCGGTGGCAGAGGGGTTTAAGAACCTTAAGAGGGCATAAGACCAATTTTGCTCACAGGGGTTAAGGAATGAGAAAGAAGAGGAAAAAGAGAGTAGGAAGAGGACCAGGTTCTGGACACGGAGGAACCTCCTGTCGGGGGAACAAAGGGCAGAAAGCACGGACAGGTAAGAAGATAAGATTAGGGTTTGAAGGCGGACAGATGCCTCTGATTCGACGGGTTCCCAAACGAGGTTTTAGTAATGAGAGGTTTAGAAAAGAGAGAATAAATATTGTAAATCTTTCTATGTTATCATCCAATCTTCCTGAGGAGAGTAAGGAAATAGATGTGCAGACATTACGGGAGATGGGGCTGATAAAGAGAAAAGGGAAGGTTAAGGTTCTGGGTAAAGGAGAGATTGATCGTCCTCTGCTTATAAAAGCAGACTACTTCTCTCGTTCTGCCCGCCAGAAGATAGAAAAAGCAGGGGGGAAGGCAATAATAAGTAATAAGTAAATAGAATAGAAGGGAAAGCAAGGAATTTGCTTTAGCATTTCCTTGCAGGAGTCAAAGATCGCAAGATTATTTGGTTATGCTGCAGGGTCTATTTAATATCTTCAAGGTTGCGGAGATAAGAAAAAAGGTTTTGTTTACCCTATCTCTTATTGTGGTATATAGAATAGGGGCATATATCCCTACACCCGGGATTAACACAGCAAATTTAGCCAGGTTCTTTGATAGAATAGCCGGCACTCAGGGAGGGGCGTTATTTGGAATTATGAATATGTTCAGCGGAGGGGCAATGCGTCGCCTTACCATCTTTGCACTGGGAATAATGCCCTATATTACCGCTTCTATCATCCTTCAATTGCTTGTTGCTGTTTTTCCCAACTTAGAGAAACTTACCAAAGACCCCGAAGGACATAAAAGGCTGGTTCAGTATACCCGCCAGGGCACAGTAGTTCTGTGTTTAATTCAAGGGTTGTTCGGGAGTATCTGGTTAGAGAATCCTATGCACTTTGGAGGGTTGGAGATTGTGCAGTTCCCTGGTTGGAGATTTCGCCTTCTCACAATGCTCACATTGACCACAGGTACTACTTTTATAATGTGGTTGGGAGAGCAAATTACAGAGAGAGGGATAGGAAATGGGATTTCTCTGATAATTACTGCGGGAATTATCTCTCGCCTTCCTACTGCTGTTTATCAGATCTTCTCCCTGCTTTATCAGAAACAGATGGGTTTGCTCACGCTTTTGCTGATGAGTGCTATTGCGGTGGTGGTAGTAGGAGCGGTAGTGCTGATCACCGAAGGTCAAAGGAAGATTCCTGTGCAATATGCGCGTCGGATAATAGGAAGGAGAGTTTATGGAGGACAAGCAACCTACATTCCTTTGCGCGTTAATCAAGGGGGTGTAATGCCTATCATCTTTGCCCAAGCCATTCTTTTCTTTCCGGGTGTCTTAGCCGGATGGACAAATAGCCGTTGGGTTCAATCTATTGCTAATGTTCTCACTCCGGGTAGATTATTTTACAGTTTCCTTTATAGTTTATTGATTATTTTCTTTGCTTATTTCTATACCGCTATATCCTTTAATCCCAAGGAGATTGCTGATAATATGAAGAAATACGGAGGGTTTGTGCCGGGGATCAGACCAGGAAAGAATACAGCCGAGTATTTTGATTACATAATGAATAGAATTATCCTGCCTGGAGCAATATTCTTAGCCATTATTGCTATAATGCCTCATATTATCTATAAGGGTTTCAAACTTCCTTATCTGGTTGCTTCTTTCTTTGGAGGAACAGGGCTGCTGATTATTGTAGGAGTTCTTCTGGATACAATGCGTCAACTCGAGTCTCAACTTCTGATGCGCCATTATGAGGGGTTTGTATCCAAAGGAAGGATAAGAGGGAGATAGTGCGCTTGATATTTATAGGTCCGCCGGGAGCGGGAAAAGGAACACAGGCAAAGGTAGTGTGCAATTACTTTAATCTCCAGCATATTTCCAGCGGAGATTTATTGAGAGAAGCGATAGCAAGCAGTTCTCCGGAAGGAGAAAAGGCAAAGCAATTTATAGAGAAAGGTTTGCTTGTTCCTGATGAGATTGTGGTAAAGATTGTTGCGGAAAGGATAAGAAAGATAAAGGGTTTTGTGCTGGATGGTTTTCCACGCACTCTAACTCAAGCGGAGTTCTTAGATAGAACTTTGGATAGTTTGTCTATCTCTTTAGATAGAGTATTTAATTTTACCGTCTCTCTTTCCAAGGTCATTGAACGGCTCTCGGGAAGAAGGATATGCTCTAATTGCAATGCTATCTATCACATTAAGAATATTCCCCCTCGTAAAGAAGGAATATGTGATAGATGTGGGGGAAGGCTTGTTCAACGGGAGGATGATAAGGAGGAGACAGTAAGAAAGAGGTTGAAAGTATACCAGAAGATTTCCCAGCCTTTGATTGAGTATTACAAAAAGAAAGGGGTGCTTGTAAATGTTGATGGAAATATGGAGGTTCAGGAACTATTTGAGAGGATAAAAGAAAGTTTAAGGAGATATGATACCCATTAAGAGTAAAGAAGAGATTGCCTTAATGCGGGAGGCAGGGCAGATAGTTGCTTATGTTCTCAGAGAAATAGAAAAAAGGATAAAACCAGGAGTTAGTGGAAAGGAATTAGATAATTATGCAGAGGAGATTATTTTGAGCAAAGGAGCCCAGCCCGTATTTAAGGGACATAAAGGGTTTCCAGGGTCTATCTGTATTTCCATTAATGAGGTAATAGTTCACGGTGTGCCCTCAGATAGGAAGATAGAGGAAGGAGATATTGTAGGGGTGGATGTAGGAGTAAGGTATAAAGGTTATTGTGCAGATGGAGCAAAGACTTTAGCAATAGGAGAGGTATCCTCGCAAGCAAAGAGGTTGCTTGCTTGTACCGAGAGAGCCTTGGCGGAAGGGATTAGGAAAGCAAGGGCGGGTGGACATCTTTCGGATATTTCCTGGGCAATACAGAGTTTTGTGGAGAAGCAAGGTTTCTCAGTTATTCGTAAGTTTGTAGGCCATGGGATTGGGAAAGAGATACATGAAGAGCCACGCATTCCTAATTTTGGCAGACCGCATCAAGGTCCACTGTTAAAAGAGGGAATGGTTTTTTGCATAGAGCCAATGGTGTGTACAGGAGACTATGAAGTGGAGATAGAAGCAGATGGCTGGACAGCAAGGACGAGAGATAGGAGTTTGGCTGCTCATTTTGAGCATATGGTAGTGATCAACAAAGGGGAAGCCGAGATATTGACCAGAGGTGAGTAGAAACAGATTTTTCTTTGCTTGTTTGCTATGTCCAAGGGTGACTTGATCCAGGTGGAGGGGAAGGTGATAGAGGCTCTCCCGAACGCAATGTTTCGGGTAGAGTTAGATAATGGACATAAGGTGTTAGCCCATATCTCAGGAAGAATGCGTATGCATTATATCCGTATTTTGGTAGGAGATAGAGTAAAGGTAGAAGTCTCTCCCTATGATTTAACACGGGGGAGGATTGTGTACCGGGAGAAAGGATGAAGGTTAGGGCATCAGTGCGCAAGATTTGTGAAAAGTGCAAGATTGTTAAGCGGAAAGGAGTGGTGCGAGTAATCTGCGATAACCCTAAACATAAACAAAAACAGGGATAAGGGACCTATTGCTTTAAGAAAATAAAGGAGGGAGAGGTGCCAAGGATTATTGGTATAGACATTCCCAAAGAGAAGAGGATAGAGATTGCGCTTACCTATATCTATGGTATTGGCAGATCTCTTTCTAATAAGATTTTGAATACTGCAGGTATAGACCCTAACAAGAGAGCAAAAGACCTTACGGAGGAGGAGGTTTCGCGTTTGGCCGGGATTATTCAAAGGGAGTATAAAGTAGAAGGAGAGTTAAGAAGGGAGGTGTCTCAGAATATCAAGCATCTTATAGATATTGGCACCTATAGAGGACTGAGGCATCGAAAGGGTTTGCCGGTAAGAGGACAGAGGACATCCACTAATGCGCGCACAAGAAAAGGACCGCGCAAGACTATCGGAGTAAAGAAAGCAAAGAAATCACCCACCGGCAAAGGTAAATAAATAGAGAGGAGGCTATGGCAAAGAAGATAAAGAGACAGGTGGAAGAAGGAATAATCCACATTAACGCTACATTTAATAACACCATTGTTACTATCACCGATAAACAGGGAAATGTTCTCTGTTGGTCAAGCACAGGGAGAGCGGGATTTAAGGGTTCTAAGAAATCCACACCTTTTGCTGGTCAGATGGCTTCAGAGGATGCGATTAAAAGGTCTGCAGAGTTAGGACTGAAGAGAGTAGAGATTCATGTCAAAGGAGCAGGACCAGGAAGGGAGTCAGCAATAAGGGCTTTAAAGCATGGGAATTTTACGGTTACCGCCATAAAGGATGTTACCCCTATTCCTCATAATGGTTGTCGTCCAAAGAAGAAGAGAAGAGTGTGATCTGGGAGAAGAAAGATGGGTAGATATATAGGTCCTAAATGTCGACTTTGTCGCCAGGAAGGGTTAAAACTCTTCTTAAAAGGAGCAAAATGCCAGTCGGAGAAGTGTCCTTTTTCTAAAAGACCCTATTCTCCTGGCCAACAGGGAAAGGTGAGAAAAAAACTCACGGATTATGGTATGCAACTTCGGGAGAAACAAAAGGTGAAGAGGATGTATGGAGTCTTGGAAAGGCAATTTCGCCTTTATTTCAAAAGGGCAGAGCGAATGAAAGGAGTGGTGGGAGAGAATCTGCTTACCCTCTTGGAGAGGAGGTTGGACAATGTTATCTTTCGTGCTGCTTTTGCTGTATCTCACTCTGCAGCACGACAGTTGGTTCGTCACAACTTTATTTATGTAAATGGCAAAAGGGTGAATATTCCTTCCTATCTGATAAACTCAGGAGATGAGATTAGGTTTGTGAAGGAGAAGAGTAAGGAGATGATAAAGAGAACCTTGGAGATTACCAAAGATAGGGAGGTGCCAAGCTGGTTAAAGAGAGATGAACAAGAACTTACTATCAGAGTGCTTCGTTTACCTAAAAGAGAGGATATCAAGATTCCTATCGAAGAGCAGTTAATCGTAGAGCTTTATTCTAAATAGCCATTCCAGAAACTACAGAGGAAGATTAACTTGAAAGGAGCGAGAAATTCTGTTTTCTTTATTATAGATTGAAAGGTAGAGTGTAATTTAGGAAGATAAAAGGGGGAAAGAGAGATGGAGAAAAGAGAGTTTGTAATGCCAGAAAAGGTAGAGTGCGATAAGGAGAGTCTTACAGATAGTTATGGAAAGTTTATTATTCAACCTCTGGAGCGAGGATATGGTCTGACATTAGGCAATGCTTTGAGGAGGGTATTGATTTCTTCCTTAGAAGGGGCAGCGGTGAATAGGATAAAGATAGAGGGGGTGTTTCACGAGTTCTCTACTATTCCGGGGGTATTAGAGGATGTTCCTCAGATTATTCTCAATCTAAAGAAGATGGTATTAAGGCTCCATTCCTCTGAACCAAAGACTGTGCGTATAGAGGCAAAAAAGAAGGGAGAGATAAGAGCGAAGGATATTATTAAAGATGAGAGCGTGGAGATTCTCAATCCCGATTTGTATATTGCTACCGTTTCTTCCGAGAAAGGTAAATTGATTATGGAGATAGAGGTGTGCTCAGGTAGAGGTTATCTTCCTGCGGAGATGAAAAAGGAAAAAGAGAAACCAATAGGAGTAATTGATGTAGATTCTGTATTTACTCCCGTGAGAAAGGTGAACTATCAAGTGGAAAATACACGGGTAAAGCAAATGACCAACTACGACAGACTAATTTTAGAGATCTGGACAAATAGAGCCATCTCCCCTGAGAAAGCGCTCATAGAAGGAGCAAGGATTCTCCAGAGACATTTAGAGATATTTGTAAATTATGGAGAGGAGAAAGGAGAAGAGAAGAAAGAGGAGAAGGAAAAGGGTTTGGAAGAACAACTCAACAGACCCATTACGGATATAGAACTTTCAGTAAGAAGTGCCCGTTGTTTGGAAGCAGCCAATATCAACACTATTGGTGATCTGGTGACAAAGACAGAAGAAGAGATGCTGGAGTATAAGAACTTTGGGAAGAGGTCGCTTTCAGAGATTAAAGAGGCGTTAGGGAAGATGGGTCTTAGTTTAGGGATGAAGAAGGAAGATAAATCTTTGAAGAATAAATAGCCAACTCGATTTAGGAGAGGAAAGAAGATGCGTCATCAGAAGATAAAAGGGAAGTTAGGATGTGCTACTGCGCAAAGGAAAGCACTTATAAGGAGTTTGGTGCGCGGGTTAATCATTAATCGCAAGGTTAAACTAACCCTTGCTCGCGCAAAACAGACAAAGAGGGTAATTGATAAACTTATAGATTTAGCCCAAAATGATGAGGTTAAGGCTCAGCGTCTTGCGTTCAGGCTATTGCAGGATAGAAAGATAGTGTATACCCTCTTTAGAGAAATAGCACCCAAGAAGATTCATAGCCGGCTTACTCATCTTCCTCCGCGCCGTGGCGATGGAGCAAAGATGGCGGTTTTGGAATTATGAAGTTTGCGAGCAGGGTAAGGAATGTTTCTCCTTCTGCTACTTTAGCCATCAGTGCACGAGCAAAAGAGATAAGAGCAACAGGAGAAAAGGTAATAAACTTTGCTGCTGGTGAGCCCGATTTTGACACTCCTGAGTTTGTGAAGAAAAAGGCAATAGAGGCAATCCAGCAGGGAAAAACAAAATATACTCCTGTCTCTGGGATTGAAGAGTTAAAGAAAGCGATTATTCGCAAATTGAAGGAAGAAAACAATCTAAACTATACCCCTTCCCAGATATTGGTCTGCACAGGAGCAAAGCAAGGAATCTATAACTTTCTCCAGGCAGTTTGTGAGGAGGGAGATGAGGTTATTATTCCCTCTCCCTATTGGGTAAGTTATCCGGAGATAGTAAATCTTTGTTCAGCCGTCCCTTTAATCATCCCTACAGAGAAAGTTAACGGATTTAAACTCACTCCTTCTCTTCTCAAGTCTTTTATCAGTGCTCACACCAAAGTTCTCATTCTTAACAGTCCTGCCAATCCCACAGGTGCTCTCTATACGTTTTCCGAATTAAGCAAGATCGCTGAGATCGCCGTGCGCCATGGTATCTACATTCTTAGCGATGAGGTGTATGAGAAGATTACCTATGAGAAGAAACATATCTCTATCGCTTCCCTGAGTTCAGAGGTCTATAGGTTGACAGTAGTGGTTAATGGTGTTTCTAAATCTTGGGCAATGACAGGCTGGCGAATAGGTTATGTTGCCGGGGATGAGCAGATAATCTCCAAGATGAGTGTTATCCAGAGTCACTCTACCTCTTGTCCAAATTCAATTGCTCAGTATGCGGCTTTAGCTGCTTTTGAAGAGAGGGAATTTCCTTCTCAGATGCTTATAGAATTCAGAAAGAGAAGAGATTATATCCTTAAGAAATTAGAAGAGATAGGAATTAGTTATATAAAGCCTGAAGGAGGGTTCTATGTTTTCTTTCGCATAAATTCTAAGGAAGATTCAAAAAGTTTTGCTCTTAAACTTCTGAACGAGGAAAGGGTAGCAGTAGTGCCTGGAGTTGCTTTTGGAAGAGAAGGGTGGATAAGGCTTAGTTTTGCTACCTCTTTTGAGGATATAAAAGAAGGGATGCAGAGGATAGAGAGGTTTGTTAGAAGGAGAGGTTAATGGGCAAGACTATTGCAGAGAAGATCTTAACTGCCCATAGCCGAAGGGAGGTCAAGGCAGGAGATATAGTGATTGCGGATGTGGACTTCTGTTTTGGCCAGGATGGCACATCAGACCTTATTATCAACAACCTTTTTCGTTTCTTTCCCCAGGGAAAGAGGATATTTGATAAACGCAAGGCCGCTCTGGTTATAGATCATAACTCTCCCTCTCCCAATCTTCGTGTTTCCAACATTCATCAGAAGATGCGCAGGTTTGCTCAGGAGGAAGGAATCAGACTTTTTGAAGCCGGAGAAGGAGTTTGCCATCAGGTAATATTAGAGAGTGGGCTGGTTAAACCGGGGGGGCTGATAGTAGGAGCAGATTCGCATACCTCTACCTATGGTGCCCTAAATGCTCTTGCTACCGGAATGGGTTCAACAGATACAAGCATTGCTTTTGCTTATGGAAAGAACTGGTTCAAGGTTCCCCAGACAATAAAGATAGTTTGCCGAGGCAGGTTAAAAAAGGGGGTGTATGCCAAGGATGTGGCGCTTTATCTAATTGGAGATTTAGGAGCAGAAGGGTGTACCTATTATTCTTTAGAGTTTACCGGAGAGGTAATCGAAGAGATGAGCATAGAATCAAGGTTTGTCCTGGCTAATATGAGTGTAGAGTGCGGAGCAAAGTGCGGGATAATGTTGGGGGACAGAAAAACAGAGGAGTGGTTAAGACAAACAGGGGTAGAAGATTTCTCTTTTGTCTTTCCCGATGAGGATGCTGAGTATCTAAGAATAGAGGAGTATGACTTCTCAGAGTTAGAACCGCAGATAGCCCAGCCCCATAGGGTAGATAATGTCTGTGGAGTTTCAGAGATAGGTGAGATTCACATAGACCAAGCATTTTTAGGAACCTGCACCAATGGAAGGTTAGAGGACTTAAGGATTGCTGCTCAGATATTGAAAGGAAGAAGGGTAAAGGAAGGGGTACGTTTTATCATCGCTCCTGCTTCTCGCAAAGTATTCTTGTCTGCCTTAGAGGAAGGAATCTTGCAGATATTAGCAGAGAGTGGAGGAATAATTGTCGCTCCTGGATGTGGTCCTTGTGTAGGTACGCACAACGGTGTCCCTGCGGATGGAGAGGTGGTTATTTCTTCGGCTAATCGAAACTTTAAGGGAAGGATGGGCAATCCTAAGGCGCATATCTTTTTAGCCTCTCCTGCTACGGTGGCTGCTTCAGCGATAGAAGGGAAAATTGCCGATCCCAGAAAGTATCTGTAGGGAAAAGGATTCTGGTTCGTTAAGAAATTTCTTATATTTTTAGCCAAAGGTTGAGGATAAAGTTAAGGGAGTTAAAATGGAGATGCAGGATTTATTTAAACTGGCAGTAGAGAGAAGAGCCTCTGATCTGCATTTAGCCGTAGGCGCTCCTCCTGCTTTGCGTATCAACGGAGAATTGGTAAGAACAGAACTTCCCACCCTTACTCCTGAGGAGAGCGAAAGACTGGTCTACTCACTTCTGAGCAAGGAACAGAGGGAGGAGTTTGAGAGAAGGTTGGAACTCGATTTTTCTCTTTCTATTCCCGGGCTGAGCCGGTTTAGGGTAAATGTCCATCGACAGAGGGGGAGTATAGAAGCAGCCTTTCGAATTATCCATTATCGTATCCCATCTTTTGAAGAGTTAGGACTCCCCCCCATAGTAGCAGAGTTTGCCCGTAAAGATAACGGCTTGGTGTTGATTACCGGTCCTACTGGGGTAGGTAAGACCACCACTTTAGCAGCGATGATTAATTTGATTAACCAAGAAAGAAAGTCTATGGTTGTGTGTATAGAGGATCCTATAGAGTATGTCCACCGGCATAATAAGAGTATTGTCAAACAGCGGGAGGTTTATTCAGATACCCACTCATTTGCTGAAGCCTTAAAGAGGGCATTACGCCAAGATCCGGATGTGATTGTGGTAGGAGAGATGCGAGATCTGGAGACAATCTCTCTTGCTCTGACCGCTGCAGAGACAGGGCACTTAGTGCTGGCTACTTTACATACCCCGGATGCTGCCCAGACCATCGACCGAATTATCGATGTTTTCCCTCCTTTTCAACAACAAACAGTGAAGGTGCAATTGGCAGGAAGTTTAAGAGGGATAGTTTCTCAACAACTCTTGCCTCGCTTGGATAATGAGGGGCGAGCGGTGGCGGTGGAGATACTGGTGAATACTCCGGCAGTGGCAAATCTAATCCGCGAGCACAAGACAGAGCAGATTCCTACGGTTATCCAAACCAGTGCAAATTTAGGAATGAGAAGTATGGATAGATCCTTGAAGGAACTTTACAAGAATGGAGTTATTAGTTATGAGGTTGCCATCTCTAAGGTAAGAAATCTGGAGGAGTTTAAAGACCTTTGAATCGAAAAAGACAAAAGCAGGCTTTTTCTATCTTTTAATCTAAAAATGAAGTTAAAAGGGTATGCAAAGAGATTTGGAGACGACATAAACACCGATGTAATTATCTCGGGAAGGTATAAGTTCTCTATTACCGATATGCAGGAATTGGGCAAGCATATTATGGAGGATATTCGAGCAGGGTTTTATGAGGAGATCAAGGATAAGGAAACAATTATTGTTGCCGGTCGGAATTTTGGCTGCGGTTCTTCCCGTGAACAAGCACCTCTGGCTATCAAAGCTGCAGGAGTTAAAGCAGTTATAGCCATCAGTTTCGCTCGCATCTTTTACCGAAACTCCTTTAATATAGGATTGCCACTGATTATCTGCGATACTACAGAGATTAAAGAAGGAGATTTTCTCGAGATTGATTTAGAGGAAGGGCGGTTAAGAATAGAGAAGGAGAGAGAGATAAAGTTTTTCCTTCCTCCTTTGATGCGAGATATCTTATCTGCGGGAGGAGGAATAGAGTATTTTAAGAGGCAAAGAGCAGGATGAGTATCCATAGAATAACCTTTGTTCCCGGAGATGGGATTGGTCCGGAGATAAGCATATTAGCCAAAAGGTGTATAGAGGCAACAGGACTGAAGGTAGAATGGGAGGAGAGGTTGGCTGGAGAGGAGGCGATAAGGAGATATAATAACCCTCTTCCCGAAGATACACTTTCCTCTATAAGAAGGAATAAAGTAGCTCTTAAGGGTCCCATTACTACCCCTGTAGGAGGGGGATTTCGTTCGGTAAATGTTGCTCTTCGTCAGAGGTTGGATCTTTATATATGTTTGCGTCCTTATAAATCTTTCAAAGGAGTTCCTTCTCCTTATAGAGATGTGGATATAGTGGTTATTCGGGAGAACAGTGAGGATTTATATGCGGGGATTGAATTCAGCATTTCTGAGAAGAGCACAAGAAGAATGATAGAGGAAATAGAGAAACTCTCGGGTAGAAGAATAAGAGAGGATTCTGCTCTTTCTATAAAACCCATTTCCACATTCGCCTCCAGAAGGATTTTTCGCTTTGCTTTTGAGTTTGCAAAAAGAAACAAGAGAAGAAAGATTAGTGCGGTGCATAAGGCAAACATAATGAAATGCACGGATGGACTATTTTTGGAGTGCGGGAGAGAGATAAGCAAGGATTATCCAGAGATTGAGTTTGAGGATAGGATTGTAGATAATATGTGTATGCAGTTGATTCGGAAACCGCAGGACTATGATATTCTGGTTTTGCCCAATCTATATGGGGATATCATATCTGATTTGTGTGCGGGGTTGATAGGGGGACTGGGAATGAGTCCGGGAGCAAACATTGGTGATGAGATAGCCATCTTTGAGCCTACCCACGGAAGTGCACCTAAATATAAAGGGAAAAACAGAGTAAATCCAACCGCTATATTTCTTTCAGGAGCAATGATGTTGCGATATCTAAATGAGGAAGAAAAAGCCCAGAAATTGGAAAAGGCGGTGGAAGAGGTGATAGAAGAAGGAAAGGTGCTTACTTATGACCTGGGGGGCTCAAGTGGAACAAAAGAGATGGCTGAGGAGATAATAAAAAAGATAGAGGAGAGAGGATGAGAAAGATAGGTATTATAGGTGCAGGAAGGGTAGGTGCAACCTTATCAATGCGTGTTGCTGAAGCAGGATTAGCCGATGTGCTCCTTATAGACATAGATAAGAAAATGGTGCAAGGCAAGGTATGGGACATAAACGATTGTTTGGCAGTGCTGAGTTCTTCAGCAAAGGTTGAGTGCTCCGATTATCCAGAACTTAAGGATGCGGATATAGTAGTAATTACTGCTGGCTTTGCTCGCCATCCCGGAATGAGCCGGGAAGACTTGGTTTTCAAGAATAAGGAGATTTTGCAGGAGGTAATAGAGAAGGTAAAGCAGAATGCTTCTCAGGCCATAGTTATTGTAGTGAGCAATCCTTTAGATGTAATGACCTACTGTGCTTATATACTCTCAGGGTTTCCCCGAAAAAGGGTTATAGGGATGTCCGGAGTTTTGGATAGCGCTCGCTTTTCAGGATTTATAGCCAGAGAGTTAGATGTTTCTACTCAAGATGTGCAAGCGATGGTTTTAGGGATGCACAGCGATTTGATGCTTCCCCTTATAAGATACTCTACAGTGTGCGGGATTCCTTTGCAGGAGTTGTTGGATAAGCAAGTAATAGAGAGATTGATAAAAAAGACTAAAGAACGAGGGGGAGAGATTGTTGCTTATGCGGGAAATAGCGCTTATTATGCACCTTCTGCGAGCGTCTTTTTGATGCTGAAGGCAATAATCAAGGATGAGAAGAGGATTCTTCCTGCCTGTGTTTATTTACAAGGAGAGTATGGGCTAAAGAATTTATGTTTAGGAGTTCCTGTGAAGTTAGGAAAGGAAGGGATAGAGGAAATTGTAGAGGTGCGCTTGACAGAGAGAGAAAAAGAACTACTTCATCTTTGTGCAAAAAAGATAAGAGAAGAGATTAAAAGATTGAATCTTTGATGAAAAAACCTTTCTTCTTACTTTTTCTCCTGTTTCTTTTCCCTCTTTTATCCCCCCTCTATTTTTGCTCCTCTCTTGTGCAGGATAAACGCATTCTTTTAGGCACTAATGTAGAGATTAAGGTAATCACCAAAGATAAAAGAAAAGCACAGGAGAAGATAGATTTAGCATTTAGAGAGATGAGAAGGTTGGAGAGGATATTCAGTGCTTATGACCCTAAAAGCGAATTGTCTTGGGTGAATAAAAATGCTTTTATACGGCCAGTAAGGGTGAGCAAGGAGTTATTCTATGTGCTTAAAGAGGTTATAAGGTTTGCTGAGATTAGCGGAGGAGCGTTTGATCCTACAATAAACTCTGAGGATAGGGGAGTGAGTTATAGAGATATCGTTCTGGATGAGAAAAAGAGAACAGTATTCTTTACTAAGCCGGGCTTGAGAGTAGACTTAGGGGGATGTGCAAAGGGTTATATTGTTGATTGCACAGCAGAGAGACTGAGAGATCTGGGGCTAAGATGTTTCCTGATAAATGCTGGAGGAGATATAAAAGCAGAAGGAAAGAACTGGAGAGTAGGGATTGAGGACCCTTTAAGCAGGGGCAGAGTGCTTAAGGTGCTAAAGTTAAAGGATAAGGCTATTGCCAGTTCAGGGAATTACTTACGTCCTCACATCCTTGATCCTCAGACCAAGAAGCCCGTAGAGAATGATTTATTGGAAAGTTCGGTGATTTCAGAAACTTGTCTTAAGAGTGATATCTTGGCGACAGCGGTATTTGTTTCAGGAAAAGGTGAAAGTTTAGAGTGGATAAAAAGGATAAAAGGAGTGAGACTAATAATGGTGCTCAGGGAAGGAGAGGGTGAGAGAATAGTAGAGTGGAGCGAAGGAAACCCTGTTTCCTTCAACTAATTGATTGAGGAGGAGAAATGGGCAGGAGAGTGGGGGTAGTGCTCATTTTTATCTTTGCCCTTTCTTTTCTCTATTCCGAGCAGGCGAGAAAGGAAAGGGCTCAGGAGGCAAGCAGGTGGGGATTTGAACAGGTGAAGGAGGATTTCTTTACTGGGGAGGAGAAAATTAGAGAAAGTTGGGAATGGGGAGAGGATTTGGAGCAAATAAAGTTATTCTTCTCTTCTATGTGGAGCGGGATTGCAGAAGCCTGGAGGAGAATGTGGGAAGGGATGCATATAGAAGAGCACTTTTACTCTGAGGAGCACGAATATGAGTATATTGTTTCCTATCTTAATCAATTGGCTTGGGATTATTATCAAGAGAAAAAACTGCAGAAGGCAGAGGAGATATGGAAGAAGGTGCTTGCTATAGACCCGGATAATCAGGAGGCGATTTGGGGGTTAGCAGAGATAGAAAAAAGATGAGATACATTCTTCTTTCCTTTATCTCTTTGCTTATTTTTCAGTTAAGCACCCTAAAGGCAGAGGAGATAAACAGGATTATTGCCGTAGTAAATGAGGAGGTAATTACTCAACAAGATCTGGATTACTATCTTCTTCCTTTATATAAACAATACGAAAACATCTATACCCATCAGGATTTGAGGAGGAAGATAGAGGAGGCAAGAAAGGAGATGTTAGAGCAGATTATAGAGGATAAACTCATCCTTCAGGAAGCAAAGAAGGAAGGTATTAAGGTAGAGGAAGAGGAGATAGAGAGAGAACTGGAGAGGGTGAAGGAGAAGTTTTCTTCCTCAGAGGAGTTCTTTAAGGCATTAGAGGAAGAATATTTAAGTATTCAGGAGTTAAAAGAGAGGTTTAAGGAGCAGATTATGCTTAAGAAAGCAGTAAAGAAGCATCTACTGGAGAAGGTAAGGATTACTCCTCAGGAGGTCTTTCACTACTATCAGAGTCATAAGAAGGAGTTTACTCATCCAGAGAGGGTTAAAGTAAGGATGCTTTCCTTTACTTCAAAAGAGAAGGGAATAGAAGCATGGAAGGAGTTAAGAAAAGGAGAGAAGTTTACTATAGTAGCACACAGATATGCCCAGAAAGAAGAGGTGAGGTTTATTGCCCGGGGCGAGATGGTTCCTGAGATAGAGAATATTATCTTTAACCTGAGAATAGGTGAGTTTTCTGGACTGGTAAAAACAGAGTTGGGTTATCATATCTTTAAGGTGGAAGGGAGAAAGCAGAAGCGCTTGTTGCCTCTTGAGGAGGTAAGAGAGAGAATTGAGCGAACTCTATGGGAGAGGAAGAGCGAAGAGGAAATGAAGAAGTGGACAAAGGAGTTGAAGGAGGAGGCTTACATTGAGATATTGAGGGAGTAGGTTAGAAGGATTTTTAGAGCATATCTTTATTGTGGACGATGGAAAAGAGTAAGCAAGGGGCTAAAGTAGTAGGGATTACAATGGGGGATCCTGCCGGAATTGGACCCGAGGTAGTGCTGAAGGCATTAGAGAGCAGAGAGATAAAGGAGACAAAGGCAAGATTTATTATTATTGGAGATAGAAAAGTGCTTAAGAAAAATAGCCAACTTCTAAGTATTAATCTTCCTGCCCAGGCAGAGGTGTTGGATCTTGCGAATATAAACTACCACTTCAGGATGGCTAAGGTGGACAGGAGGTTAGGGAAAGCGGTGCTGGAGTATATTAAAGAAGGGGTGAGGCTTGCTCAAGAGAAGAGAATAGATGCTTTGGTTACCGCTCCTATCAGTAAAGAAGCAATAAACTTAGCAGGCTACAGGTATGCGGGGCATACTCAATTACTGGCAGAGTTGACTCAGACAAAGGATGTGCGTATGTTGTTTAGCAGTCCTGTGTTGAAGGTAGTTCTCTTAACCACCCATCTCCCTCTTAAGGAGGTAAGTAAGTTGATTACTGCTCAGGGAGTATATAAGACTATAGTCTTGGCAGCCAAGTTTATGCACAGATATTTTGCTGGAGAGGAAAGAATAGGGGTAGCGGGTTTTAATCCACATGCAGGAGAGGAAGGCTTATTTGGTGAGGAAGAGAGGGAGATAAAAAAGGGGATATTTAGGGCTCAACAGGAAGGGGTAAAGGTAGATGGACCATTTCCTGCAGATACCCTCTTCTATCAAGCCTATAAAGGAAGATATAAATTAGTGGTGGCTATCTACCATGACCAGGGACTAATCCCTTTCAAACTTCTCTCCTTCAGGAAAGGGGTAAATATCAGTTTAGGTCTGCCTATAATTCGCACCTCTCCTTGTCATGGGACTGCTTTTGATATCGCTGGTCAGGGGGTAGCCGATCCAGATTCAATGATAGAGGCAATAAAGATGGCACTCTATCTTTCCCAGAGGTGTTGAGACCTCCTCTTTTTCTGCATCGATACCATTTTTTTCCTAAAAAGCGTTGGGGACAGCACTTTTTGGTAGACGATGAGGTGAAGGAGAGGATAATAAACTCTGCCGAACTGAGCTCAGAGGATATAGTCGTTGAGATTGGAGGAGGAGGGGGGGTGCTTACCGAGGAGTTAGCAAAAAGAAGTAAGAAGGTGGTCACTATTGAAAAAGATAGAGAATTGGTTAAAATATTAAAGGAGAAACTCAGAGATTTTTCTAATTTAGAGATATTAGAGAAGGATATCTTAAAAGTTAGATTTAAAGATATAAAAGATATAGAGAGAGCAGAAGAGTTAAAGGTAATAGGAAATCTTCCTTACTATATTAGCACTCCAATAATTTTCCACCTATTTGAACAAAGAGAGAGGATTAAATTTATTCTTATCTGTGTGCAGAAGGAATTAGGGGAGAGGCTGGTTGCTCAACCCGGAAGCAAGAATTATGGGATTCTTTCTATAAAAGCCAGGTTTTTTAGCCATCCCCGAATAGTATTTGATATTCCCAGGAGGTGCTTTTTTCCTGTTCCGCAGGTAGATTCCTGTTTGCTGAGATTAGATATTCTTAAGGAGAAAAGGTATGCGATAGAGGAAGATGTGCTTTTCAGGACAGTAGAAGTCTGTTTTGCTCAACGAAGAAAGACCATCTTGAATAATTTAGTTCAGGGGTTTTCTATGGATAAAGGCTTGCTCAAGAGGGTTCTTAAGGAAGCAGGAATAGATTATAGAGAACGTCCAGAAGCAGTTAGCATAGAGAAGTTTATCCTTCTCGCAAATCGGCTCAGGAGCACTGGCTAAAGGTTCAATGCTTGCAGGAGGGCAGATGTTTATTCAGAAGGGAGAAGTGGAGTATATTGAAAGATTAGCACGGATAAGACTGGAGGAGAAAGAGAGAAGAGAGATAGTGAGAGAGTTGAGCCAGATTCTGGAGTATATAGATATGCTGAAAGAGGCAAAGATAGAGGAAAGATTGAGTTTCAGTAAAACAAAGCCTCTTCTTAGAGAAGATGAGATAAAGCCTTCTCTTGATCAAAGAAAGGTGCTGGAGAGCGCTCCCCAGAGAGAAGGTGATTTTTTTAAAGTCCCCAAGGTGCTCTGAGGTTTTGGGCAGATTATCAGGGAGATGAGATAATGTTATATTGTTTGATAATGGCTGGGGGGAAAGGAGAAAGATTTTGGCCTAAAAGCAGGATAAAGAGCCCAAAACAGATGCTTTCTGTGGCTACTCGTAAGACGATGATAGAGGAGACATTAACACGGCTTGAGACATTTATCGATAAAAGCAGAATCTTTGTTATTACCAATAAGGAGCAAGTTGCTTCTTTAAGGAAATTAGCCCTGCTGGAGAGAAAAAGGGTTATTGCCGAACCCCTCTCTTGCAATACTGCACCTGCTATTGGTTTAGGAGCGATACTAATCAAGAGAGAGAATCCGCAGGCAATAATGGTATGTTTGCCTGCAGACCATATCATCTCTAAGAAGACAAGATTCCGGCGCGTTCTTTCCTTAGCCTCCCATCTAGCGCGTCAGAGAGACGCTCTGGTGACTATCGGGATAAATCCTACCTATCCTGCCACAGGATATGGATATATCCGAATAAAGAAGATGGAGGATAAAAAGGAAGGGGTGTTTGAGGTGGAAGGGTTTACTGAGAAACCGAGAAAGGAGGAAGCAGAGAGGTTTCTGCGTAGTGGAAGGTATTTATGGAATAGTGGGATATTTGTATGGAAGGTCTCGGTTATCCTGAAGGCAATCAAGGAACATCTACCCCAACTTTACACTGCGCTTATGAGAATAGAGAGATCTTTAGGAAAAAGAGAAGCGAGGAAGGTGATAAGAGAGGTGTATTATGAACTAAAACCTATCTCTATTGACTATGGAGTGATGGAAAAGGCAAGAGAGAATGTTTTGGTGATAAAAGGAGACTTTGGCTGGACGGATATGGGTTGTTGGCGCGCCTTTTGGGAGTTTCACAAGAAGGATGAGAAAGGAAATGTCTGCCAAGGCAGGAGTGTGAATATAGATACCCATAATTCTCTGATTATCGGGGATAAGAAAAGGATGATCGCTACTTTAGGATTATCAGATATGGTAGTAGTGCAGACAGAGGATGCTACCTTAATCTGTCCCAAGGAAAGGGCGCAGGATGTGAAGATACTGGTGAAAGAGATAAAGAGACGAAGAGGGATGAGCAGGTTTCTGTAAGGGATATGGACTACAGACATACTCTAAATCTACCCCAGACTGAGTTTCCTATGCGTGCCCACCTTAGCCAGAGAGAACCGCAGATTGCTCGGCAGTGGGAAGAGAAGGGGATATATGCCCTTTTAAGAAAAGCACGCAAAGGCAAGAAGAAGTATATTCTTCATGATGGCCCTCCTTATGCTAATGGGCATATTCATATTGGGCACTCCCTGAATAAGATTCTTAAGGATATAATTCTAAGATATAAATCAATGCGCGGTTTTGATACGCCTTTCATCCCGGGATGGGATTGCCATGGTCTGCCCGTGGAACATCAGTTATTCAAGGAGATGAAGATAAGCAAGGAGGAGATCAGTCAAGAGGAGTTTAGAAAAAAAGCCCTGGATTATGCGCAGAGGTTTGTGCAGATTCAAAAAGAGGAGTTTAAGAGATTAGGAATATTTGCAGATTGGGAGCATCCCTATCTGACAATGGACAAAGAGTATGAGATTAGGATTATTCAGGCATTTACCAGACTCTTTAAGCAAGGCTATATCTACAGGGATTTAAAACCAGTGTATTGGTGCCCTCATTGCGAGACTGCCTTAGCCGAAGCAGAGATAGAGTATGAGGATGTATCTTCTCCTTCTGTATATGTAAAGTTTGAACTGCAACCTCCCTACAGGAGATTGCAAGAGGAGGATAAACCCGTTTTTATTCTCATCTGGACTACTACACCCTGGACCCTTCCCGCAAATGTCGCTATTGCTCTCCATCCTCTGGCTAAATATAGTCTTCTGAGGTTATCTCTTTCAGATAAAAAAGAGGTGGTGATAATCGCTCAAGATTTGATAGAGAAGATAGTAAAGAAAGCAGGAGTGAAGGAATATCAGATTATTGGTACAGTAAAGGGAGAAGAACTTGAAGGGCTAAAGTGCTCTCATCCCTGGCTGGAGAGAGAAAGCAGAGTGGTGCTTGCCGATTTTGTAGACCTTAGCGAAGGGACGGGGTGTGTGCATATTGCTCCCGGACACGGGATAGAAGACTATGAGGTAGGGCGGAGGTATAAACTGCCTATTATCAGCCCGGTAGATGAAAGAGGATGCTTCAATGATGAGGTGCAGTTCTTCAAAGGGATGAATGTTTTCTCCAGTAATACACAGATAGTAAAGAAATTAGAGGAGAGAAAGGCGCTTTTTCCTATAGAGGAGCAAATAATCCACTCCTACCCTCATTGTTGGCGGTGTAAACACAAGGTTATCTTCCGTGCCACTCAACAGTGGTTTATGAAGGTAGACCATCAGTCTTTGCGCAAGAGATGTATAGAGCAAATCGATACTCAGATAACCTGGATTCCCTCCTGGGGAAGGCGAAGGATAAGCAGTATGCTTTCTTTTCGTCCTGATTGGTGTCTTTCTCGTCAGAGGTATTGGGGAGTACCTATTCCTATTTTCTACTGCCAGAAGTGTAATAAGGAGTTAACAGATAGTGATGTCTTAGATAAGGTGGAAGAGTTAGTAAGAAAGGAAGGGCTTGAAGGTTGGTTTGTTCGTTCTCCTGAGCAGATATTACCTGCGGATAAAAGGTGTTCAGAGTGTGGCGAAAGGAAGTTTGTGAAGGGGAAGGATATCTTGGATGTTTGGTTTGACTCTGGAGTGAGCCATTTTGCAGTATTGCAGAAAGAGGAGGATCTATGTTATCCTGCAGATTTGTATTTAGAGGGCAGTGATCAACATAGAGGATGGTTTCAGAGTTCTTTGCTTACCGCAATGGCTCTCGTAGGTCAGCCTCCTTTCAGATGCGTGCTTACCCATGGTTTTGTGGTGGATGGAGAGGGAAGAAAGATGTCCAAGTCCTTAGGCAATGTTATCTCTCCTCAAGAGGTAATTGCTCATCAGGGAGCGGACATCCTTCGACTCTGGGTCGCTTCTGCAGATTACAATGAGGATGTCAAACTTTCCTCTTCCATTTTAGAAAATACCATCCAAGCCTACAGGCGCATAAGGAATACCGTACGTTTCCTCTTATCCAACCTTTTTGATTTTGATCCCCAAAAGGATAAGATAGAGTATAAGCAGATGTTGGAGATAGATAGATGGGCGATAGGAGAGAGCCAAAGGCTGTTGAGGGAAGTAACCCAAGGCTATGATAGATTCGAATTTCACAAGGTTGCCCAATCTCTTCAGAACTTCTGCGCACTAAAAATGAGCGCTTTCTATCTGGATATTCTCAAAGACCGCCTATATACCTTTGCTAAAAATTCTATGGAGAGACGGTCTGCTCAAAGTGCTCTTTATCAGATTCTGCTTATCCTTGTTAAGATAACCGCTCCTATTCTGGTCTTTACTGCGGAGGAGATCTGGGCACACATTCCAGGGAAGAAAGAGGAAAGCGTGCACCTTTCTCTTTGGCCGGATGAAGAGGAGATAGAGAAGGAGTTGGAGGAGAAATTTAAGAGGTTGTTTGAGATCAGAAACAAGGTTTGTGAGGCTTTAGAGGAGAAGAGGGCGAGGAAGCAAATAAGGAGTTCTCTGGAGGCAAAGGTGATTTTAGAGGGAGGAGATGAGAAATTAAAAAGGCTTTTGGAGGAGAGCAAGGAACAACTTCCTTCTATTTTTATCGTTTCCCAAGTAAGCCTGGAAGAAGGAGAAGGAGAGTTGAGGATTAGAGTAGAAAAAGCAGAGGGAGAGAAATGCGCGCGTTGCTGGAACTACTCACCAACTGTGGGAGAGGATGAGGAGTATAAGGATTTATGTGCTCGCTGTAGAAAGGTTTTGGGGAGAAGCACACACTGAAAAAGTTCAAAAGCATATTGAACAAGAAGTTATGAATTCTTTCCACCACCTTTCCACCCCAGGGGTGGAAAGTGGTTCTGACTTGCCTCGGAGTAAGAAAAAGTGATATGGGGACAACTTCTCTATTGTCCCTATGAAGGAGGAGGTGAAGAATGATAAATAAAAACAAGTTATCCACCCTGTTAAATTTGCGAAACGACTATTTAACAGGGTCAAAGTTTAAGGAAGGTAGGAGGTTAGGGATAATTCTTCTGTTTCTTTCTTTTTGCGTTTTGGTCGACTTTTTGTGTTTTAGCGTTTCTGCTGATGAGATAAAAATCCATACTATTGTAACCCCAATAGGAAGCCAATCCGAGAAATGGGGAGCGGCAGGATTGATGGTTTGTATTGGAGGAAAACCCATAAATCAAGGGGGATGTGGAGAGAATGATATAAATGGTGTTAGCATAAAGACCCCCACGGGAACAAAGACAATAGATATTAAACAGGAAAATTGCGATACCGCCTCTGCAGGCGAGCATTGTAATAAGGTTATATTCTTCATTGATGAGAATAATAACCATGAGTTTGATGATGGTGATACAATCTATGAGGTGAGAGGAACTGGGGGAGGAGAATGCCCGGAGGGATTTTCTCCTTTTTACTATGATTGTAATGCGGGCGAAGATTCTTATGGTTCATGGAGTCTATCAACATATCCCCCTCCGGGAACTGATGAGTGTGGTAGTAGTAGTTTAGAACCCTTTACCTGCTCCCCAACTGATGTCAAAACTGATTGCGAAGATTGGGCAGACTGGATTGTATGTTGCAAGCAAGCTACATCAAACCACGGATGTCTTCGGAGGGTAACTTGCCGACATGCGAAATGTATGATATGCGTATCCGAGGACTAAAAAATGAGAGAAAAGGAATGAAGTGAGTATCATTCCCAATCTGATAGATCCTCGAACAATCCTTTCTCCTTTACAAGTTTCTCATAAAAATTATAATTTGTCCAATATGTTATGGACTTATACAAAACTTGACAAAGCAAGGGGAAGGTATTATATTAAGTAAAGGCTACCAGTCAGATGCTTTGGGAGAGGGGAGGATGAGGAAGGATTCAGAAGAGGAGGAAAGGAGGGCATATAAGCGTATAGATTTTCGCTTTCCTTTGCGCTATCGTTTACTCTCCGAATGTGATAGATTTCCGGAACTACGCAAGATTCACTCTACTCTGGCTCGGGATATTGGAAAAGGAGGGTTGTGTTTAAGGAGTGAGAGGTTTATTCCCAAATATGCACATTTATTGATAGAAAGCGCTCCTTTTTCTCCCTATTGGCGGGCAAGGGCAGAGGTGCGCTGGATTCAAAGGATAGGCTATAGTGAGAGGTATAATATAGGTCTGAAGTTTAAGGAGCAGGAGAAGAAAATAGAGGAGATTGTCAAACTATACTATCCAGAATGAAAAATCCTCCCTTTTTTGTTCTCTTTATATCTCTCTGGTTAGTAGTTTTACTATCTACTCCTGCCCTCCCTTATTCCCCTTCAAAAAGCGAATCTGCTCGTCTTAAAGGGACTGCCCAAGGATGGTTTTGTTCAGGGTTTTCTTTTTTTCAACAAGGGGATTATGAAAGAGCAAGAAAGGAGTTTAGGAGGTTAGTAAAGCGATATCCTCATTCTTCCTATGCCTATAAAGCAGAGTATTACTTAGGAAAACTTTTGGAGGTGGCAAAAAAGCCTTATCAGGCTTTTCAGAGATATAAAAGATGTGTGGATAATTATCAATCTGGGCAGGAGTGGGAAAAGGCTCTGGAAGGGGAGTATAGAGTGGGCGAGTTTTTTCTTGCCCAAAAGCCCGCAAGATTCTTGGGTTTAGACCTCTCTGTGCCTTTAGAAAGGGCGATAGAAATATTCCAAGAGATAAGAAGACAAGCACCTTCCACAAAATGGGGGGTATTGGCTAAATATAGATTGGGCTTTTGCTATCAGGGGCTAAATAGATGGGAGGAGGCAATCAAAGAGTTTGAGGAGTTTATCAAATACTACCCTACTCATCCTTATGTGCTTTCCGGAGATGCCCACTATCAAATCGCCTTCTCTTACTTCAGAAGTGCTTTATCCAGAGGCTATGATAAACAGAGATTAAGAGATGCTCTCGAGTATTTAGAAAATTTCCTCCATCTTTACCCTCAAAACAAATATGCAGAGAGGGCAAAGAAGGAGATTAGACAGATTAAAGAGCGTTTGGCAGAAGAGTTATTTAATATTGCCGAGTTCTATCTATCCCAGGGGCATAGAAGAAGTGCAGATCTCTATTATCAGGAGATTATAGAGACCTACCCCAAAACCTCTCAAGCAGAGAAGGCAAGACTTTTGCTGAAGAAAAGATAGAAGAAGTAAAAACTATCAGATGAAGAGGCAAAGATGAGAAAAGCGCTTCTTTTTCTTCTCTGCATATCTTTTATTTCTTGTGGTTATGTTGCCCATTCTACTTTGCCCAAAGGGGTTAAGATCGCTGTGCCTGTGTTTAAAAACTCTACTTATAAAGAGGGAGTGGAAGTGAAAGTAGGGAAGGAGGTAATCAAAAAGTTTATTAATGAGGGAACAGAGGTTGTTGGGAGCCCGGATAATGCAGATTTTCTATTGAGCGGAACCTTGATTGCTTATGAAAAAAAGCCTTTAAGGTGGGTGAAAGGTATAGAAGAGGAGATAGAAGAATATCGGCTAATCTTGACCGCTCATATTACCTATAAAGACCTGCGTACTAATGAAGTTCTCTTGGATACTCAGGTATCCGGAGATACTGATTACTTCATCAGGGGAAACAAAGCAAAGGATGAGGAGAGTGCGGTTGAGGAGGCAGCACAGGATTTAGCAAAGAATATTGTGGATGCAATATGTGAACAATGGTGAGAAAGGAGACAAGAGAGGGGTATTTTAACCTATATCTAATAGTAGGAGAAGACAAGTTTTTAAAGGAGGAGGAGATTGGAAAGATAAGAAAGGGTATTTTCTCCTCTTCAGTGGAGGAAGGATTTAATTACCATATCTTTGACGCTCAAGAGAAGATAAATATAGAGGAGGTTATAGGGTTATCCAGGCTCATTCCCTGGCAAGCCAGACATCGCTTGATAGTGGTAAATAATATCGAGTTTCTTAATGTAAAGGATAAAAAGAGATTACTTTCCTTCTTCGACACTCTTCCTTCCCATACAATATTAGTCTTGACCTCTTCCAAGATGAGAGAAAAGGAGGAGGTTTATCAGGGTATAAAAAAGCGAAGATTTAGCAAGGTTATCCATCTTTCATCTCCTTTTTTCAAGATAGAGCAGTGGATTAGAGAAAGGATAAAGAAGGAAGGGAAAGAGATAGATGCAGAGGAGGTGCGGTTTATAAGAGAAAGAGTAGGGAAGGACAGGCATACTTTAATAGAGAGTATTGATAAACTTCTATCTTATATAGGAGACAAAAAGAAGATAGAAAAGAGGGATATTGAGGAGATGATTACAGAAGGGAATCTGGGGTCAGCCTCTGAGTTGCTGGAGGCGTTAAGAGAAAGGGATAAGAAGAGTATAGAGATTCTTCATCAACTCTTTTTGCAAAGACAGAAGCCCGAAAGGCTCCTTGGTCTCCTGTTCTGGGAGATAGAGAGGTGGGGAAAGAACAGGAAAACAGATAGGTTAGGAAGAAAAAGAATAAAACTATTTCTTCAAACGGACTTAATGCTCAAAACTTCTTTTTTAGATGCTCAGACTGCTCTTGAACTGCTATTGATTAGACTGTGTGAAGATATTTTGCCAGACGAGACTTCTGACGAGCCGCCTTCCCTTTCTTTATTACCTTTTTAGCCACTGCTTTATCCAACTTTGCTTGTAGTTTTCGAAAGGTCTCCTTTGCTTCCTCAAGTTTCTTTTGCTGAAGAAGAGTTTTGGTTTCCTTGATGAGTGTCTTTAGTTCTTTCTTTACTCTCTTATTTCTCTCTCTTCTTCTTTTATTCTGTCGTAAGGCTTTAAGTGCTGAGGGGGTATTAGGCATTTTCTTTGATAATTGTAATTATTAAATTTTTAGATTTAGATTTCCTGATAACCAATATCTAATTATATCCTATTCATTGCTTTCTGTCAAATATGTCCTTTAGATCTTTAGCCAGATCCACATTAGGAATAAGTTTTGCTACTTTTCTCAGCCGTGTTTTAGGTCTCCTGCGTGATATCTTTTCTGCCCATCTGTTTGGAACCACCGGGGTCTGGGATGCTTTTTTGATAGCCTTTATGATTCCCAATCTTCTGCGTCGTTTATTTGCTGAAGGGGCTTTTTCCAACGCCTTTATTCCTGTTTTTACTGAATATCTACACAAAAAAGATATTAAAGAGACAAAAAAATTAGCAGATGTTACTTTTACTTTTCTACTCATTCTCCTTCTGATAACAGTAGGAGGGGGAATCCTATTTATAAACTTCCTTATAAATAGATTAACTTTCTCGCCCAAGGTTTATCTAACCCTGCGTCTTCTTCGTTTTCTTCTTCCTTATATCCTTTTTCTCTCCCTCGCCGCACTGATTATGGGTATCCTGAATTCTTATAAGCATTTTATTATTCCCGCTTTTGCTCCTTTGTTCTTGAATATCTTCTGGATTCTTTCTCTCTTTTACCTCTGTCCTCGTTTTGGGAAGAGTTTAGAAGAGAAGATATGGGGAGTAGCGATAGGAGTGCTTTTAGGAGGATTAGCGCAGTTGCTTATCCAACTTCCCCCTTTGCTTAAAAGAAAATTCTTCTTGAAATTGGATTTTTGTTTTTTTCATCCCGGATTGAAGAGGATTATCTTGCTCATTCTTCCCGGAGTAGTAGGTTTGGCAGTTACTCAGATAAATATTATAGTAGATTTTGTGTTGGGCTTTCTTTTAGGAAATGGGGCTATCTCTTCCCTCTGGTATGGGAATAGGCTAATGCAGTTTCCCTTAGGGGTATTTGGAGTTGCTTTAGCCACCGCTGTTCTTCCTCATTACTCCAGTTATGTAGCCAAACAGGAGTATAAGAGGCTGATGAGAATGCTCTCTTTTGCTTTGCGTATGGGCTTTTTGATTATCTTGCCTTCCGCAGCAGGCTTGATTGCCTTAAGGTTTCCTTTAATCAGACTCTTTTTTCAACGAGGGGCGTTTACTGCTCTTTCTACCTCACGCACTGCCTATACCCTGTTTTTCTACTGTTTAGGGCTATTTGCTTATGCAGGAGTGAAGATTATCGCTCCTGTTTTTTATTCCTTTCAGGACACTAAAACCCCTTTAAGAATTGCGGTGATAGCGATGCTGGCTAATATAGTGCTTAATCTTCTGTTGATGATTCCTTTGCGAGAAGGAGGATTGGCTTTGGCTACCTCCCTTTCCAGCACCTTAAATTTTTTCCTTCTTTTTTTCACCTTAAAAAGAAGATTAGGAGATATAGAGGAGAGAAGGATATTGAATTCTTTTGTAAAAATTCTATTTTCTGCTATAATAATGGGTATAGTGTGCGCTTCTCTTTCTACTTTTGTTAATGTAATCGTTTCTGTACTGATAGGAGTTCTATCCTTTACCTTTTTTTCCTTTATTCTTAAGGTTGAAGAGATGGAGGAGATCAGGAGATGGCTGAAAGGGCTGATAAAAAGATAAGCACTTTTCAGAGGGAGGTTTTTAGAGTGGTTTCTCGGATACCTTTAGGTGAGACTCGCAGTTATAAGTGGGTAGCCCAGAGTTTGGGGAAAAAGGAGAAGGCACGAGCAGTAGGGAGAGCATTAGCAAATAATCCTTTCCCTTTACTTATTCCTTGCCATCGGGTAATTTGTTCCAATGGAAAAATAGGAGGGTATGTGCTGGGTAGGAAGGTAAAGCAGGAATTGTTGAGAATAGAAAAAGGGATTGTAGAGGGTTCTTTTAAAGGTAAAGGTATTGCCAAATACAAAGAAATATGGTATAAAATTAGGTTAAGCACTCAGTAAAGTAACTGGATAGAGTTTGACAGGCAGGGATGATTCATCCTACTGCTATAGTAAATAAAAATACGCAATTGGGAAAGAAAGTAAAGATAGGGGCTTATTCTATTGTGGGAGAAGATGTAGTTATTGGAGATGGAACAGAGGTAAAGGAGAGAGTAGTTTTGGAGAATGTGCATATAGGAAGGAATTGCCAAATATTCAGCGGAGCAGTTATTGGCACCATTCCTCAAGATTTGAAATTCAAGGGAGAGGAGAGTCGGGTTAAGATTGGAGATAATAACATCATTCGGGAGTATGTAACTATAAATCGGGGAACAGCGGCTAAAGGTGAGACTGTTATTGGTAATAATAACCTAATTATGGCTTACTCGCACATTGCTCATGATTGCTTACTGGGAGATGAGATAATTATTGCTAATGCAGGAAATCTTGCCGGGCATGTGAATGTAGAGAATAAAGTAGTTATTGGTGGTTTAGTAGCAGTACATCAATTTGTGCATATAGGAGAGTTATCCATTATCGGTGGGTGTTCAAAGGTAATCAAGGATATTCCTCCTTATTCGTTGACCGATGGTCATCCCGCAAAGGTCTATGGATTAAATAGGGTAGGTCTGCGGAGAGCAAACTTCTCTCAAGAGTTGATAGAGGAATTGAGAAAGGCATTCAAGGTTATATTTTTTTCCTCTTTGCCCCTTAATGTTGCTTTAGAGAAGATAGAGAAATCCTCTTCTTGTCCCCAAATTCTGCATTTGATAGAGTTTATTCGC
>Ga0164311_10000097_pt1 | contig 31834 bp, 26 predicted proteins | sample GuaBasSedimGuay2_FD_121796 | JGI IMG/M metagenome (GOLD analysis project Ga0164311, IMG submission 121796) | Subseafloor sediment microbial communities from Guaymas Basin, Gulf of California, Mexico - Guay2, Core 4569-9, 9-12 cm | ecosystem: Environmental > Aquatic > Marine > Hydrothermal vents... | reverse complement strand
TTTTCACTCAACCTTAATCTTGGTATCTTATTACCCGTATGACTTAATAGTGGTGATAATGCTCTTTTCACGGTGTTAATGTTCTCTGATATTATGCTCATACCTGTCGGAAATAGCACTCTGTGAAGCAGAATGGATAGGTGTCTTCTTATGGCATACTTTCTCGCAAATGCCACTTTACTACCTTTCAGGTAACAGGCAATAGTAATGGGAATGGTGCGTGAGACACTATGAAGGTCTACTACATAGTGATAACCTTTGCCTGCAATTTCACCCGCCATTTTTAGAATACCATTGAGGTTCTTAAATCTCTCTTCATCTACCGGTATTGGTGATACACCGAAATGCTCAACCAGTTCTGTGTATTTTGAATAGGTAAGATAGTCAATCTTTGCCCCCTTAAGAAATTCTTTAATCAATCCTACTGCAGGATAGGTCCTTGCTATATCGCCCAGAGAAGACAACCGTATTATCAGGACCTTCACCATTTTAGATATTACCTGTTTAATATTTCCTTTATGGTCTTTTCTGCATAATCTCTGTCATTGAATGGAACCTTTTTGTCATCATACACTATAAATCTCTCATGTCCCTTTCCAGCAATCACAACCATATCCCCTCTTCTTGCTTCTGTAAGTGCTTTCTTAATGGCTTCACCCCGGTCAAGAACTGTCTCTGCCTTATCCCTATTCTTCTCGTCCACACCATTTAGGACATCTTTTGCTATCTTGTCCGGCTCTTCACCATAGGGGTCATCGGTTGTGATTATGAACCTGTCAGAGAGTTCAGCGATTATCCTGCCCATCACCGGTCTCTTGGACTTGAACCTTAAGCCGGTTGCACCAAATACAGTTATCAATCTACCTTTCTTAATCTGATGCCTCAATTCGGTCAGTAGAAATCTCAAGCTCTCGGGTGTATGAGCATAATCAATTATTACCCTGAATGGTTGTCCAAGTTTTATCTCTTCCATTCTCCCTGGAGGTGCTTCTGCCCTTTCAATTTGCTCTTTAACGATATTGGAGTCCATTCCCAATTCTATCAGTGCTATGGCAGATAAACCGATGTTCTCAGCATTAAAGGCGCTCATCAAGGGAGACCGTAATGAGATTGTATATCTGTCACTTGTGATTTCTATAGTTTTCTGGCTCTTTTCATCTGATGGTAGCACCATCTTCACTTCGGTGCCCGGTTCGGAAGATACACCTATTGTCTTTATATGAGATATACCTTTAGCCATGTTGTATAATCTCGCTGACCACTGGTTGTCAATATCTATGATTATCTTGCCCCCTGGCTTGATGATATTAAGTATTTTGCTCTTCGCCTTGAAATACCTTTCAATGTCCTTATGAAATTCCAGGTGCTCCGGGTATAGGTTTGTAAATATTGCAATGTCAAGTTCAATGCCAGAGACCCTATCCTGTGCAAGTCCATGGGAGGATATCTCAATCACCGCATACTCACTCCCTTTATCAAGGGCATATGCGATAAAGGGAATTAAAATAGTAGATTCAGGGGTGGTTCTGAATGAATACTCATAATAGTCACCGAAATACCTCCCGACTGTGGAGGATAAAGCCACTCTGCCTATACTATCATTTAATGATTTATATAGGATATAGGATATGGTAGTTTTGCCCTTCGTCCCAGTAATGCCAAAGACCTTCATGCTGTTGCATGGATTGTCATAGAATTTGGCAGTTAATCTGCCCATGGCTCTTCTCACATTTGGGGTGATGATAGTTGGGATTCCAAAATTATGGTATCTCTCAGTAAGGACTGCTACTGCACCATTTGAGATTGCCTCTGATATAAACTCATTACCATTGAAACTCTCTCCGTTTATGGCACAGAATATATTGCCATACCTTACCTGTCTTGAGTCGTGGGTAATTCCCGTTATCGTTGGATTGTCATCTCCTATGAGTTTTATATTATGTATGTTTTTGATTAAGGAATGTAGGTCTGTGGCTCTCTCTATCATTGCTCACTATTTTATAATTGCCACCTTACCTGTCAATCTACCGTCATTTCCACCTATGACCCACAGATATATGCCTGACTCTATATCATTAGAGCCAGATACAGGCCATAAGACACTATCTCGTCCCTCTATGTCTATTTTCTCTATTAGGTCTCCAGATATTGAGTATATTGACAGCGTTTCAAACCCACCGACGCCGGCGAATATAATACCTTCAGAGGTTGCACTGTCCGCCCTATATGGGTTAGGAAACACCACCACCTTTGGTCGGTCTTCCGTGGTCTCCAGAGAGATGGGCTCTATAAGAGTGAGGGCTGTGGCTGCATTCAACCTCGCTGTCAGTGATTGATAGTTGAAGTTGAGATGTTCAATACGGTCTTCTGTTGTGTGGTAGTATGGATACCAGTGGTCGCCCGGATGCTCAATATTACAGATAGCCGGGTATCCGTTCTCCCAGAAGGGGATATGGTCGCTCCCACCACTGCCCTCCTGATGAGGGTAGATGGTTATCTCCGGTAGGTATAATTTGCCGACTTCATAGATATAGTCCCCCAGCCAGGTGTATGGCTCTGTGTCCCTAATATCAAGGTCTATTATATCCTCATCAAGATAGGCAATCATATCCATATTCAGCACTGCAACGATGTTCATATCGTTTTCCCTCGCCCACTCTGCATAAGCCCTACTACCCCATAATCCCTGCTCCTCACCACTGACCAGAAGGTATCTTATGGTTCGTTTCGCCCTTACATCTCTGAGTGCCTTTGCGATAGTGAGCACCGCTGAGGTTCCGCTCGCATTATCGTCGGCTCCGGGGGCAGTATCCCAGGGGAGATTGGATATAGAATCGTAATGGGCAACAAGAATTACCTCCTCATCCGGGTATTCGTAACCCATCTTGCTTCCAACCACATTCTTCCAGTTCAGTTTGCCAAACTCTCCAAGGTTCACCTCCTCCCAGGTTTCACCACCATCCTCAGAGCGTAGTATCCTGCCGACACCAACAGCGAAGAGAGTATTGTATCTCAATGAAGAGATACCGAAGAGTGTTCCGAAGGGGATGTCGCTCTCCACCTCCTCCCAGGTCTCGCCACCATCTGTGGTGTGGAATATGACATCAATGCCACAGCACCACCCTTCCTGACTGTCTTTGAAGTCCACACCTATCAGGTATTCATCTCCCTCTCGCTGTATCTCCCATGTTTCACCGCCATCCTCTGTGTGAAGTATGGTTCCCTTAAATCCAACAATCCAGCCCACATTCTCATTGAGGAAGAATACTTTTCTTAGCATTGCATCGGTATTGGGAATATCAACTTCGGACCAATTATCGCCTCCATCCTCCGTCTTAAGCAGGGTTCCTGCATCACCGCATACAAAACCCTTTTCCTGGTTTATGAAGGTGATAGAGTGGAGTTCTATTGGCGAGATGTTGTGGGCAACATACCAGGTGTCTCCAGAATTATTGGTTTTTAGTATCTGTCCCTCTTTGGTCGTCATAAAGCCGGTGTTTTCATCAAGGAAATGTATATCCAGATAGTGGTAATCAAATCCGGTATCTATGGTCTGCCAAAGTGTTCCATCACTGGTTCTTGATATCTCCCTATGATACCCTGCTATCCAGCCCTTATTGCTATCAAGGAAGTATATGGCGGCGCCTATGACCCTTGATTGACTTCTATCAAAGTTATTGCCATTGTCGTCAGAATGAAAGACATAGCCCGACTTCATAGGGAACCATATCTCGCTTCTGTCGGGAAGACGGTGTAAATCCTGAATCCAGCAGTGTTCCCCTAGGTCATATTGATATGTAAAAACCCTTGAATCGTAGCCCCACTCTCTTAGTTTATCCCTTATGAAGTATCTTGCCTGTGATATCTCGCTTGAAAATGAGTATCGGGTTGGTATCTGCGAAAGATAGTCAACAACCTTGTAGTTCTCATACTCATTAACCCTGTCTATAAGTGAGTCAATCAAGGGATTATATTCAATTCGGGGTGGTATAAAATCAAGGGTCTTGGGAGGTTTCAGCGGGTTTAGTTTATATGCCTCGGCACCTCTCAGTCGCACCTCCTCATCAATTGAACCAAAGCCGTTTATAATTGTCTTGTCTCCACTCAGTTTTATGTGTATCTTTGATAATGTGTAAATATCCGAAAGGTCCCTGTTAAGAGGGTTAAATATTATATATAAGTCCGCGCCCTCTGGTATTGGTCCATATCTGTCATATTCACCGTATATGGGAAATACAGGTGATTGGGTCTCTGACCTTATGACCGCCCTGCCCTCATCCATAAGAAGAAGGCACTCTTTCTCCATTAAAGCACTTATCTCTATGTCTTCAATTGAGGTCACAAATACATAATCTGAGTTAGATAACCCGGTTAGAAGAAGGATGAATATAAGGGTGACCTCTAACCTAAATGATATTTGCATTTTTGAGACACCTCAGCATGTTCTCTACATGTGTTCCCGACCAGAATATTCTATCACAGTCGGGGCATATTTTGAATTCAGTATGGGTCTGGTAGATATATGGCGGGACTCTATCTCTTATCTCTTCCCTCGCTATATCTTTCAGGGGTGTGTTGCAGACGAGGCATCTGGTAAATGGTGTAGCACCTTGAAGAAAACCGGCTTCCTTCAACTTATGCAATGACTCCATCGTCTTCTCTGGTAAGAGGATGACTCTTTCTCTTCCAAGTTCTTTTATGGTTGCACTTCGTGTTAAGAGGACTCTATCTTCGCTTATGGCTTCTTTGAGCACCAAAGGTGCTGGATTATGGAACTTGGCGGTGGTGTCTAATCCCAGTATTCTCAGCCACTTTACAACATCACCACATGTGCCATCTGACATAAATTTCATAATATTATTATATATTATACAACTTAGTTATATATGTGAAGCTTGGTAAATTCTAACATTAAATTATATTATATTAATTATTAATTATATTTTGTAATGAGTTAAATATATTACATTTATTGTGAGTTTATTGACCACAATTATGAAAATAAGTAAGGGAATATGTTTAAAAAGTATTGAATGTTGATTTAGGATATGATATTATATAGAAATGATTTCAGGAGGAGAGAATGGAAGAGAACAACGAATACTCTGCTGAGACTATAAAGGTGCTGAAGGGATTGGAGGCGGTGAGAAAGCGTCCTGCTATGTATATTGGTTCAACGGGACCCACAGGTCTCCACCACCTGGTGAACGAGGTAGTTGACAATTCCATAGATGAGGCACTTGCAGGATACTGCACCAGGATTGATGTGGTAATAAAGGAGGATGGTTCGTGCCTGGTTAGGGATAACGGGCGTGGTATCCCAGTTGAGATGCATCCCGAGGAGAAGAAGAGTGCCTTGGAGGTGGCTATGGCGACATTGCATGCAGGTGGCAAGTTTGACAGCAAGACCTACAAGGTTGCAGGTGGACTTCATGGTGTTGGCGTATCGGTGGTGAATGCACTCTCGGAGTGGATGGTGGTAGAGGTGGGGAGGGATGGCTACAAGTGGAGTCAGAGATATGAGAGGGGAAAGCCAAAGACGCCAGTAAAGAGGGGTCGCAAGACCAAGTTTGTTGGAACTGTAGTGAGGTTTATGCCAGACCCTGAGATATTTGATTCCATTGAGTTTAATTCGGACATTATAGTATCAAGGTTGAGAGAGCTTGCGTTTCTGAATAAGGGTCTTATTATTACTTTTGAGGATAAGCGCAATAATGAAAATCAGAAGAAGGTCAAGATGCAGTATAAGGGGGGACTATCTTCATTCGTATCATATATTAATGAAAACAGAAACCCTATTCACAGAAAGGTTGTCCATTTTGAGGCGAATAGGAACGGGGTCCAGGTTGAGTGTGCAATGCAATATACTGACTCGTATTCAGAGACCATTCTCTCCTTTGCTAATAATATCAACACCATTGAAGGCGGGACTCATCTGACGGGCTTTAAGACCGCATTAACCAAATTGATTAATGATAATGCCAGGAAACATAAACTCCTGAAGGAGAATGACATATACATATCAGGTGATGATACCAGGGAGGGTTTGACCGCAGTCATTTCTATTAAGTTGCCAAATCCACAGTTTGAAGGGCAAACCAAGACCAAATTGGGTAATAGTGAGATATCGGGTCTTGTGAGCTCACTGGTATATGAGAAACTGGGTGAAGCATTTGAGGCGGATAAGGGGCTGGTAAAGAAGATTGTCAAGAAGGCGATTCTCGCTGCGAGGGCGAGGGAGGCGGCGAGGAAGGCAAAGGAACTGACTAGGAGAAAGAGTGCTTTAGAGACCGCAAACCTCCCCGGGAAGCTGGCTGACTGCACATCTCAGGATGTAGAGGAGACAGAGTTGTTCATAGTAGAAGGTGATTCGGCAGGTGGAAGTGCAAAGCAGGGCAGGGATAGGTGGTTTCAGGCAATACTGCCTATCAAGGGTAAGATACTTAATGTGGAGAAGGCACGGCTCAACAAGATATTGAGCAATGAGGAGATTGGAACAATTATTACAGCCATTGGAACGGGAGTTGATAGAGGGGGGGATTTTAATATTAGCAACCTGCGCTATGGGAAGATTATCTTAATGACTGACGCAGACATTGATGGTGCTCATATAAAGACGCTTCTTCTCACATTCTTCTATCGCTATATGCCTGAATTGATAAGACAGGAAAAGATTTATATTGCTCTTCCACCCTTATACAGGATTGTGGTTGACAAAAAGGAGGTGTATGTTTATAGCGAGAAGGAGAAGGAGAAGATATTGGAAAAGCTTGATGGTAAGAAGTATGAAATTCAGAGATATAAGGGTCTTGGAGAGATGAACCCCCAGCAGTTATGGGAGACAACTATGAGGAGGGAGACAAGAAAGTTGATAAAGGTTAATATTGAAAGCGCTGCTGAGGCGGACAGGGTGTTTTCTACCCTGATGGGTGATAAGGTAGAGCCGAGGAGGAGGTTCATTGAGGAGAATGCGACCAGGGTAAGGCACCTTGATATATAGCGCTATTTGTGTTTAATAGAATAAATTGAATTGTATCAAAGTAAGCAATTGTAATATAAAATTATAGATTACTTTTATTTCTTAGCGTGTTTTTTTACCTTTTAGTTTAGATGTTATCTATAATGTCTCTATGGTGATAAATATTGCGTGTTTTATTGTTATAGAGTAAGATTATGTTTATTGGATTTGAAAGTTTTTCGTTGTAATTATAGTTTTGATTATCTTTGTCAATTCATGCTTAATAAATATATCATTAGGAGTTGTAACACATCGTCTTATATCACACTATAAATTGTCCTAATAGTTGGTTCAACAGTTTAATATCTGTTTATATCATTGTGAAGAGGTAATATAATATATATGACTATGGATACTACTGTTCTAATACTGGCGGGTGGACGAGCCGAGCGGCTTCTTGTTCTCACCAGATTGAGAGCCAAATGTGCTATACCCTTCGGGGGCAGATTCAGAGTGATTGACTTCGTGCTCTCAAACTGTGTTCATTCAGGATTATTCCGCATAGGTATTCTCGCTCAGTATAATCCGGTATCGCTTCAACATCATATTGGCTCTGGGCGACCCTGGGACCTGGATAGAAGAGAGGGTGGAGTCAGCATACTTCAGCCATATGCGATGAAGGGAGGTGGGGTGTTCTATCGGGGGACCGCAGATGCCATATATCAAAATCTTGATTTCATTGGGCATGAAAGAATTAAAGAGGTCCTGGTTCTCTCGGGAGACCAGGTTTATAAGATGGACTACCGCCCATTCATTGAATATCACCGTTCTCACAAGAGTCCTCTGACAATTGCGGTAACACAGGTTTCGGAGGAGGATATCAAGAGGTTTGGATTGGTAAATATTGATTGTAATGGGAGAGTAGTAAGATTTATTGAGAAGCCGAAAGAGGTGTGGGAGGGTTTTGCTTCTATGGGGATATATATATTTGATGCTAACTATTTGAGAGAGGTCATTGAAGAGAGATGTGGTTGTGAGGAGAGATTTGATATTGTAAATGATATAGTTATTCCTCTCATTGAAGAAAAGGGTGTATATGCGTATGTATTTGGAGGTTATTGGGAAGATATAGGGAAGCTCAGTTCATATTATGAGGCGAATATGGCGTTGCTGGATGAGTTTCCCAAATTGAATCTCTATGACTATTCATGGAGAATTCTTACCAGAGAGAACGATATGCCTGCTTTGAGGATACAGACATCTGCTAATGTTAGCTGTTCACTGATATGTAATGGAGCAGTCATCAAGGGAACAGTTATGAATTCTATAATATCAGGTGGTGTGGTGGTTGATGAAGGGGCATACATAAGTAATTCAATAGTTTTTGAGGATAGTTATGTCGCAAGGGGCGCGAAAATTGAGAACGCTATTGTTGATAAATTGGTTAGTGTGGGAAGGAATGCCAGCATAGGAGTGGGTGATAGGGGACCATATAATGAGGATTTCCCCGAGGATTTGAATTCAGGGATAACCCTTATAGGTAAGGGAGCAGTGATACCTGAAGGGTATAGAATCGGCAAGAACTGTGCGGTTGACATCTTCGTCAAGGACTACGAGTTACCTACGGAGGGCATTGAATCGGGTAAAAGCGTGTTATTGCCTGAGAGCGAGATAAGGTTAAGGGGAGAGCATGATATTCTGGAGAGGGAGGTGTTTTGGGATTAGTTTATTTTTGTTGAGATGAGAGGGAACAAGAAGATATCGGTTGTAATACCCTGCCACAATGAGGAGGTGGGGATACAGAAGGTTCTCTCCACAATGCCTGATTTTGTAGATGAGGTTATAGTGGTTGATAACAATTCTGAAGATAGAACTGCTGAGGTAGCTCGTGAATATGGTGCGAAGGTATTGCTGGAGACCAGGCAGGGGTATGGTGCCGCCTATAAGAGGGGGCTATCGGAGGCATGTGGTGATATTATCGTGACTATGGATGGTGATGCCACATATCCAAGGATTGCCATTGCTTATTTGGTAGATATACTATTTGAGGACGAGCTTGATTTCATATCTGCTTGGAGAATTGCGATTGACTGGCGGGAGTCGTTTGATTATATGCTGAGATTCATTGGCAATAAGATATTCAATCTGACTATATTGCTACTATATCAAAAGCACATTCATGATTCACAATCTGGGATGTGGGTATTTAATAGAGATGTGCTTGACAGTATTACTCTTGAAAGTGATGGAATGCCCTTTTCTCAGGAGTTTAAGCTGGAGGTATTCTGCAGTAAGCATTTGAGAGCAAGGGAGGTTCCCATTCAGTTCAGTTATTATAAGCGGAAAGGTGAGTCGAAACTATCACTATGGCGTGATGGTATAATAAACTACATCAACCTATTCACAAAGAGATATAAGATGCTTTTTAAAAAAAGCGATAAATAAGTAGAAATGGGTCTTATTTATACAAACACCTGATTACTCCTATGCTGGAGTTTAGAATTGCATTGTTATCACTATAGATACATCTGATAAGTAAGTCGCCTTTATCCTCTGTGCTAAATAGAGACCAAACTCCATCAACTCGCTTATATGAACGGGGTTCAAACATATCGGGGTCACAATATACGCCGTCGCAATCAGGATAATAACCCGCTTGTATGTATACTATGTAGAAGTCCTCCGACTGCTCCCAGGGGAAGTAATCAATATTGTAGAAATTCCAGTAATCATTGGTATAGTTGTCAAACTTCTTAACCCATAGTTCTTCGTTAGGATATCCCTCAAAGTCGTTGTAAATGGCGATAAAACATGAATGTAGTTCATCCGTTGCACTCTTGATATATATTTTTGCTTCTTTTATGTATCCGGGGGTGAATGGAGGAGTAAACCTTACTGCCCAGGCATCACCACTTTCAAGGTGGTAGTTGGGTATGTAAGGATTACCATCATCATAACTCAGTTCAGTTTCATCGGCGAGTGATAAATAGGGAATAAGCAGAAATATAACGACCGTTAATATATATAAACTTCTCATATACTCACCATTGCTATTATATCAAAAAAGTATCAATATGTTTCAATATGAAAAAAAACAATATAAATTAGTTATTTCTTGGATAGTTTGGCTATCACCAGTTTACTTATTGCTTTTAGTGTTTCAAAGACACCCACACCTTTTATTGCTATTGATTCAAAAGCAGGCACATTATCTACATTTATTGCTTTGTCAAGTTCCTCAAAGCTCATCACATTTGGAAGGTCTCTTTTGTTGTATTGTATGACATAGGGGATGTCCTTCAAGTCGTATCCGTTCTTCTTGAGGTTTATCTTCATATTCTCAAATGACTCAATATTATCATCAAAGCGCTCCCTCTGTGAATCAACTACAAAGACAATGCCATCTACCCCTTTGAGTATCAGTTTTCTGCTTGCGTCGTAGTGAACCTGTCCGGGCACAGTGTAGAGATGGAATCTGGTCTTAAAACCATGGACACTCCCCAGCTCCAGAGGCAGAAAGTCAAAGAAGAGAGTTCTGTCGGTTTCGGTGGCTAACGATACCATCTTGCCCTTTATATTATCTGGAATCTTCTCGTGTATGTATAGAAGATTTGTGGTCTTACCACCAAGACCACAACCATAATAGATAATCTTGCAATTTATCTCCCTTGAAGAATAATTAATAAGAGCCATTATTATTCTCTGAACAGTTTATCTATCTCTTCTTCTGCGCTGGTTTGAAATTTTGTGTCTATAGCTTCCTCGCCTTCTTCTACTGCTACCTTTTCAAAGATGGAATTGAATACAGGAGTGAGGTCTTCTATCGCCTTTTTAACCCTCAATCTAACCAGACCAAGTGTTGTCCTATTGTCAAAAACTACCACAAGTATTATCCTCTTTGCAACAATGGATATATGTATGGATTCACTCTCACCCTGGTGGAATAGAACTGAGAATTCTCTCTCACCAATTATCTTGGCGAGCTCGCTGGTTGCTGCATAGTTACCCGCTGAGAGTGTGGCAAATGCCATTGAATCTATGGTTTCTGTCTCGCCCTGGATTGATATCATCTGCCCTGACCTGTCAACTAAAAGAACGAACTTGGAGCTTGATTCCTCAAGAAGACGAGTCAAGATCTGGTTGACCTTGGTGTAGTCGTCTTCAAACATTATTAGATTGGGCTCAACCATCTATATTCACTCCTTCGGTTGCCGTTTATTTTCTAAAAATTAGATTATATCCTAAATCATTCAAATATTATAATACTTATATTTACAAACACAAACGAAAATCTCATCGCTGGGAAGTATTATACCATAATTTTCCAAGCGTTCTTAATATTCTATCTATTTATCTTTCTCACCTACGAAGCACCCCTCAAGTTTCTGTAATCTCTCCCATCTCTGGTCAACATCTTTCTGTATTTCACCTATAAGGTGCTCGTATTTCGGGGTGAATAGGTGTTTATATCTTCCTTGCGGTTTAAGCCATTCCTCAACCGGCTTCTTCTCCCTCGGTTTGTAGGTTATTCTCAGAATGCCCTCCTCTATCTCATAAAGTGGCCATACACATGTATCCACAGCAACTCTCAATATCTCAATTGTATCCTCCATTTTATGCCTCCAGCCCCTGTTGCAGGATGATAGGGCATTGATGAATGTGGGTCCATCATAGCTTATCGCCTTCTCAACCTTCTTGTTCAAGTCTCGCCAGTGACTTGGAGATACCTGAGCGGCATAGGGAAGATGGTGAGCGGCGATTATCATAGTCAAATCCTTTCGCTTTTGCATTTTGCCAGGAATAACCTTGCCTGATGGTGAAGTCATTGTGTGAGCACCATAGGGTGTAGAACCTGACCTCTGAATGCCGGTATTCATATATGCCTGATTATCGTAGCAGACATAGAGGAACCTATGACCTCTCTCAATTGCACCTGAAAGCGACTGAATACCTATATCGTATGTTCCGCCGTCTCCACCGAAGGCAACAAAGACAATGTCCTTATCAATCTTTCCCTGTCTTTTAAAGTGGCGGTAGGCGGTCTCCACGCCAGATATAGTTGCGGCTGCGTTTTCAAAAGCATTATGCATCCACGGGACTGCCCAGGATGTATATGGGAAGATAGTTGTAGCAACCTCCAGACAACCAGTGGCGTTTGATAATACCATCGGTTTATCTATTGAAAGTAGAACCTGCCTTACTAATATTGAAGCGCCACAACCTGCGCATAATCTATGTCCACCTATCAGCCGTTCCGGTCTGGACGCAAGTTCTTTTAAGTTTGCCATATTATCTAAACCTCCCTTATTCTCTCACTCCAAGGTAGTCAACCCTGTTCTTAACTTCTGCTCCTTCTGCTATATCCACTGCCTTCATAAAGGCGGTCTTCAACTCATCTTTGGTGATGTTCCTACCTCCCAGACCATATATAAAGTCAATAATTTCAGGAGGATTCTCAATACCATATAGAGCACTTCTTATCTCGGTAAACAGAGGACCACCAAAAGCACCGAAGGAGTCAGACCTGTCAAGAACAACAATTGATTTCTTGTCCTTGAGTGCTTCTCTCAGTTTATCATGGGGGAAGGGTCTGAACACTCTGGGCTTAAGTAAGCCAACACCTAAACCTTCTCCTCTCAACTCATCAACTACCACTTTTGCAGTTCCAGCAGTTGAAGATAGAACCACCATCACTACATCCGCATCGTCAAACCTGTATTTCTCAAAGTATTCATATCTTCTACCGGAGACATCTTCATACTTCTTGAAGACCTCAGGTATTACATTATAGGCGTGTTTCATTCCCTCTACCTGTTGTCTCTTGTGCTCAATATAGTAATCGTGGAAATCAAGTGGTCCAAAGGTAAATGGATTATCGGTATCTAAAATATTTATCCTTGGTTTATATTCTCCGACAAAGTCCTTAACTGTCTTGTCGTCTAATACCTCAACTACTTCATTGGTATGGCTTATTATAAATCCATCGTAGCAGACCATCACAGGTAGTTGGACATCTGGATGCTCCGCAATGGGGACAGCTGTGATAAGGAGGTCGTATGCCTCCTGTGTGTTCTCTGCGTAGAACTGTATCCATCCAGTGTCTCTTCCACCCATGGTATCACTGTGGTCGCAGTGAATATTGATTGGAGCAGAAAGAGCACGGTTGACTACCGCCATTACTATTGGCAATCTGGATGATGCGGCAATGTATAGAATCTCCCACATCAATGCGAAGCCGTTGGCACTGGTTGCCGTCATAACCCTTGCTCCTGCTGAAGCCGCTCCAACACAGGCACTCATTGCTGAGTGCTCGGACTCAACGGTAATCAGGTCTGTATCTATCAAACCATCTGCAATGTAACGTGCGAAATTGTGCATCAATTCTGTCTGCGGTGTGATTGGATATGCAGCGACTACATCCGGTTCTATCTGCTTGAAGGCAAGCGCAGAACCCTCATTTCCAGTAATGACAAGTTTTTCTACCATCTCTATCACCTAACTCTCTTTCTCCGCATAATCAGCTTCTCTGACCATCTCTATGGCATTTGCCTTGGGTGGGCACTCTTTGGCGCAGATACCACAACCCTTACAGTGGAAGTAGTTTATACCTTTCATTTTACCGTCTTCTACAATGATTGCTGAATCAGGGCAGTAGATAAAGCACAGAAGGCAGTTAATGCATCTTTCCTCGTGAAAAATGGGTCTGAATGTTCTCCAGGAACCTGTCTCAAAGTTCCTTGAGTTGGCAGCGTCCTCTATTATGCCACCTATAGGCAAATCTTTCCATCCCTTCTTCATATTGATTTTACCTCCTCGTATGCTCTTTTTGCTGCGGCTATATTACCTTTGATAATCTCATCTCTTCCCGCAAATTTCTTTGTAAATACCCTTTCTATTGCATCTAATGGCACTATTCCAGTAACCTTCACTACTGCTCCAAGAACAGGTGCATTAGGAAAGTCCCTCTTCAGAATATCAAGTGATATACCTGTAGCATCAATTGTATGGATGTTGGTCTTTTTCTTCAGTTTATTCGCTATCTTTTCAGGTGGAAGGGTGGTGTTTACTATCACTGGACCATCCTTCTTAAGACCCTCTAGGACAGGGATGCTGTCAATAAGTGTTCCGTCTATGATTACAACGATGTCAGGACTTTCAATGAATGAATGGATAGTGACCTTCTTGTCTGAGATTCGGGTAAAGCCGGCCACTGGAGCCCCTGCTCTCTCGGGTCCATAGTCCGCAAATCCCTGAACCTCTTTGCCGGTCTCAAATGCCGCTTCTGCAAGAAGGAGTGCTGCGGTCTTAACACCCTGACCTCCCCTACCATGAAACCTTATCTCAAGCAGTTCATTTTCCAACTCATTCTACCTCCTGTAAAATGATTCTTGACTAATTTGTGAAATATAATACAAAAGTGGCATTCAAGTCAAGAGTAATAGGTGTTTATACTTACTTTAGTAGTTCTTGTTTTTCTTATTAATGATAATCTTCCTTGACAGAGAGATAGATTATTAATAGAATTCGTTGAAAATGGCTGTAAAAAGAAGGTATAAATATCAAAAGGATTCTGAGGAGCACTCCCGTATAGAGAAGATAAGGGATACCTTCTTGAGATACTGGAGGATAATAGTAGCAACCCTGGTGGTGATAACAGTGGTTTTGACTTCATATTACACCTATAACTATATACAGACCAGGAAGAAAGAGAAGGCGTCTATTGATTATGCTAACTTTGTAGAGACATTGAGAACCCTTGATAAGGAGGGCATAGATAAAGAAGCGACCCTTAAATCGCTTGAAAAAGAAGCAAAGGAGATAGTGGATGAACACTCAGGCACGGTGTTTCCACAACTCGCTATTCTGAATCTTGCAACAGCGTTCTATGAAAATGGCAATTATGATAAAGCAAAGAAATATTACCAGATGTGTGATGATTTGGCGGATGATGACCTGATAAAATTATCATCTCAGTGGGGAGTCGCTGATTGCCTTTATTATATGGGAAGGTATGAAGAGGCATCAAATTATTACCTTCAGATTAAGGATAGATTCATAGGAGACCCGCTCCTACCCGGAGTTCTGATAAGGGGTGCTGAATGCTACATTAAGTTGCAGAAGTATGATGATGCATTAAAGCTCCTCTACCTGCTCAGAGCACAGTATCCTGATTCCGCTTTCAGACAGAAAGCAGATGATATGATTAGCAGATTGGGTGGTTAGGATTTAAAAGGGGATAAGAGAATATATGGGGAGACAGCTTAGAAGATGGGATAGATTATTCCTCATATTTGATTACCTTGGACCATTGTGTCTTCTCTCTTCGGGTAGAAAGCATAACAGATTTATGAGATTCCATTTTGACCAGGGCATTGCCTTCTTCTCCGTTGAACTATTTCTGTTTATTATATCTGACATAGTATTGAATATGCTTGGTGTTGTTGAACACTATATGTTTGCGGGGATGGTGTTTATTCTATTATTACCTGTCAACATTACCGCAATCACTTTATCCATCAGGGGAAGATACTTCAGGATTCCAGTAATTGGCTGGGAGAGAAGCGAGGTTGAAAACTATCTGGGTATAGAGAGGGAGAAGACGGGTTAGTAAAAGATATGTCTTTTGTTTGTTAAATTGTATTAGAAAGGAAGGAGGTTGATATGGCTGAGAGTAAGGATATAAAAGAGATAGAAGAGGGAAAATCAGTTGCATGGCTTGGTTATCTCGGGATTTTATGCCTGATACCACTGCTTGCTTATAAGGATAATAAGTTCGCCAAGTTCCATGGAAAGCAGGGTCTCTTCTTCTTCATTGCCTATATTATTGCTTTCATTATCCTAGGGATTTTAACCAAAATCTTCAGTTACACCTTTACACCAATATATTTTATAATATGGATACTGGATGTATTGCTGTGGATTGTGGTTATTGTGTTCTCCATCATAGGCATTATCAAGTCGCTTCAGGGAGAATACTGGAAGATGCCTGTAATCGGTGATTGGGCAGAGAAGCAGAAGATATAGAGTTCATCTGAATGTGCTGGAATACAAAAGGGGCTCCGATGTGAGCCCCTTTTCATATTAAAGAAGTTTACACTTTATAGAGGTGATGTCATAAGCCGGATTCTGTAATCCCGCATAATACGGGATGGCGGTAATCAATCTTGGAGACAGAGTTACCTCTATCTCTCTGCGCTGCCTACCCGGGTTTATGGCTTATTGCCACCAGATGGGCAATCTGGCGCCATATCAATGGTCTTCGCCCTGTCTGGCATTGCTCCAGGCGGGGTTTACCAGCGAGTTTGGTTGCCCAAAACTCCGGTGGTCTCTTACACCACCCTTTCACCCTTGCCTGCTCATAATGAGCATTGGCGGTCTGGTCTCTGTGGCACTCTCCATCGTCATAAGACGCCCGGGAATTACCCGGCGCCCTGCCCTGAGGAGTCCGGACTTTCCTCACCCTTTCAGGCGCTACCACCGACACCACCTCTATAAAATATATTATAACAAAGTTATTTTATGTTTAGGTTAAATAAAGCAGGTGAATTAAAAGACATTGGATATGCATTTTATCTAACCTTCTTGAACATTCTATCCCACCTGTAGCCCTCCCAGAACTTCCATCTTGGGTGAGGAATGACATCGTAATAGTGTCTATATATCTTACCGCATATCTTGCAAATATAATATCTTTCTGATTTCTTTAGACCAGAAGGTATATTCCTCAATGCCACACGCTTATCTATAGGTTCAAGTTCGCTCCCACAGCCCCTTCTGGTGCATTTATCTGGGGCCCTTGATAGGTATATAAACCACACTCTGCCAACTATATCATCTGAGTTTATTACACCAAACGACCTGCTATCCCTACTCTCATCAATATTTTCACCTATTAGAAAATATGAGTTTTTAGGTATGAGCGTCTCTTTAATATCTATATTCCCGAATAGATAGTTTGGTTTCAACCTACCATTAATATATAGAAACCCATTTCTTATCTCTAGTTCCTCGCCTGGAAGCCCTATCACTCTTTTTACATATAGACCGGGCTGGGGAACCAGATAACCCCTCAACCTATAATACAGCGTTTGAAAGAAGCCAAATCTTCTGCCAAACTCCTCATCAGGCATTTTGAATACTACAACATCGCCTCTGTGTGGTTTTGTGAAATAATATGATACCTTCTCGGTTATAACATAGTCCCCAACCAGAAGCGTATCCTTCATTGAACCGGATGAGATATATAGTGCCTGCAGAGCAAAGAACTTCAGTATGACACCCAGGGCGACTCCGATGATTAATGCCTTTATAATGCCTTTCGCTGTGAGTTTCGCTTTCAAGATACCTTAATATTTATCATATAGTAAGTGTATGTTGAATCAAACATATTGACTGATTATCCTGTTTTTGAGGAGCATTAACAGTCATCGCATATTAGTGTATCATCATCAGAAGACGACTCCATCTTATATGCTTCCAGAATTTATAATAGGGTTCATCGGTGGCGTCCCACCACTCACGGTGGATGGTTCCGCATCTCTCACATTTGTAGAACTTCTCTACATCGTCAACATTGATGTTGTAGTGTTTGAGCCCCTGTTCCCTGTCTATAGGTATAATCTTCCCTCGGCAGGGGAATACATTACAGTGTGATGGTATCCACGACCAGTATATGAACAATGCTTCGCCTATTATGAACTTCTCTGGCAGTGGTCCCCAATATCTTGAATCGCTTGATTTGTTCCTGTTATCACCCATAAGAAAGTAACAATCATCGGGTATGTAGTATGGTCCAAAATCGCCGACAGGTTTGAATTTCAGGTATGGTTCATCAAGTGGCTTGTCATTAATATATATCACACCATCCTTCATCTCAAGTTTCTCCCCCGGAAGACCTATCACCCGTTTAATAAGGTTTTTCCTATTTATTAATGGTCTTCCTGTCAGGTCTCCAATCCACTGAAGAAGCGTCTTGTAGGGATTGATGGAGTTGTCCTGGTGGGGGTATTTGAAGATAATGATTTCACCTCTCTTGGGTTCTACAAATCGGTATTTCATCTTGTTGGCTAATATCAGGTCACCTACAAGGAGGGTATCTTTCATAGAACCCGAGGGGACCTGAAATGCCTCAAGGATGAAGACCCTGATAATAACCACCAGAACAATGATTATTAAGATGCTTTTAATTGTATCCCAGGCGGTCTTCCTTACCTTTTTAGTTCCATATCTAGATGTTCTCTTCTTCTCTTTCATGACTTATAGTATATCCTCCTTAAATAATATGTATAACGAGCATACTGGAGAGATATTTAATGCCTATTATCTATTTATTCTCTTTGAATATCAAGTATTGAAAGGAACGCCTCCTGTGGTATCTCAACCTTTCCTACCATCTTCATTCGCTTCTTGCCCGCTTTCTGTTTCTCAAGTAGTTTTCTCTTTCTGGTGATGTCTCCACCGTAGCACTTTGCGGTAACATTCTTTCTAAGGGGTTTAACATTGGCACGGCTTATTATCTTGCCTTCGCATGATGCCTGAATGACCACCTCAAACAACTGTCTGGGGATGACCTTTTTCAGCCGGCTGACCAGGTCCCTTCCAATGTTATATGAGTTATTCTTATGGACTATGGTAGATAGTGCATCAACAGGTTCTCCATTCACCAGTATATCCAGTCGGACGAGCGGAGCGGACCTGAAACCAACCAGTTCGTAATCAAACGATGCATACCCTCGTGAGACCGATTTCAACAGGTCGTAGAAATCAATAATTACCTCGGATAGGGGCATCTCATACTCAAGAACTACTCTATTAGGGTCAATATATTCCATGGTCTTGAAGTCCCCTCGCTTCTTCTCACATATCTGCATAATATCCCCAATAAATTCAGTTGGTGAAATGATAGTTGCTTTTATAAACGGCTCTGCAATTGATTCAATTTCGCCTCTCGCAGGCATCTTAGCAGGATTCTCAACCCTTATGGTCTTACCACCTACGAGTGTTATCTCATATACCACATTTGGTGTGGTGGTAATCAGTGAGAGGTCAAATTCTCTTTCCAACCGCTCCTGAATTATCTCCTTATGTAAAAGCCCCAGAAATCCCAAGCGAAAACCGAAGCCAAGTGCTTCTGATACTTCGGGTTCATAGGTGAACGATGAATCGTTCAATGATAGTTTTTGCAGAGCATCAAGAAGGAGGTTGTAGTCATCAGAATCGGAGGTGTATAGACCGCAGAAGACCATGGGCTTTACCACTTTGTAGCCCGGTAGCGGTTCTTTGGCGGGCATACTATCGGTGGTAATGGTATCGCCTATCTTAACCTTTATAATTTCCTTGATTCCAGTGGCAATATAACCAACTTCACCTGCACGCAGCATACTGACCTGTCTGGGTTCAGGCGAGAATATACCAATCTCCAGCGTTTCAAACACCACTGATGATTGCATAAATTTTAGCATCTGTCTGGCTTTTAATGTCCCATCAAATAATCTGATATATGCAAGCACACCTTTGTAGGAGTCATATATAGAGTCAAAGACGAGGGCTTTTGCTGGATTTTCAGGGTCTCCCTTGGGAGGTGGAATTCTCTCAACTATTGCTTTCATAAGCATCTCAATACCTGTGCCTTCCTTGGCGCTTGTGAATAGGACATCTTCAATATTTGCACCCAGTATGTTAGCCAGGTCATTTGCAACCTCTTTTGGTCTCGCCTGCGGTAAATCAATTTTATTGACCACAGGTATTATCTCAAGACCCGCCTCAATTGCCATATAGGCATTGGATAGTGTCTGTGCCTCAATTCCCTGTGAGGCATCTACCAGAAGTATGGTTCCCTCACATGCTGTGAGTGAGCGAGAGACCTCATAGGTGAAGTCAACATGCCCCGGGGTATCAATTAGATTGAAGATGTATGTGGTGTTGTCGTGATTATAGAGCATCTTGACAGGGTGCATCTTTATGGTTATCCCCCTCTCCCTCTCCAGTTCCATCCTGTCCAGGAATTGTGCCCTCATCGTTCTCCTGTCAATAGTTCCGGTCAGTTCAAGCATTCTGTCAGCCAGGGTTGACTTGCCGTGGTCAATATGGGCGATTATAGAGAAGTTCCTTATTCTTTCCAAATATTCAACACTCATAAAGTATCAGGATATTATATCTTTTCTGGGGACACAAAGTTGAAGAAAGTTAATAGGACAATCTTCAAGTCAAAGAGTAGGTTCCAATTCTCAATATAGTATATATCATATTCAATTCTCTCACTGAGAGAGGTATCTCCTCTCAAACCATTGACCTGCGCCCATCCGGTCAGTCCACTCTTGACCCGGTGTCTCTCAAGGTATCTCGGTATTTCTTTTGAGAACTTCTCAACGAATACAGGACGCTCAGGTCTTGGACCGACTATTGCCATATCACCCTTTAGAACATTGAACAACTGGGGCAGTTCATCTATGGAGAATTTGCGCATAAATCTACCATATGGTGTTCTCCTCGGGTCATCCTTCTTAGCCCAGACGGGACCGGTCTTTTTCTCAGCTCCTACACGCATAGAGCGGAACTTATACATCATAAATGGTTTGTTATCCAATCCGACACGCTCCTGTTTGAATAAGATGGGACCAGGTGATGTGGCTTTTATGATTACGGCAGATATAATCATTATAGGTGAGGTAATGACTATCCCTACCACTGAGATAATAATATCAAGAACTCGCTTGATAAACCTGTTAAACGGTGTAAGGGGGAGTTGTTTCAATGTGAAGAGTGGAATACCGAACTGGTTATCGGCGGTTACCTTGGAACGCATAATGCCCAGAATATCGGTAGCAATGCGAAGAGTGATGTTTGCCTTTTCAGACATTTCTATTATTTCATATAAACTTGATTTCTCAATCTCCTCGGTGATATAAATCTGGTCTATCACTTCATTCTTTGATAGTTTAATTACATCGGATATGCTACCTATGTATGGAACTTTTTCAGGGAGTTCTTTAATAAAATCTTCCTTATCATCGCCTGATAGTTCTTTAATTGAAGCAACACCCTTTAGTTTGTTTGGTCCATCACCCTTAATCATTTTGTTTATTATTAGTCGTGCTAACTCATTGTTACCGACCACCACGCTCTGCTTCAAGCCGATTCCCTTCTTCCAAAGACGATGGACAATAATGCTCAGAATAAATCTGAATGTAAACATTAATAGTATAGATATGAAAGTGAAAAGAATTAGGGTCAAGCGGGAGTATGAGAATGCCCGATAGAAGAAAGCGATACCAAGGGTTATAAGAATTGAGATTGCACCTGCGTATATAATTAGGAACAATTCGTCTATTATATGCCTGACCCTGAAATCCCTGTATAGACCAAGGTTTAGGTTGACAATGAGCCATACAGGAATAAATACCACAAGAGTTGCAATATAGTAATTAATATCAACCAGTGGTTTCTTGGGTGTGAATATCTCTGTGTGGAACCTGAGGTAAAATGCAGCATAGATGCTAATAATTATCGCAATGATGTCAAATAACACTGCCAGAAATATTATTATCTTCTTCAAACTAATACTCCATCAACTCAATATATTTCTTCTCACAGTTATCTACTTCTTGACAGAACTCAATGAAATCTGGGTAGCTTTCTGCTGGCAGGGTTCCACCTTTTATGTGAAGTATTCTCTTTACCCGCAAGCCCCTATCTGTAATATGGTATGTCAGTTCATAATATGTATATTTGGTCTTAAGGTGAACATCATCAGGTATGGTCTTGAATGTAAATCCTGGTGGGGGGATGATAAGTATATCATCTTTGTATGTCTCAGGTCGGTTAAATCTCATTGGCTGGATGCGTGTAGCAGAGGATATGAACGCCGAGGACAACTGGTAAGCACCAGGCACAGATGGTATTCTAAGGGTTTTACCGTATCTTACTCCAAAGTTTGGTTCTACGAAATGAAAATGGTATGAAAACACTCCATCAAGGTCATCAAGATTAAAGAAGTCAACCTGCATAAGTGTGAGATAGGGGAAATACTGCCCAAGAGATGCCTCTACCAGTCGTTCACGCTCTTTGGGGTCTCTGAACAGATTTCTATATGTTCCTCTCAGACCGTTGAAGTATTTTCTCCCCACGGCATTGAGCTTACCATCAGGGTAGATATTGAAGGTCCCTACCAAAGAAAATGAATCCTCATATAATGGTTTTACTGGAATGGTTGTTTCATAGTATCTATCCGAACATAATAATATTGCCCGTTTTCCATAGTTGTCGCTCCAGTAGTCACCGAAGGTGATGTCTTCAAGGTTAGGGTCTATATAGTAACTTTTGCCATCTATATCGGGGATATAGACCAATGGCATATCAACTAATGATGAGGTGGGGTGATTCCACATCTCGTCTTCAGTGTAAATTGTATTCACCAGTGCCAGGTGTGCATCAATTCCCACTTCTCTCAGCATACCGATTAGAAGTATCGCCCTGTCAATTGCTCTACCTGTCTTCTCATACATAGTTGATGATGCATTCAAGGGGTAATAGATATTCCCGGAGAATCCTTTTATAGATTTCATCACCCAGTAGTATATTCTCTTTGCTTTCTCCAAGTCGTTCTCACAATCACTTACTAGTTGATGGGTAAAAGACCGTGACCTGTAGTCAAGATAGGTCTTACCCCACATCTCGCCAATATACCACAGGGAGAGTTCGTCTATGCCTTTAAGGGTGGTAGAGTAAACGAGGGGTGCCACCTCAGTCAGAGGGGGCATCATAGATTCGGGGATAATCCCTTCAACATTGGTCATCTCAAAGAGGTATATTATACGGTCATCCTTTCTGATTCTATCTCTCTTCCCTCTGAATCTCTCTCTGGGGAAGTATATGTCCATCCATCTGGGGACAGAGACGACGAACTGTGATTTGATATACGGCATGTTGATATCCGCAAAGGTAAAGGTGGGCGAAAAAAAGCAGTTAAGGTCATCTATCATTCGCTTGTCAACCTTCAACCTGTATTTTATTTCAATCACTGAACCCTCAACCAATCCCTCCATTGAAATCACATAATTGTTATTTATGTTTTTTATTGATATTGCTTCAAGGATACGACCATCGGGCATGAATGTTCTCGCCTCAATGATGTCGGTCATTTTTCCACCTGGTATGGTTATCTCGCCCCACCTCTCTCTGCCCTTGTAGTTTAATATCTGGATGAGGTTATGTATGGTCTCTGTGAAGGTATAGTCATCGTTTAATTCAAGTATCATCTGGTTAAATAGCATAACCGAGTCCGCCTGTGGGAACTCATGTTGTTCAACCCTATTGATATCATCACTTTCAAAGCTGATATCATAGGGTGTTCTCTCGCCCTCGAGCCCACCGATAATCCGGAGGTAATCTCTGGTCCAGTAGTCGGAGGGATTCATCTTTAGTGAGGTTCTTATCAGGTTAATCCCATTTTCCCCCTGTCTTTCTAAGAGAAGCCCCTTCATCAGGTATGCCTTTGAACACCTTGGAAATCTATTGATTATCTCGTCATATAATCTCAGTGCATTTTTCTCATGACCGGTTCTCTGATACAGGCGGGCAAGTTCAAGATATGGTTTTGTTCTCATTGGTAGCATCTGTGATATATAGGTATAGGTTCTTATTGCACCATTCAAGTCGCCGGCGCTTTCCTGATATTTAGCCAGCCCCTCCCAGTAAGCCCAATCGTATGGTCTGTTAGAAAGATAATCCCTGATGAGCAAATTGGTCGTCTTATAGTTCTCTTTATCAATGTAGTATTCTATTAAACTTGCCAGGGCTCTGGCGTTGTCGTGATAATTCTCTTTTATATACTCAATCTTGTTAAAGAACTCCTTCTCGTATCCCTGGTTTAGATACAGGTCTGCCAGCCCTAAGTGTGCGCTGAGATATGATGGGTTTTCTTCAATAACAGAGGTATAAGCATCTAGCGATTTATTGAACTTATCCTCCACCTGATAGTAAACAGCGAGTTCTTCTTTGGCGAGTAAGCAGTCGGGCATCTGGGTTATGACAGTTCCAAGTTCGTTTCTTGCCATCTTAATCTGCCAGTCCTCACCTGACTTTATGAGAGCATAGATTAATATTATTCTGAAGAATGGGTATTCAGGGTATTCGTCAACCAACCTTTCTAACAGGTCTATGGCGTTGCATTCATTGCCATCATAGATTTCAAGAAGCGCATGATATAAGTTTGTGAAGGGTTCATTATCAATCCAATACCAGTCCTCGCCGAATGATAGATTGTCCCCTTCTCTCTGTTCAAAGTCATTAGTAGTAAATAATTGGGCTCTAAACCTCCATCCCCCATCCTGTATTTCATATGCACCTGAGTTCCTGACCGTCTTTAAGAGCACGGTATTTTTTCCATCCTTTAATTTGATTCTAAATGATTTCTTCACTGAACCTGGCTTGATAAAGGTGTTTCGGTCATATATAATCTGCTCGTTTATCCACAACTTTATAGGTTGCTCACTCTCTATCACGAGATAATAATCGCCTTGAGTTGCATCTAATTCGCATTTTGCGTATGCACACCCTTCGCCTGACTGGAGCAGGTCTTCAATGAATATATATCCCTCTACATCTGGACTGGTGTCTTCCCAGGTATAGATATTTCGGTTCCATTTATATTTGTCTTTTGATAGTTTCCTCTCAGGAGGGAATTTATAATTGAAATCTGTTTTGCCGTATAACAGGAATGGACCGGTGACTTTCCATTCGCTTAAAAAGCAGGTGTTATTTTTTATATCGTCTATGCTGTGATACAGTGGACTGTCGCCAAGTTTGAAAAATATATCAAGGTTAAGGTATTCATATCTAAGATGGTGGCAATAATTCTTGTTGATATAGGGTGGGTTGGCTTTGAGGATGTGGTGAATTTCTTCATACCTTTTGGTTGTATCTTCAAATAGGTTAAGATGAGATAAGTAAGATAATGCCCTGGGTGCATTAATATCATTGTTATTCAGTTCAATGAGATAATCAAAGGCATCATTCATATTCCCCATCAAGAATTCTATGATGAAAAGACCCTCCAGAGCATCTGTGTCCGCGGGATTCCTATGAAGAGAGTTTACAAACAGGGTCTTTGCTCTCTCGTTATCACCGAGGGAAAAGTGATAATACCAGCCAAGAGCGGTCAGGTCGTCTGCTTTGAGCAGGTCTAAATCGGGGTTAGATAAGTATATCTCTTCTCCGTTGGTTATAACTTTATACTCAACACCACTGGAAAGAGAGGTGAGAAGTATAAGAGCAGAAAGCGATATTATGACTATTCTCATATCTATCTCTGTAATAATTTTATTGTAAAATATTCTCTCTCCCTCATATCTATTTCATTGAGGAATCCCCTAAAGGCGCAGTAATCCTCCGGCATCACCCTGGTGACTTCAATGCTTATATTGACATTTGCGGTTAGTGTTTTATTACTCTGTTCATAACTTGCCTTCATATTCCCGAATCTACTGTTCATCTCAATACTAATAGGCATATCCTCTTCTAATATGGCTGAATCAGGTAGGTGGTATACAATTGTGCTTCTTATGGTGAATGGCTCCTCCACCAGCAGGGGATATACACGCATAGACCTGGAGGTAAATCTCTGGACCAGGTCGTCGGTTGGGATGCGGGTTGGAAGACACCAGATATTGTTTTGTGCGGTGGCAAAGTTAGCAAAGTAAATGTTATACGATATTTCAACACCTTCCTTCTTATTATCTATACCCCTGAATTCAAGGTTACTTACACTGCTATGAGGATAGAGAGAATTCCAGTATTCATTGAGGAGTCGCTTTCTCTGCGCCGGGTTTAAATATCGTTTTCTCTGAGCTGGGCTATCCTTATCGCCATAGGATATGGTTCTCTTCGCTTTCGCACTCCCGTCTTCTGATAGCCATATCTCCATAGATATGTCAATAAAATTATCTTCAGGTGTTTTGAGCGGTGTGGTTATAAACTTTGAACCCCACTCTCCAACGACGAAGGCATCTATACCCTGGTCCTCAAATGGCAACTCAGTATAGTTGTGGAATTCCGGAGTGCAGTCAATGAACATATCTTTATCAGGAAGGTGAACAAGAGTTATAAAGTGATTGAACACTCCAAGTAATGGTAGGTCATAGTCAATTATACCTTTTGACCTTGACCTTATCAGAACCATATCGCTTTCAACACCTATCTCTTTGAGCATGGTCATGAACAGAACCCCTTTATCCTTACAATCACCATAGTGAGTTGAGAAGGTTCTGGTTGCTTTTCTCGGCTTGTAGCCACCTATTCCAAACTCAAGCCCAACATACCGTATCTCTTTGGTGATGAAGTTATAGATACTCTCAACCTTCTCCTCAATGGTTTCTTTATTGTGTGTTAGTTCATAGACCTTTCGCTTTATCTGTGCATCAGTTACCATCTGGTCTTTAGATAGATTCCAATACCATCTACCAACCTCATCCCAGGACTCAAATGTAGTTACCTTTACCGTGTTGAGTATCTCTGCTAGTGGTGGCATTCTTGGTTCATTCAAAATTCCGTCAATATTGTTTTTTCTAAATATGTGAGTAATGTAGTCCTTACCAGGTAGAACCTCAACATCAATATCAGGTGGATTGCTGATATTCAATTTTATATTCTCAGGGGTGATGAGGACATATTCAGAAATAATTGTTGTTTCATAATTACCGAAGAAAAATTGTTCCCAGAAATAATCTGCGAATATGTTCTCACCTGTTTGCTCCACGGTGTATTCAAAGTCAATTATGGCACCAGGTTCCAATGCGGGAAAACTCACAACTCTGCTTACATAGTCATAGTAGAGTCGGGCACTCTCGCTTGAAACCGAATAATCATGGATGTCAGTTGCTTCTACCCTTTCTCCATCGGGGAGTATCACCGTGGCAGTTAGTATCTTCACATTCTCTCTCTCCGGAATATAGTATATCTCCATGCTTGCGAACTTCTGCATAGCATCCTCAGTGTTAATCTGGACTATCTTATGAACTGTATAACTGGATGTTCCATTAGGATAGACCTTTCTAATCTCCTGGTCAAGCAAGTAGATTGCCTGCTCATCGGCAAGGTTAATGAGATAGGATGCTACCTTGTCTGCGACATCTTCCATTTCCATACGATATGGCTCATAATACGGCTTATCACCCGGTTTCAGTATGTTCATATAACTGGTTAACCATGGATAGTTCTGTTTATACTTGATTGCGAGTTCAAAACTTTCTATTGCTTTCTCTTTGTAACCAAGATGATGCAATGCTATTCCCTTCCAGCTCAAGGCCTCAAAGTCCCGAGGATTTATTTCAAGAATCTCGTCTGCGGTCTTCTCTGCTTCGTTGTATCTCTCTGTATCAATATAAAGGTCAAGCAGGTCTTTTTTAAAAGTGATATGATATGGGTATCTTTCAGTATAATCTTTGAGTAACTCTATAGCATTGTCAACTTCGCCAATGAATTTATATCTCTCTACGAGAGAACTAATAGCATAGTATGAGTTTGCTTCAATACCAAGCACCATCAAGTAATTTTCTATCGCTTCTCGGTCGTCACCAATATGCTCGGATAATCTTCCAAGGTCATAGTAGGCAAATATATAATCTTTGTTTAGCAAGAGGAGTTTTCTGACCTCCGTCTCAGCGATTGGATACCAGTTATTTTCGTATGACATCTTTGCTATATACTGTCTCGGTTCAATATAGTCGGGATTTATTGATAGGGCTTTCTGAAATGCGTTGACCGCTTTTTCCTTCCTTCCAGCGTTGTAAAACAATCTGCCTAACTCCATCCATCCCTCCGCAAGCCCGGGACACAGTTTTATAGAGGTTTCGTAGAGGTCTCTTGCTGTGTTGCCTCCGGGGTTTGTGGTGCCAGTAAGGAAATAACCATAACACCAGTCAGGCATAATATCAGTTATTTGCTCGTAGATCTGAGATTCTCTCTCTATTTCACTATCATGGTAATGATACTGGCTTTCAAGTAAACCAAGATACAGGTAGGGCAGGGGGTCAAATTTGGTGTTGAGGGCTCTTATGGTAAATTCATCAATGCAACCCCTTTCAATCTGACCTGCTTCATAGGAAGAGGGTTCAGAAGGCGTTTGTGCTGATGCGGTGATAATATCTTTTTGAGAGGTAGATATCCTTAAATCATCTATTGCACTTCCATTCAGTTCTGTGAATCTCGCTGAAGCAGTCCATTCTCCATCTACATTGCATATTTTAAGGAGGAGAAGGTTCCAGCCGGACTTGAGAACACACGGGGCAATTTCCTGGTCATAGGAGAAAACCCTGTAGGAATCATTTTCAATGACTAAAGAACCATTAAGGAATGCTTTAACAGCTCCTGAAGAACCGACCTTGAGTGCGACCGTTCTGGTGGTTGGGGAGTAAACGGCACAGGCGAGATAAGCACAGGTATTCTGGAAGGGGTAGAACATCCGCTTGAGGTATATTTTACCGTAAGGTGATTCAAATGGCATAAGACGCCATGTAGCATCAAAATTCTTACCCTTATACACAGCGTCAAATTCTATCTCTGTCTCGGGCGGATAAACAGCATTATGCCCGGTCTTTCCTTCATTATCAAAAGGTCCAATCATCCACCACTGTTTTATATATCCCATTCTCGTGACTATTTCAGACGCCTCACGGGTTCTATTCATATCTAAAAATGCCAATATCTGATATTTCAGACATAGGTCTTTCATAAAGGGACTTGCATCCGTTTTATTAATAATATAGTTGAGAAGTCCAAGTATATCGCTTCTCTTAGATACATCTTCAAGCATGGTGAATAGAACCGGTAAATACACTTCCGAGCGGGGGTCGTCGGGATGGAATCTGATGAATTGTGATAGTGCTGAGGTGGCGTTTTTATAGTCACCAGTCATTTTTTCAGAAAGGAATAGCCCCTCCAGTGCATCCGGATTTCTCGGTTCTTTTCTTAAAGCGAGGTTGAAGGTGACCGATGCCCTTTCAGGCTGGTTATTGAACAGGAGAGCCCAACCAAACTCAGTAAACAAGGTAGGGTCCTCAGAGGTGGTTGATAGTTCAGATAGGGTCTGAACATCCCTTATGGGCACCAGAGCCATTGTGCAGGTTATCAGAAATAACACAATGAGAACTGATAAATTCCTAATCATAATTACAAATAAAATAAAGGCAGGTCTTCGGATGATTATAACTTAATTAAGGCATTCTGTCATCATTTTGGTAAGTTAATTATTCCTGTTCTTTATATGCAATTTTAGCAATGAGTATACTCAACAGGTATAGAAGTGTTAAAGGCAATGCGAGAACCAGTTGGCTGAATATATCGGGACCCGGTGTTACGAATGCTGCAACTATAAATATACTAATCACAAAGTATTTCCACTTAGAAATCATCGTCTGTGGTGAAAGGACGCCCATTCGTGCAAGGAAGAATACGATTATTGGCGTTTCAAATACCAGACCGAAGCCCAGGAACATCTTAATTAAAAAGTCCATATATTTGCTTATGGTCCAAGTTGCTTTGAGCGTCTCGCCTTCAAACGAGCGGAAGAACTTCATAGCATAGGGCAGAAGCAGATATGCGAAGAATACACCGATTGCGAAAAGAGTGATGAATGAGACCACAAAGGGTATCGCAAACCTCTTCTCTTTTCTGTAAAGTGCAGGTGAGATAAAGCCCCATATTTCAAACGAGGTGTAAGGGAGGGTGATAATTAAACCTGATACGAGAGCAACCTTCAATTGCACAACGAATGCCTCCACAGGAGAGATGTATATGAGTAACCCACATGCGGGCTTAAGCAGGATTTTGAGGAGCAGGTCTATTTTTATATAACTTATAGCCATACCAATCGCTATGACGATGGCAATCCTGATAAGGCGCATCCTCAGCTCCTCAAGGTGGTCAAGAAAGGTCATCTTCTTCTCTGGTTGGGTGTTGTTTTCGGGTTGTGTGTTTTCTACATCAACTTTTTTATCCAATCCTCACCCTCCGAACCTTTTTTCTGAAGTATGTTGAGAACATCCTTTATTTTCTGGCTCTCGCTCCTAGGCATAACCAGAACCACATCATCAGTTGTTACAATCAGGATATTATCCACACCATACACCACCGCTGGAACACCCTTATTGATAATAGTAGTATTTCTAGTATTTATAGTGACTGCATATCCCGACTTCAGGTTGTTATCTTTATCTATCAAATGCGGATAAATCTTGAGAAATGATTCAAAGGAGCCAACATCATTCCAGCCAAAATCAGCCCTCATCACTGCCATATTCCTTGCCTTCTCCATTACATAGTCAATTGGGATTGCTTCATCATTTGATAGGTTTTTAAATACCGCTTTAAGTTCCCTTTGATTTATTGAATAACTGCTTTTGATTGTGTTAGATATCTTTTGCCAGGTTGGTTGCATAAATTGCTCAAAAATTGATTGAATTGTTTTTATGTTGAATATGAATATTCCGCTATTCCAGAATATAACCTCATATTCGTTCTCCAACATTTTGATTCTCTTCTCATCGGGCTTTTCAACAAACTTTATTACTGGATAAACCTTATTTTTTTCATCTATGGGTGCTCTGAGGTCGGGGATTATGTGACCATATCCAGTTTGAATGGAGGTAGGTTGTATTCCAAGGGTGAAGATGTAATCGCTTTCAGAAGCGAGGTCAAGTAAGAACCTGCCAGACCTCACAAAAACGCTCTCATCTGTTATGTAATGGTCGGCAGGCATAGCGATAATTGAAGCACCATCGCCAAATATTTCCTTTATATAAGCAATTGAGAGTGCAATGCAGGGGAAGGTGTTTTTTCCCATAGGTTCTTTGATTATCATTCTGTCATCTAAGTTAGGTAGTGTAGTATGTATGGTGTCTGATAGGTCTTGACCTGCGACAATGAAGCATCTATCCTCACCCGAAATCCTGCATGCTCTATCATAGGTATATTCCAGAAGGGTTTTGTCGCCGATTAATTTGAGAAACTGCTTGGGTCTCGTTATTCTGCTAAGTGGCCATAGTCGCTTACCAACTCCGCCTGCCATAATCAGTGATACATAGTTGTTCATAATCTCCACCTTCTTAAATCTCAGAAATCAAATTGAAGAAATAAACCTAATTTCATATCTTCAATCTCTCCCCCCTTTTCTTCACCCTCAACTCCGATGTCTGATACATCAAAGTCCATCATATGTGCATCAACATAGGCGTCAAGCATAGAGAACACGACCTCAATGGCAAATACCCAACCATAGAACTCGGTCTCCCTTATCAATTCCTCATACCTGTTATAAAGATTCTGCCTCTCCTCACCCTCTGCCTTTTTGCTTAAATTGTAATATCTCCTGGCAATCCTGTATCTATTAAGCCCGATGAGAAATGTAGAGGTCTCAATGCATAGTATTATGCCGCCTTTTATCCAACTGCCATTATAGAACTGACCCCATCCGGGAAAGACCAGGGAGCGAAATAGAGCTCCTGTGGGTTTCTTGACCTTCTCTTCCTCCTCTATTTTAGCGGAATAGTCCTCTTTTATCAGCGTATCGCCCGGTATAGGTGTTAGTATTATCTTCTCAAGTTCTTCTGCTGTTTCTGGTTGAGGTTCGGTGGATTCGTTTATGTCTTCATCTACATTGGTAACACCTTGTGAATAGGAGAAGCCAATAAGAGCGATTAAAGAAAATATCAAAAGGATTAAAAATGTGGGTTTCCACATGGTGTTGTTATTTTAATTGCACGCCCCCTAAAAGTCAAGTTAGGGCAATATGTTATAGATACCATAATGGAGTTGTTTAACCGGATGGTTGATACTATAATTGCAGTAATTTTAGGGAGGTTGTAGATGAGGCGGTTATATAGG
>Ga0164311_10000096_pt1 | contig 31951 bp, 27 predicted proteins | sample GuaBasSedimGuay2_FD_121796 | JGI IMG/M metagenome (GOLD analysis project Ga0164311, IMG submission 121796) | Subseafloor sediment microbial communities from Guaymas Basin, Gulf of California, Mexico - Guay2, Core 4569-9, 9-12 cm | ecosystem: Environmental > Aquatic > Marine > Hydrothermal vents... | reverse complement strand
GAACTGGACATCATGGGGATGGAACAGAGTGTTGCTCTCTTCTCTTCACAGTTTGGGGATGGTCTACTCGTCGTCGGGATGGTATGGGCATTCATCGTGAGAATCGTTTCTCAATTGATTGGAATCAGGCTGGACATATTCGTCTGGTTCATCCTGACCATGTCAGCGGGGGCAGGATTTCTCCTGGTCTGGAGTTTTCTAAAGCGAAGACGGTTCAGGAACCCTGTGACCAATTCAGAGCTCCTCTCACTGTTCGAGGAGACAAAGAGGGACCTAGGGATCGACAGGCCCATCGAACTATGGCAGCGGGACATACACAGGCAGGTGCTCCTGTCCACAAATGATCCTCTATTCAAGGCCATCCTCGTGTCTGAGAACACAATCCATGATCTCTTGGAGAAGAGAGAGATGGCCAAGGTACTTCTTGCCAAGCATATGCTACGGGTCACTCGGCGGAGCACGATCTCACAAGTCGCCGCGTCCGTGCTCGGTTTCACTCTCTTCGCATTCATTGAGAGCCTGGCGTTCTTTGATGTTTTTGAAGTTCTATTCATGACAGCTGGATCCATTCTGCTTGTCGGCATGGTCCTGGCTGTGGTGGGAATCCTCGTTGTATGTCCGATTTTCATGTCAAGGAGACATGACAGTATCGATGAGCGTGTTGAACAACTCTATGGAGTCTCACCGGCAGTGGCCCACATGGAGACCATAGTGGGGCTGAAGGTTCCAGAGGAGATGATTGCTGAGGCCAAACAGGAGAGAGATGAGGGTGAAGGCCCAAAGAAGAGGGCCCTGCGTAAGGCATCCATTGCAGCAATCGTACTTGCGTTAGTCACATACATGATCATGGTGTTCACATGGCCTCAGACCACTACGGCGGTCTTCGCGTCCACAATAATGTCGATTGTTGTTGGGGCCGGTACCTTCGCCATAACATATCTGACTTCAATCACGTGGCCCATTCTCGCCGGGGGAAGAGGCGAGCGGAGCACAGAGTGGGATGTCCAGTACCCTCTCGCCAGTGACGTCGAGCGATTTCTCAATCAGTATGAAGAATACCGTAAGGTGACTGTCAGAGGAGTTAGATTACCCCATGATGAACAGACAGGTCTTGTGGTCCTCAGACTCAATGAGGACTACAAGGAGGAGACCATTCACGCCATCATGCCACAGACCGTGAGGGACCTGCAGGACGTAAATCTCCTGGGACCGCTCATTCTGGCCGAGCTGCGGTTTCATGACATCGAGCGGAGAGAGAAGAGGTTCAGTTACCTCATCCTCGGAGTGGGCATACCGTTCCTTGCAGTCGGGATGATCTGGTCCTTTGTCGTCTACGGCGGCCTGGGGATGCTGTCGAGTCTACTCATTGTACTTGGAGTCTATACGCTCATCACAATGGCACCCCTTGCATACCTGTTCTTCTGGAAGAAGAGACAGATGACCCAGGCCGAGATCAGGACGGCCAAGAAGCATCCGGGATACGTGGACGCTCTCAGGATTCTGGTAGAGCGACGCTACACTCTTCCATACGGGAAGACATCATACAGAACCAGACTGGAACGAATCAGTAGACAGCTGGGTCTTGAGGAGACTCCTTCTTCCAGTGACCGCGGTCTCGACATCGAGTAGAAGATGAGTTGTCAGGTCAGGACCTGCATGTTCATGGCGGTCTCCATATTTGACTTGACGACTTCCAGGTTCGGATCGAGTTCAAGCGCCTTTCTGTAGCACTCCACTGATCGTTTCACATCACCCTTCTCCCGGAGTACAACGCCAAGATTGTTCCACCCACGCGCGTCTTCAGGTCTCAGAGAGGTGTACTTCTCAAAGAGAGGGACTGCCTCTGACCAGCGGTCCAGGAACCACAATGATGTGGCATACTTGAACATGATGTCTGGCTGCTCAGATCTCACCTTCAGGCTACTCTCAAAGAACTCTGAGGAACAGTGATAGTTCTCGTTCTGATAGCAGACATCGCCGACGGCATTCAGTGCCTCGATGGACGAGGGGTGGAGATCAATGGCCATGTTCAGGCAGATGCAGGCCTCGTTGTACTTCTCTGTGTGGGCATAGCAGATCCCCCTGAGTTCCCAGGCCTTGTACGCACTGTCGTCCAGGTCAAGAACTGCCTTTGTTGCCTTGAGGACTGTCTTGCAGTCATTGACCTTTGAGGCAGCCTCAGCAAGCGTCAGTAAGGTCTCGACGTCCTCTCCACCCAGCTCTTGATATGTCTTCAAGGCCTTCACTGCCTCTTCAAAGTGCCCAGTTGATGACTCTAGCCGACCGAGATACTGCCGCGGAAGCAAGGCCTCGGGATCGACCTCGACAGCCCGGGAGTACTGGGACCTGGCCTCGTCGAGCTTCCAGTCTTCCTCAAGGAGGTTACCTAGCGCGACCAGTGACTCAACATGATCTGGATTGATCTGCAATGCCGATCTGAATGCATCTATGGCTGCTGCGGTCTCACCGAACTGTCGAAAACGGAGACCACGCTGATAGAGTGACTCAAAGTCTTCATCGTCATGGTCGCTCATCAACAGCACACGTCCAGATTCAAGCTGTTTCCCACACGTGGTCACTGCTCATGAAAGTATGTGATACGTAACGGTGGAAGGGGAGAGCATGTCGCCCCCCGAACTCCCTACTAGGTGTTCTTCTTCCAGTAGACAACAGCCACCAGAACAACGACAGCTCCTGCACCAATGCCGATCACGAGCAGTGGATCAAGAGGGACAGTGGATTCGAATCCGACTGACAGATGAAAGGTCACGTAGCCAGTGTAGTTGTTGCCAAAGCGTATGGTGAGACCGGTGTCGTTGAGATCTGCAGGCAGTGTGATGGTGATCTGAGGGGTCAGGGTCTGTTCCGGACCGATGATCATACTGGAGGCCATTGTGGAATTGTCAGGTCCGAGGACGTATATCGGTTCCTTGCTTCCAAGACGCCTGCTCTTTGATTCCATCAGTGTGGCCAACACGACCTCCGAGCCTGCAGAGACCCCACCTGAACTCCCGGTTATGGTGATGTCCATGCGAGGAGTGGTCGCCAGAAGATAGTCAAAGGCAGGAGACAGTTCAGTCCACAGTGCGTTGATGTACGCCTCAACGGGATTGAAGTACCCAAAGATGTTCTTCCACTCCCAGACGACATGAGTACTGTTGTTCACAATCTGGACATAGGCCTTGGGAGTGTCAGCGCTCGCATTGGTGTAGACCTCAAACGTGATCGGGACTGTACAACCTCTTGAGTAGTACATCCACTCCCCCCAACCTCCGGGAAGGGCTGCTTCTCTATCGACCCCACCGGAGCTGTATCCGAGATAGTAGTTGTAGTCCTCTGGAAGGACTTCTCTGTAGTCCTCCATCATACTGTAGTAGAGTGAGGGCTCAACCCAGATGCTACTGGTGTCCTGAACAAAGAAGGTCGCGTTGATCCCGGAGTGGAGCGAATACGCCATGGCGAATCGATGTTGAAGGGCAAAGTCACGGAAGGCCTGAGTCTCGGGCTCGGAGAAGGGAGCAGTCCCATGATAGACCTGAGTGGTGACATTCTCGTAGTCCGACCCCGGACCGCCAAGACTCCAGAAGTCCGCATAGTTGCGATTCAGGTCAACCAGACCCACCTCATCCTCGTTCGTCTGACCATCACCATCGTTGTCTATCCCCTCATAGTAGACGTAATCATACTCAAGACCCGAGGGATTGTCAGAGGGCGTGGCCTTCTCGTACACATAGAACTGTGAGATGTGGCCATCGCCATCCACGTCCTCCACATCGTCCTCAGAAACAAGTCCGTCCCCGTCGTTGTCGTAGGGATGTAGATTCTTCCGGAGCCAGTGATTGCCGTCATTCACGACAACATCCAATGCGTCAGGATTGAGTGTGGGAATGACAAAGATCTCTTGCGTGTCCACGTACTCTGTGATCGTATCGTCAACACCATAACCATTGACTAGACGCAGTATGAACCTCAGGGCCAACTCTACCGTGATCTGCTCACGTCCATGATGGTGTGCCACAACAAGGGTCTTGGCCTTCTGGACGGGATTCATCTCGTTCGTTATCCTCAGACAGGTTATGTTGCGTCCGAGATAGGACTGACCAATCACCTCAACGTCCACAAGCTCTGGGACCTGACTGTGAATGTTCTCGATCTCCTCATCCACCTCATCAGGGTCATGGAACTGCCCATCGTAGAGCAGTGTCACATCACTCCATGTGCGACTGACGGAGGGAGAGTCTACTTTGGTGACCTTCACTGTCTCCACTGTGTCTGAAGCCAGTACGTGTATGGGAAGAAGCGTTGATGACACAATGAGAACTAGGAACAGAAGGTGGTGCCTACTGCGTGTGATGATGGTTCACCTCATGTCTCTCCGCGGAAACACCATCCAGATTCAGAGCAGTCCAAGCTCGTCAACCGTGGGGCCTCCATATGGTGTGGAGCAACCTTCGGCAGGTCACATAATAGCAGTATTGATTGACGTAACCACTCGTTTTCCAGTCCTACTGGCAGCCCGCTGTCACAACACTCATGCGAAGTATAGTTATAACCTATTTATGTGTAATAGATGGCACTCGTGAAGTATCACTGCACGCCATAGATAGTCTTCAGATGAGCAGATTGGCGAAGGCAGCAGTATTCGGGTGATCACGTATGGACGCAAAAGCAGAAGGGTTGTCAAGTACGGCTGCGAAGACAAGATGCGGCGAGTGTAGCTGTGTCATATTATACAAGGGTGACTTCTGCCTGTTCTGTGATGCTGCCTCGGAGATCCTCGCAAACTCACTTCAGGAGTATGGTGTGTCCGAGAGCGCCTTGATGGAGGTCGATGTGGACGATGCGGAGGCCTGCGGATGCAATACCGACGGGATCACGATGCTTCCCACCATCAAGATCTGTGACGTGAAGCTGACTGGTCTCCCAGAACAGCAGAGTGTCAACGACGCGGTCATCAGGGCCATCATGAAACACTGTTTTGTTGAATAGGTGACTGATACACTCTCAGGTCACTCCTAGTGTGAGACCTAGAAGTCCAGTCGGATAGTCTCCCACTTCACGCGACCAGCCTCGACAGCCTCTTTGATACGTCGCTCAGTCCTGCTGAGTGCCGCAGAACCTGTCTTGACATCTGCAAGGACAACTGTGATCTTTTCGTCAGACCGTCCATCCTTCACCCGGGTGTAGCCATCAAAGATGAGGTAGTCGATGGGGGCCCCGATGAAACGCGCATCTGATGGCTCATATCTGAATGCGGAGGGTATCAGAGGGCCCATATGTTCTGCAATCTTCCCCTTGAGTACCTGACGACTCCGGTCAGCAGCATCCTTTCGGACAATCCCCTCCTGCTCAGCCCAGAGCTGTCTGAACTCACGTTCGACCATGGCAATCCGATGCCTGAGCTGCATCTTCATTATCAGGTAGACCGAGACCGCAAGGAGAAGGCCGATGGACAGCCCGATGAGGATATCTTCGAAGGCCATACAGAATGATACACACGGTCGCATATATTCTCAGGTAAGCGGAGAGTATTGACAGGAGAATACGTATCTCTCAAGGTCACTTACATGACTTGGAAAAAAAGAGGAATAGGGAGCTGAGCCCCCTACTTCACATAGAAGGGAACGCCGAGCATGTCCAGCATGATCGGGCAACTGTCGGGCTGTTCCGCTATGACTAGCGGCCTTGCATACCAGAAGGCGTCCTGCAGGTTGTCGTAGGGACCGTTCAAGAGACCCCGGTCTCCAAAGTAGTAAAAGAACAGAGTGTTCTCAAGGTCAAGATAGTCCCAACCGTATTGGTCGGCCTCTGCTGCTGCAATGTACAGACCACCGTCCCGGACCTCAGATGGTTCGTCAAACATGCCACCGCTATGACAACTTGCATAGATGGCGGCAAAGTGATTGGTCTCGAGCTCGGCAAACCTGCTGGCCATGTAGGAGTCGGTCACCGCGTACAGGTCCCAGGAGACAAGACACTCATCGTTGCCATCAGCCTCGACATCAGTGTCCCAGCTCCCGTCAGCTGTCCTTGAGCCGTGTCCCGAGTAGAAGAACACTACCTCGGAAGAGGGGCCCTCATGAGCAATGAGCCAGTCCAGAAGGACAATGAAGTTGTCCTTGGTAGCGGCTCCGTCAAGAGCGAGAGCGTAGTTGTAACCATACGCAGCAAGTATCTCCTTTATTTCCAGCGCGTCATTGCGAGGATTCCACAGATCATTTGTACGACCATCATAGTCGGATATGCCAATTATCACAGCCCACTTGTCCTGGCCAGAACTCGTGTAGTACTCGATGTCTGGCGGCGGCTCTGTAGTGGGAGGACCTCCGGCACCCCCACCAGGTCCCCTCATGATCATCGTGTTATCGACAGTCACGGCGAGACTAGGCAAGAGGAGGCCAAAGGTGAGGCCCAGAAGTATTACCATTGCGCTGAAGCGTTTCATGGTGTTCACCAGTATCGGATGTCCAACCCGATGTAAGTTAGAAAATAAAAACACCCTTATAAGTGCTTATCTTTTCTAAAAGAAAGAGTACTTATAAGACCGGTTGAAAATCTCTGACAACGGAGAGAGGTCGAGACACCATGCATGTGAGGAAGTACGGAATCGCCCTGATGGCCCTCGTGGCCCTGTCTGTTCTGGTACCACTGACCAGTGCTCAGCCGCGGTTGGCCACTGTTGACTACATTCAGATTATCGATGCATACTATGCGGATCTGGATGGTGATGGTTACGAGGATGACATCAAACTCTTGGTCCAGTTCTCCCTCGGAACCACTGAACCCTCCCGCATTGACATCAATATCTGGATCGAGCTGCCCTCAGGCATCAAGTACTCCATGAGAGTGTCTGTCTACAGGGCACCTTCAGACTCCATTCTCAACATAGACTGCTTTGACATGGCCACGGAGAGCGGCTGGTACACCGTGACCATGCTCGCATCAATCATGGGCACCGGTAATGGAAAGGTCTACCTGACTGACAACATCGTCTTTGACCCGCCGACCGGTACTGGGCCTGGATTGCCGCCGTCTGTAGATGCATACTTCTGAAGTCAAGAGGGTATAACCTGGTGAATGTGAACAAGCTCAAGCTTCTCTTTGCATTACAGGATGACCCCATGGCCCCAGCAGCGACACTAGCAAGAAAGGTTGGCATCACCCCACCCACTGCGCGTGCATGGTTGGAGGATCTCCAGAGAAAACGGGTCTATGGAGGGGTCCATGCAAACCTCAGGGCGAGAAGAATTGGACTTGAGTTGGATGACTTCATCCTGAGAGTGGACTCCTATGACTCACTCCTCAAGGTGGAGCAGTTCTGTGAGGAGCACCCGTACACCTCCTACAGGGCACGTGTCTTCGGCGGCGAGAAGCAGGGCATCATGCTCCAGTTCAGGCAACCAGAGGAGGCCAAGACTCACTTGCTCACAGCATTTGATGAGATGGAGCGTCAGGGCCTTGTCAGGGAGGTTCGGGAGATTCCCACCCTCGCCGCCGAATACGGCTCGAAGTACACCAGGCCGAAGTTCAGCGCATGGGACGAAGAACGCATGGCATGGAGATTTGACTGGAAGAAGTGGTGGAACAGACGACTCAGACAGGCTAACAGTGACCAGACCGACACGACCTCCTTCAAGCCCTTATCATTGGACATGATGGACGCAAAACTTCTGGAACAGATCACTCGTAACGCGCGAAGGAAGAACACTGAGATCATAGAAGCCATGGGGTATCGAAAGGACGAACCCGGCATCCAACAGAAGGTATCGTCTAGACTGAAGGTCCTCGAGCGTAAGGTCGTAGAAGAGTATCGCGTCTTCATCGAATGGTTCCATTTCGATGTCTACAATACTCCCTTCATCATGGCAAGAGCCGATGAGGAAGTGACTGATAATCTCATCAGACGTCTCAGCCAAGGAGGATTCCCCTTTGGGTCCAGTATCAGGAAGACACGAAACGGATTTGTGTGGTCAGCCAGACTTCCTGCGGCCCATGTGTCAGAACTCATCGCGCTCGTTTGGAGCATTGCCAAGAGCTATGAGGTGTTGATGATCGATTACAAACACTCCGTGGTGTACGGACTGTGGTCGGAGGCCTTTGATGAAGACACGAGATGGTGGAAGACAAGCAAGTCATTCTGTTGTGATGAACCGCTGAAGGCAATCGGTCTCGCTTGACATCCATGAGGTCTATTCAGAGCCATCAGTGGGGCGGACTCGGACCTTCAGGCCGTCTAGCGAGAGAATGACGACCTCGACACCCTTGGTAATCTCTGCACCGTCACATCGGGCGTCCCAGATCTCAGATCCCACCTTGATCTTCCCCGACACTTGGCTGACATCATCAATCACGATGCCCCTCATCCCTTCCACTGTATGAAGTGGGTGTGGTCCATCGCGTAGGCTGTCGTATATCAGCCTGTACTTCACAGCCACAAACACAGCGGCTCCGACTATCATCAACACAGTCACCGGAACAAGTATCTCGGGTGCAAAGAAATAAGCCAGGGCAATGACCACTGGAACGAGAAGGAGCTCGTCAACAGTGATGGCAATGAACTTGACTCGCGGTGAGAACTTCAAGGTCCCTTCATCCACCTCAGTTTCTTCATCTGTTGGACTCTGGGAGTGAGAGGTCAAAAGGTTTTGCGAAGGTTGCGCACGGCCGATATTTGTCCAGATGGGACCATTAAAATGGAAGGGGCGGAGGGCGAGAGATGTGACCAATTCTTGAAGACCGAGACCATTCAGATCATGGCAGGAGCGGCCATGCTGTCCGCATTCACCTACGTCCCGATACTGGCTAGAGAGACAATGGGAGCGCCGGAGGTGCTCATCACAATCTTGGTGGGGGCCTATGCCACTGCCGCCTTTCTCACCAGCTACATCTTTGGCAGAGCGGGCGATGTCTACGGACGAAGGATTGTCATCAGATTCGGTCTTCTTGCCGCCCTCGTCAGTTTTGGTCTCCTCATTGTCTCGCGGGACTTCCAGACACTCTTCATTGTCAGAGTGGCCAATGGACTCTGTGTCGGAATATACCCCGGAGCACTGGCAGCCTATGCCTTCGAGTCAAACATGAAGATGGGAAGGTATGCCTCCTGGGGTGCCATGGGCTGGGGAGTTGGTACTCTTCTGGCGGGATATGCAGCTGGCACCGACATCTACCTCGCCTTCGTGATGTCAACGCTATTCCTTCTGATTGCATTCATCTCTGCCCTAACACTGCCTGCCCTTCCAAGAACGCGAATTGAAGTACCGTGGTTCCCAGTAGAGACCTTCAAGAGGAACCTTTCAATCTATCTCTCGGTCTTCATCAGGCATAGCAGCGCATTTGCTATCTGGACGCTCTGGCCACTGTTCCTCTTTGACAAGTTCCAGGCAGACACATTTCTCATCGGGATAGTCCAAGCAACCAATGCCATATCACAGGTCGTCTTCATGGCAACCATCACAGACAGGGTCCAGTGCAGGAAACTGGTCTTGATTGGGCTATTGACGTCGGCAGTCACCTTTGTCTGGTTCACTGTCGCAGCGGACTTCTTCCAGATTGTCCTGACCCAGGTCTTACTAGGGTTTGCCTGGGCCACGATGTATGTGGGAGCCCTCAAGTATGTAACCGAGAGGAATGAGGAGAGATCTACGGCCTCGGGACTGCTCCAGTCTACGCTCTCGATCTCGGGAGTTGTAGGGCCGATCATCGCGACTGCAATCTATCTGGTCTGGCCGGGATATGAACCGATCATGCTGTTCGCAGCGCTCGCAGCCACGGTCTCTGCGATAATCTTCTACTTCAGCAAGAACGGAGCACCAGTAATAGTGACAGATCCCGAAACACTCTCTGTAGAAACTCCTCTAGACCTGTGATTCGCGTCGTCTGTGCCTTGAGAGGCTAGAGAGGTCCCTGATGGCCTCATTGCCACCTCCATAGACATGCGTGAGCCCTGTGACCTCAACATTCTGGACAAGTCAGCCACCAAGATTGGAATACCGTGCAAAACATATTGTGTTGATGTCATGGCACAAGTTACACAGACACAGTCGTCGAAGGCGTGAACATGATTCACAAGGACATCATGACACATCCCAGAACACTGGCCGTTCTCATTGAGTTGGGCTGGGGAGACAGATTCGAGAAGGATCTTGAAGAGAAGACAGAGGACTCTACGGGTGACTGGAGCCTCTCCTTTGAACGCATTCGTGACGAGTTGATTGAGAGGGGGCTCGTCTATCGCCTGCGCGGCGGTCAAGGAAGCCCCTATCTCGCCCTGACTGACGAGGGACAGAGGCTCGTTGGCAATCTTCAGAAGAACCAGGACTGAAGACCTGTCACTCCGGAAGTGACAACAGGTTTATGCAATCAAGTTCATGAACTACGCGGAGTAAGAGTCATGGTGACAGACCGCTGATAGAGCAGCTCTCCGTCTTGGGCTTGACGACCAATGAGGCCCGGGCATATGTGAGCCTTGTCAGACTCGGGAAGGCCACGGCCAGAGCCATACACGAAGACTCAGAGATCCCAAGAAGCAAGGTCTATGAAACCGTTGTCAACCCCCTTGTCGTCCTGTTTCAGTGGCAGGTCGTCAAGACAGTCCTCGCGGCTGTGGAGTCGATAATGGAGAAACGTATGTCCTAGGATAACATGACCTACAATGCATGGTTCGTTATCTTCTTGAAGGACCCCGGGAGAAGAGAGGACAGAGGCACTACATATGAACGACGACCATCTGAGAGTACTACAATGTCCAAGGTGCAAGAAGCGGTTTCCTCCACAGCCAGCCGTTGAGAACGGGGAGATTGTGTGCCAGAAGGGACACACATGGACAGTCGAGAATGGAATCCCGGCACTGTCCTATCCCCCGCCTAGTGAGGAGGATGCAAAGTGGATCATGGAGTATGATGAGATGGCCAAGACCTATGATGACGCAGTCAAACTGTACGACGACTGGCTTGGCATTGACATGATGAAGGAGCGCTCGAGTCTGAGCAGCTACATTCCAATCGAGGGGCGCTGCAGGATACTGGATGTCAGTGTGGGCACCGCAGCGAACTTTGAGGCTATTCTCAATAGTGTGCCACAAGAGATGGACAGACTCAGTCTCCATGGCCTTGATCTCTCCAGAGGGATGTTGCAGGTCTCCGCCGAAAAGGCCCAGAGGCTTGGATTCTCTCTCAATCTGACCTACGGCAGTGTCTTCAATCTTCCATTCAGGAAGAACTCCTTTGAAGTGGTCATTCATTCTGGAGGTCTCAACACATTCTCCGACATCCCAAGAGCTCTGGAAGAGATCCACAGAGTGCTGGCCCCCAAGGGTTTCGCAGTCGTCATCGACGAGGGGCTCTCACCTCAGAAGCGAGAGACTGAAGAAGGAAAGGCCATCATAGAGACCAACAGCCTCTTTGCGGCAAGGCCACCTATTGAACATGTCCCAGATCGTGCCAGAGATGTCGAGGTCACCTATGTCATGAATGACACGTTCTATCAGATTGTGTTCTCGAAGTAGTGATTGAGAGAGCAGGAAGTGTGCAATGTAGTTTCCCACATGAACACCTCCAAAATCATCAGTCTGGCACGTGATGAGTCCGACGTATTCCCACCATGTGTCTTCCCATCACCACAGGAGACGCTCTCCAGACACATTGCCATCTACCTGTACTGGTAGGAACGAGTTATTGCATCAGTAGAGAGTCTGGTGCGAGTGATCCTTTTCTTTCTTGTTCGTCGCGCTACAGCCATCAATTCCACCTCCGATAGAGATGCGCATATGCAAGAGACTCAGTTCTCTTCATTGGAGTCTGCCTTGTATTCATCGTCACAGATTCGTTGTAAGCATGTTTCTCGAGAGCCATTGTTATTCTTGCCTGGATAAGGTCTTAACCATATATAGTTTGTGCTACAAACCTTTGGCTTTTAGACCGTTTGTTTCTCAATGGAATGTTGATAGTCCAACCATATCATTTAAAATCTGAAATGGTTCATTTTACACACCATATGACGGGCTGAGAACGCCCACAACCATATCAGTGGCAAGCCACAACTGGTGAATGACACAATGCCCAATGAAATCCCTGACAGCCTTCGCGGGATTGAACTGACCAAGGAGGCATCCAAGCCCCAAGATGAGATAGTTTTCATCGTTGATAAAGAGAGGTCCGAGATACTGAACGACCCGGTTCGACTGCAGATACTGCAGGTGCTGAGAGAGGGGATCAATGATACTCACACAACTGAGACAGTTGACGAGAAGACGGGAGACAGAATAATCCGTCAACGCGAAGTAAAACGAGACATTCTCTCAGTCTTGGAGATTGTCAAGCAATCAGAGACGTGTTGCGGTGTAGACAACGTCATTTCGAAGAATCAGGTGTACCATCATCTGCCCAAGTTGATTGAGGGCGGTTTCATCATCAAGTATGGCACAATCACTACAGGAAAGAGGACCACTGACTACTACAGGCGTACAGCCAAGGGATTCGTCGTGACAACTCCCATGACCAGTGCCTTTGACAAGCGTATTGAGAAGAAGTTGAAGAGGTATATAGATGAGATGCTCTCCAACTTCAATCTGAATGTGGCAGATGAGGACAGGAAACGACTCTACAGACTCAATACGGAACGTATCCGGATCCAGTCCAAGTGGAGGACCAAGATTGCGAAGATGGTCAGGGTGGATGTTGCTGACAAGGAAGTGCTGCAGATGTACGAGATGCTCCTTGACTACTACTCCATGGGGTCAAAGGAGTACTTGGACACCCTGCTTGAGATTCGCAAGATACTCTTCTCACACGAACAGGACGTTCAGGCCTAGAGGTCGGCGGCACATACATTGGTCTGTGCTTCCAGGACCCCTTCAAGACTCTTCAGTTCATCGACTATAAAAGAGCCCAGATGAACATTGTCCTCGAACTCAGCTTTGACTATGATATCGAAGGCTCCGAAGATTATGTGAACCTCTCGGATGGGCTCCATCTTCTTCAACGCCTCGAGAACAGCGGGCTGGGCGGACATCTCTACATTCAACAAGATGTATGCAGTCACTGTCATCTATTGTCAAATCCATAAACAATTGATTGAGCGGCCACATACAGACTTGTACTTATCCCTTCCGACGCAATCTCCCAGTGTCTATATCGCACCTCTGAGAGATATAGCAGACTTTGTCAGGTCCACCATGGCGAGTTCGGGAACAGCTGAAGCAACTGCCCAGGCGATAGCCCAAACCCCCGAGTCGATCTGAGCCATGAGAAGATGGCCCCCATCCTTGTCGGCGGACGCGATATAACTGTCCTTGGATGAACTGATTCTCTTGTACTTCACACCACCCACAGTCAGCTTCGAGCCTGCGGTCTCTTGTGCCTTCATGATACCCTTGAGGTCTTCGACAAGATTCCAGTTTTCAGTCTGCCATACAATCTCATGGTCCTTGACCACTGCGAAGGCCTGGATCTTGGGATTGTTCTCGTACAGTTGGTACCACTGTCTTCCGATAGATTCCAAATATAGTCCTCCATAGGATATCATTGTACGCCATTGAAGACAGGACCATCGAGAGCTAGTTCTGACGCATTGTTCTATCGCTTCAGATCTTGCCCCTCAGTGTCTTGGCCGCTCTGTCCACATCGACGTAGATGCCGTCAGGCTGGGCATTGGGATCAGCCCAAGCAACAACCCATCTGTCACTCGCGGCGTCCACCTTGGTCAGGATGAGTATACCATTTCCACCGATGCTCTTTGCCACAAGACTCTCCGGAGTCGTGCGCATGGTGCTATACTTGACCTGATTCTGAACAACCGAGGCTGCTCTGGACCGAACTGCCGCGATGAGGTTTGCTGCATCTGCTGTGAGGTCCCAATTGTTGCTCTGCCAGAGGACCTGACCGCCCTCGGTGATGACACCAAAGGCCTGTACCATGTTTCCTGAACTGTTGTACGCCTGTGTGTATGCATCCATTACCGGATCGCTCATTGTGAATTCGCCCCGTTCTTGTGGGTCTACCAAGAATCCTGTACCCTCCACAAATAAAGAAATCCGCGATGGAACAATCCAATGGCGGAACGTTGAGACATCTTCATATGGATTCTCTCAAGCCATTACTGTATGTCTACGAAGTCCATCTGGAAATCAGAGAAGGGGGTTTTCATCAGGACATTCGTTCATCCCAAGTCGAGGAGTAATAAGCTCATCTCAGAGATTGCGCCAGAGGCACTCCATATCAACTTGACAAGCCCCGCAAGAGAGGGAAAGGCAAACGTCGAACTGGTGAAGAGGTTATCCAAGATTCTTGGTGTGTCGACCAGTGAGATCTCAATCATTGGAGGACAGAGGTCGAGGGAGAAGATAGTCTTGGTCCGAGGAATATCTCTGGAGCAGGTCAAGAGAGCAATTCTACTGTGATATAATGTTATATAGGGAGGGGTACGGAGAGAAACTCCAGTAGAGTCGGGCAGATTCCCACCCACAGGCTCTAGACCTGGAAGTGACGTCCGTATGATGAAGGGAAATCCAATCAGAGCATTTGTCAGGCGCTTCATCAAGAATGATACAAGGGCACTGCTGGCCGGACTCTTCATTGCGGGACTATTCTATTCCATCCTCATCCTGATGGAGGGACACTGGTTCGATGCAGGAGTAATCAGCACGATTCTGATAGAGGTGGGTCTTCTCTATGGGGCCTTGTTCAGGCCATTTCCGGACAAGAAAGAGATGGCTGCCCTCGGTTCTTTTGCCATTGCCTATGCGATTGCCACATGGATGCTGGGTATCCTCTCTCATGTAGTCGTCATGGCCATCGGGGGGATTGTCCTGTATACCGTGATGCTCACACATCCAAAGTATCCCATGACGAAGAGGGCCATAGGAATCGGTCTCATCGTGGGCGTCATCATGACCTTCATGGCCATCTACTTAGCGCTCAAACTGGGTGTGGTCTTCCTCGTCGGTGCCGAGATGTTGGGAGCGATGCTTCTGAGTCTCGGTGGAAGGTATTCGCCACAGGAGAACACAGTCGTCGTCGCCATTGCTAACAGCTCATCGATGATTGCAGTGGGAGTCCTGATAACATTCCCAGCCATTGCTATATTCGACCCAGCAACCGCATACGGTAACCCCGGGCTCGGCATTCCACCCCTGATTACATACCAGTTCATTGTATTCGTGACCATGGCATCTGCAATCTTCGGCATGCTTCTCCTAGCACCCTTCAGGGACAAGTTTGAGGATGAGCCATGGCCTCAAGTGCAACCTCAAGCACAGTGCATAAACTCAATCGGAGGAGATTCTGAAGCGAGAAAGGGTGTAGGCATCGGGTTGGGGGCCTCGGCCCTGTGGATGGGTGTGTCACAGCCTGTATCGAACTACTTCACGGGATCCCCCTTCTCGTCAGTCCCCAACGTGTTACAGGGCGTGATCCCGGCAGCAGCAGCTGTGCCTGACTGGATTGGAATCAACAACTCTCCAATGATAATGGGAATCGGCTTCTTTGTCGGATGGAAGAGGACTCTTGTCATTGCGGCAGGGAGCCTGGTGTCATTCCTTGTCTGGCTCATCCTTGAGGGGGCCAACAGTGCGGTCCTCTTCGGAGACCATCTCAAGCGACCTGAGATACTCTATCTTGCTCTCGGTGTCTTTGTGACGATCATTGCGGGCGACGTCTTCTGGAAGAAAGAGGGCAGTGAAATGGCACTTGAGGAGTTTGAGGAGAAGACCAATTCCAGAGGGGAGGAGAAAGAAGGAGCCATAGTCGTTGAGGAACCCCACAAGACCAGAGAGCTGCCACAACTCATGCGAGTCAAGGAGGAATACTTCTCCATCGAAACGTTCAAGGAAGAGATTCGAGGTATCGCACGGAATCCGCGGGCCTATATGAAGAGCAAACGGGGCCAGTTGCCACCGTGGATTGCATTCATCTCAATGGTTCTCTTCATGATCTCGGGGATCATCATATTCTGGTTCATCAAACCATTTGCAGGGCTTGAGATTCACTGGCTTCTATTCATCCTCGGATCTCCACTGGCTCTGATCTCAGCATACTTCACTGCACGAGCAATCAGTGAAACTGGTATGTTGGCAGGTTACATCTCCGATATTGTAGCCATCCCAGCAGTCATCTTCTTCAAGATAGGATTCCCCGCCATAACCACATTCATATCGATGCTGGGCGCAGTTCAAGACTCCGCCATCGCCCTACTTGTGCATCTCAAGCTCGGTCGACTCACGGGGGTACGGGGAAAGGATATTCTGAAGGCGGTCTTTATAGGCGCCATGCTTGGAACTTTCATAGGATCTGCCATAACCTACATGATCTTCGTCACGTATGGTTTCGGCGGTACTGACTTTCCCAGCCCTGCCGCTCAACTGTTTGGATTCTTGGTGAAGAGCCTGGAGGGGCTCGGAGAGTTCAAACTCCCAGGGCTTGATCAGTTCGAGGGTGTTAGCCCCATCCTGTCATTCGCATATCTCCTCTGTTTCGCCGTTGTGGGCTTTCTGGCAGGTAGGGAGTTGCACAAGAGAAACCTCAGTCCGATGAGCCTCGTCGTAGGAATACTCATTCCACCTGCGACATCGGTCGCAATGCTGATTGGAGGAGCCATCGACTACAAGATGAGGAACAAGAGAGAGCAACCCGCAACAGTTGTATCTGAACCATCACACGAACCGATTCCGACCCAGTCGAAGATCTATGATATCAGCTATGACCGGACGAGCCGCATCCTGAGCGGTGTGGTGGCTGGAGAGGCTGTGGTCACCGTCATCTGGGTCATTATGGACGCCATACTGACAGCATTCTAACTCCAGTCGTTGACATATTCTGCAAGTTCCTTCAAGAAACGTCGAAAGTCATTCTTGTCCAGATGTGCTCCAGCAGCAGCGGGATGACCACCTCCCGAAGCACCCTCAAAATCGGGAAGAATCTTGTTCAGCGCACGATTGAGATCCACTTTCAGGTGTCTGCGCCGTAGACTCATATCGACTTCATTCTCAGAGGTGCGAGCGCTGATTCCGACATTCGAATCGGTCACATATGCAGAGAACTTCGCACTCTTTCCTCGATAACCATGCACAGGCATGTCGAGGATGTATCCAATCGGGCCGTGCTTCTTCGCGTGGTTCTGCACGTACCTGAAGACCTCATGTTCAATCGTTGTAGCCTTCAACGCAAGATCAACTATGTCATTCATAGAACTGGGCTTGATGCCAAGTGTCAGTTGATAGACCAGATCCTTAGACTCACGACGATAGTCAATCTCCTGCAAGGCCTGGACGAGAATGCCTGCCTCGAGATACAATGTTCGTTTGTCAACATCGTCGAAATGTGCTCTCGTGAATTGTGTGTTGTCGCAGTAGTCACCGATGGCTCCGTACAATGACAGCCTCAGAGCATGCTCCGGCAGCTTGCCCTGAAATCGCCGATACACAAGCTCTGCAGCACACGGACCAATCTCATGCATGAGGTCTACTCTCCTTGAGAGAGCACGCTTCTGCTTCGATGTCATCGGATGATGGTCAGTCCACATTATCTCCGTAGACTCGGGAAATCTGTCCAATGCACGGAGAGTCTCGTCGAAGTGTCTGCTATTCACAGCAATGTCGCTCACATGGACCACGCGCGGCCGATCCTTGGCCACACGGTATAGGTCTTGATGGATCTGTGACGGGCGAGTGAAATAGAAGTCAGAGCCGGGAAATCGAAGGAGAGCAATCGCACCAGACGTGATTCCGTCAAGGTCCCCGTGACTCATGACGACGGACTCGACCATGTGCTCTCACTCCATCATGCGCTACCGTATGTGTCCTCAAGGGCCTTGTCCCACTCATCTTTCTCGGCCTCAGAGGACTTCCTCTTCTTGCGGGCGCGTGCACGCTCACGTCGTGCCTTCGCAGCCTCCCTCTTGCGACGCGCGAGTTCCTTACGCCTCACCTTCTCGGCCTCTCGCTCCTCCTTGGACAGTTTCGGTTTTTCTGGTTCCTCTCGCTGTGACATCCAACTGATGATCATGGAGACGAATGGGAAGAGTAGAGACACCGGCACAAGCAACAGGAGGACAATCTCAGGTTGCAGCATTTCGACGCTGTTGAGTATCCCGGGGGGGAGGTCAAGTAGCACAACGATTACCCCGGGACTCATGAGGATGAAAGATATCGCCACCACACTGAGGAACCTGATGATTGAGCCGATTATAGTGGAACCTATGATATACCCTGACGAGGGTGATGCGGCCTTTGCGGTCAGTTCATCGTGAGCCCGTGAGTCACTCTGGAGGAGTTCGTCAACGTAGATTTGAAGACGTCTGACATCGGCCACGGCGTCCAGATTCTCAAGGGCATCCTGAGTGCCCACGACCTTGCGCTCTATGGCCTCACGTAGGAAACTGAATGCTGTGGCTCCGGCAGTACGACTCATGCCTGTAGTCCGGACTGATTCACCACGCTCTATGGCATCTTGCTTCCTGGTTGCCTGTCGCAGGGCCAATAATTGCTTCTTCAAGGTCTCTTCCCTGTCCTCCACAGGTTTCCCCACAGAGTAGCTGTATATCATTTGATAGCTGAGTTCAAGATAAGCAAAGGAAACAAGTGCGAGCAGTTGGGCCCTCTGAAGTAGAAACACAACAAAGTCTGTGGGAAAGGGTGTGAGGTCTGGCACGGTGAGAGCCCGGTAGGAGGCCAAGACCACTATGGATTGGATGGCTAGAAATGCACCACCGACAAACTTGTGATTCATCCGAACTAACGACTGCAAGAAGAGGGCGATTCCAATTCCCGCCAGAAGGAAGTACAGGAACAGAAACGTGTTGTTCCACAGGTCCCCAAGAACCTGCCACAAGTTGACGAAGAAGGAGGTCCATACCTCTTGGAGGTTTGTGAGTGGGCCGCTCGCACCGTAAGGTTGCATGTACCACATCTTCAGTATCAGGGTATTGTAGAGACCTATCACCAAATCATTAGGAATGGTTCCACCGGAGAAAATGCTTGCCACTGAATTCACCATCGTGACAGTCATGAAGAAGAACAGGAGAGACAGTAGACGAAACACTGTGACGACGAACGTGTACGGTGCATTCCAGTGCCAGATATCATTGACATCGAGGATGCTGTAGATTAGGTAGGCCATTGCCGCAAAGGCGGCTGTAGCGGCAAGGCGTAGAATCCATGTGACCGCCTTCAAAACATGGCTACCCCCCTCTGCTTTGCCTGCTCGTACGTTTTTATGATCGTGGGCAGGAAGTCCTCAGGCCCAACATTGACCACGGTTATCCCGAACCGGGCAAGGGCACGAGCTATCTTGTTTCTTCGCTCCCAGAGCTCTTCTGAGACCGCCTCAGCGAGGACCTTCTCCACAGGGCCAAACTGCCCCACTGGCGCCTCAAACCACGGACCGAAGGGGCTGATGACCATAGCCTTGTGCCCATTGGCCACCAGTGTCTTCATTGCATTGAGCAAGGGGGCCGGGTTCTCTTCTAGGTCTGTCATCCAGATTATGAGTGATCGTTTCCGAGTTTTCTCCACCACGTACTGGATGGCAGTCTCGTAGTCACTCCAGCCCTTTGGCTCGGCCATGGCAAGGACCTCCAGAACATCATACATGTGGTTCATGCTGAGGCCGGGGGCCACATATCCGTGGACCATATCACTGAACACGCAAGTGCCAACGAGGTCCTTTCGCTCCAGGCCCATATGGGTCAGTAGGACAGCTGCTCGAATCGCGTACTCAAGTTTGGTGTTCTCCGGGTATCCGTTGCCCATGCTCCCGGAGGTGTCCACCATGCAGATCACTTGGATGTTCTTCTCCATCTCGAACTGTTTGATGACCATGTCCCCTCTCTTTGCACTGGTCTTCCAATCGATAAGCCTGAACTCGTCACCGGGAACATACTCTCTGAATCCTGCAAAGTCGGAGCCCATGCCAACAGTCTTGGTTCTGTGAGCGCCAAACATGAGACCGAGCTGGCGCTGCTTTCCAAGTGCCTCCATTCTGCGCACGTCTTTCCAGGTCGGATAGACAAGGATCTCGGTCTGTTCCTTCAGAGTCCGCTTGTAATAATGAAGACCCAGGCGATCACGCATGATGACCTCAGTGGGCCCGAGGTAGTAGCGACCCCGCATCCGCGCCTGAAGAATGTAGGAGAATGTGATGTTTCCGCCGGGCTCGATTCGGGATGCGATGAAGTTCTCACCGATGGCAAGAATCCACGTCTCCGGGTACTGGTCATGCACTTCGATGAAGTCGAAATGCCTTCGAGATGCATTCTTGATAGTGACCCTGACACGGACAAAGTCACCCGAGAATATCTTGACCTTGTCAATCTGACGGTCCACTTCGATGCCGGCAAGATTAGCAGTGAGCGCAAAGAGAGGTAACGTGACGACTAGTCCTATCACCAGGTATACTCCAAGAAGAACGAGGTAGAAGTTGATAAAGGCGAATCCACTGGTCAGCAGTAGGACCCCTGAGAACACTACCACGAAGCCTCTCTGTGTGATCACTTTGAATCGTCTCCGAGAACTCGTGCAGGAAGATTATCGCGGACAGTCGACCTCGCCCAGTATCTTCGATACCACACGTTCGACAGTCAGACCTTCAAGCTCAGCCTCTGGCTTTAGTACGAGCCTATGGTTTAGTGTCTGCACCGAGAGCTTCCGTACATCTTCGGGAGTGACATAGTCCCGACCGTTCATGGCCGCTCTCGCCTTTGAGGCATTCATGAGAACTAGAGAGGCACGAGGTGACCCTCCCAGCAGTATCTGGGGATTGTTCCTTGTACGGATGACGATGTCACGGATGTAGTTGATTATGTCCTCCTCGATGAAGACTGTCTTGCATGTGTTCTGCATGCGGACCATCAGAGTGGGGTCGGCAAGCACTCTGAGGTCAGCCGCCTCACCGATGTGCTTTCTTCGTATCACTTCAGCCTCTTCATCCCCAGTAGGATAATCGAGGATTAAGCGAAACATGAACCGGTCCAGTTGAGCCTCGGGAAGGGGATATGTACCCTCCTGTTCCACAGGATTCTGTGTGGCGATGATGAGGAACGGTTTGGGAAGCTTTCTTGTGACACCCTCGATGGACACCTGACGCTCTTCCATCACTTCGAGAAGAGCACTCTGTGACTTGGGCGGACAACGGTTGATCTCATCGGCGAGGACCAGATTCGCAAACACAGGTCCCTTTCGGAACCAGAACTCGCCAGTTCTCTGATTGAACACATTGCTGCCCAACAGGTCTGCCGGGAGTGTGTCGACAGTGAGCTGAATTCGTTTAAAGGCGCAACCCAGGATGGACGCGAATGTCCGCGCCATGTAGGTCTTTGCCAGACCGGGAACGCCCTCGAGGATGACGTGACCATTGGAGAGCATGGCTATCAGGACATTCGAGAGTATCTCTTCCTTGCCCACTATAACCCGGTTGCACTCCCTGATTATCTCGCCCGTGATCTCACGGACCTCATCAATGGTCATCACCGCGGAGGTGTCGGCGGTCGCGACTCCATTCGATTCTTCTGTGGTCATTTACTTCTACCTCATTATGTGTCTACTAGTTGTGATTGGATGTTACGCATGAAGAAGAAGAGCTCCATCATCTCGCTCTCCTTGATTTTCATATGCTGGTTCGAGGAGATCTCCTCGATGCGCTTGATGGTCCTGAAGAACTCTGCCTCCTTTAGAGAGGGGTCTTTGTATCGCATCAGTTCCCAGACCTTTCGAGGGTCATAGTCTGTCCATTGCTGTTTCTTTCTCAGACTACGTCGCATTTTTCGATACAGCATCTTAACGACGCGAGCGTAGTTGCCCTCGGTACGGTAGTATGTCATTCTCTCCCCAAAGTACGTCTGTCCCCGTCTGAGGAACACATCAGACACGCTCTTGACCTCGGGCTTCTTCATCTCCGGCAAGTACTTGCGTATTCCAATGGTCGTGACCAGGGGATACAGAGCAGACAGATATGGCAATGACGAGAACCATAGGACCCTTCCAAGGTATGCACCAAAGAAGAACTCACCACTGTCATACGGTACGGCCAAGAGTTCCTCACAGAAGAGGACCGGCCAGCTTGTGTTCTGATGTGATAACCACTCTATGACATTGGACCCGAATTGACGGTTGTCTGGGAAACGGCTCCACATGTCATTGTCAAACATGCTCGGGTCACTCGTAGCTACGATTCGACCTCCCATTGGGTTGTTAGGGGAAGAGAGGTCCAGGGCGCCAGCCACCGGGAGCGACCCGTTCCACTCCCAAGGATCTGGGTCAGGTGTTGGGTCGGTGATATTGGTTTCACACCAAGTCCTCGGTGTCGTCCATGCAAACCCGTGCAATCCGAGCAACGAGTACGGGTTGATAGCTGAGGCCCAGTTCAGATGTAACTCTGAAACGCCATGGGTGAGGGCGCCACCGCCCACTCCAGAGGGGTTCCTGAAGTCCCGGATGATGGGAAGCCTAGGCTCCTTTGCGGGATCGTACGAGTCAAGATCAAGAACCACACCATCGAGGTATGAGAGTAGACCTGACACGTTGGCAGTGACATCACTCCCAATCAGGGTCCCCATGAGATAGTTGAGAACAGCAAACGAACTGTTCGCCGTACCAAAGTCGTCAGCTATGAGGACACCACCTCCGGCAAGCAAGTGACTGTAGACCACGAGCGTCACATCGAGACTGAAGTCCCGCACAGGCCCCATGATCACGAGGATTGCGGACCCGTTATATCTGGTCACAACACTCATCGATGCCTGAATGGAGTGCACTTCACGTGTGTCCTGAATGCTACTCCTGAACTGGCTGAGACCTCCATATCCCTCGTTGTATATCGAGAAGTCATAGTTGTAGGTTGGATCGGCCCCGATGACGGTATACCACCCCAGTATGCCCACTGGTGTCCAAGCCAGGACAAACAGGCAAATCTGAAGGATTTCTTTCCAACCCATCGGTATCACATCTTGTTCTCTATTCTGCAGGCATGCTTGAGTCGATTCTTGGATAGAGGTCAGTGAAGATACGCACAGCCTCTTCATACCGCTCGCGAGTCATCTCATGATGAGAGAAGCGAGCCTCTTCATAGGTCTGCACGAAGGTCTCCACAGATCTGTGGTCCAGAGGGATTGTCTGTAGCACACGGTCAAGGTACTCTCGAGCGGTCTCCGAGTGTGTACGCTCCGAACCTATCTTTGCGCCGCACATCTGTTCGAATGTCCGGTATGCAAGAGTTATGGACGCACCGAACTTGCCGGCATCCGCGAGTTTCTTGACGTTTCGTAGCTTTGTCGGAATATCAATCCCTCTCGATATGACGGGAGCACGAAACATGCCCTTGACAATGTACAGGTATGCCAGAACGGCGATGACAGCGCCGACCAGTAAGACACCTGCAACTAACAAATCTGTTCCTTGCAATGGACTACCACCTTGTGTTTGAATCAATACTGTGAAAGCATCAGACTCCACATTGGGAATGTCTGGTGAAGTGAGTGTGACTGTAAAAGTGAGTGTTGTGCCAGCCGGATAACCAGATAGCACATGAGAAACCACACCATTCTGGTCTGTTCTCAACGGAATTGTATCTGTCCCATTGAGGTCTACTAGGACCTCTCTGTTTGGAATCGGATTGCCAGATAGGTCCAGAAGCCTCACCTGAAGTGTGAATCGTGAGTTCGGGTCGACACGGCCCTGAGTCTGACTCAAGAAGTCAACTCCTGTGAAGATATGGACAGGCGTTGATGCTTGGTCAGTGTCTGGGTGAATGTACGTGGTGCCTTCATACTCTGCAGACAACTCGTACATTCCATCGCTTTCACCCCAACTGACAGGGATCTGGATGTTCCGTGTTTCTCCCGAGGCATCTGTAAGGACAAAAGAGGCAATCTCAGTGGATCCGAGGTAGATGGTGACCGTTGAACCATCCAAGGCCACTCCATCATCGTCGTAGAGCTGGACTAGGACTTCGATATACTCCCCAGGCATCACTGGACCTGAAGTCTGGACAACATCGATGTCGGAGAGGACATATACTATTATGGTCCAGCCGGAAGGGGAGTTTGTCTGGTCAAAGAAATCACTGATCACATCAACTGTGAGAACGTACGTTCCTCGTGGCCAATCAGTTGGGATTGTCACATCTATGGAGAATGCACCACCGGACCCCGTACCGTCTGTGAAGCCGGTGTAGGTCGCTCCCGTGACCGCCTCGACGCTGACACCCATTACCCCCGAACCTGCATCGTTCTCGATGTAGCCTGTCAGTGTGACCACGTCACCTCGGGTGAAGGCATTCTCGCTGGGAGCACTGTCGAGGTATGCCACAACATAGACCCGAACCTCCACATCAGGGAGCGGAACTGACTCATCCAGGAATGCCCCGTTGGGAGCATTGAATTGAACGTGCCCAGATACGTAACCGTAGGGGTCCGTGTACTGGACATCGTACGAGTAGGAGAATGTTCCTCCAACCGCGTCCATGATCGTAATAGTTGTCAAGAGACCACCTGCCCACCAGATCTCTAGATCATATCCGACCATGGCAGTGCCATTAGAGAACTGCAATGTGCCCGCGAAGAGAAGACTCTCACCCTGATGGATTAGGGTCACATCCACAGTGGCGGCAAGGTCTATGTCATAGACTGCGACGGTTATGGTCCGGACTGGGGACTCGCCAAAGGTGGCATAACCAGCTGGTTCTATGTAGGCCCAGACATCTAAGGGTCCCAGAGTGGCATCATCAGCGATTGGGAAGAGGATACTAAATCGACCTGTGGAGTCCGTGAACAGGCCCGCCACAAAACGTTCGTAGGAGCCAGAATAGACACCCCAGTAGAGGTCTAGGGGGGAGTTGGTGTAAGGAGTTCCATTGTCCCATGTCACAATCCCAGTGATGTTGATGGAGTGAGTTCTGTACACAGTGCCAGGATTGACCTCGAAGTACGGCCACAAATACCCTGGTGCGGTGATTTGGATCTGTGGGACATTGGTCATGGAACTAGCAATCCACGGGTCTGCAGGAGTGTAGTGGACTTCCAAGTCGTAGTATCCCAGAGGCTGACTGCCAGGAATCGTCCAGTACAGTGCGAAACTGCCGTCAACCGCAGTCACGGATGAGTTGAGGAGTGCACCAGACAACCAGAGTTCAACGACAGCCCCAGCAATCGGAGTGCCAGTTGTTGTGTATCGCAGGTCGCCTGAAACTACCACGGTCTCGGTGAGCCTGTACACCGTAGTGGGGAGGTTGATGTTCACAATCTCAGTCTGCCATTGGTCAAGGGTCAGCAGGGTGTGGACGGACTCGTTGTCACCAAGCACGATTGTTCCTGCATAGTAGCCGTATGCCTCAATCCCCACACGGACTGTGTCGTAGTCCATCCCGGAATAGAGCAGATCACCTTGACCGGTCACGTCTGTGGTGATGTTACCTAGGAAAAAGACAGTACCATTGTTCCAGTAGATGCTCACATTGACACCGGACAATGCAGTGCCGTTATGAGCAAAGTACAGAAGAGCGTGAATCGTGACTGTTTCATTCTGCATCACTGGATTGGGGAGCACTGTCACCTCGAGGTTGATCTGGTAGCGGACCCTGTCCACCACAAAGAGGTTCTCAGCATTGTCATTGAGTGGGTCGGTGGCGAAATACGAACAGTTGAACTGAAGCGTGATTGGCCCAGGTCCACCAAACCCGATGGGAAAGCGGACACCCCCGCTGCTGTTGGTGGTTAGAGAGCCAATAGGGGTCCAACTGCTTCCAGTCCAGTAGTACAATGAGAGGTCCTCACCGACCAGAGGTGCGCCTCCCTCGGCATATGTCAGAAAAGCATCGATGTCAAGGTCTTCATCGGCAAAAATCTGTGAGGGGGCATAGATTGTGATCTCTAACTGATAGAGTGACAGCGTGATGGGCGGTCCGAGGGTGGCAAAGGCGTCTGCGTATAGAGGAGTCCATGAAGTGAAGTTCACGTGCACATTGATGACACCAATCGCATCATTGAGCGACAGCACATAGTCGAAGAAATAGTCACCAGAGGCATCTGTGGTGTTCTGAAAGACGAAGGTGCCCGACGCATTGACCCAGTGTATGTACACTGTCCGAAACTGAATGGGAGTCCCGTTGGAGAACTGTAGATGACCAAAGATGTGTACAGTTTCATTGAGATAGTACAGTCGAGAGTCTGCGTCGACATTGATCAAGGTGCTCGTTGCCTGAATGAGGAGATCCTCATGAGGAGACTCACCGTCATTGAAGCTGAGATAGAGCGATGAGTAGTTGGCCCAGAAGTATACGGTTTCAAGTGACTGACTCAACGGAATGGAGTAGTAGTACGAATAGCCACCTGTCGAGTTGGTCCATAGCCCAGTGAGGTTGTAGACGCCTGTGGAGTTCTGCATCCAGAGATTGATGTGTTCAGAGTCCCATGGATAATCGCCAAACTCTGGAAGGGACACATTGCCTTGGATAAGGACTGTCTGTAGAAGAAACACGGGGTCAGGATCGACGTAGATTGAGAGGGCCACATCGACTTTCTTGACATTCGTGTTGAGATGAAGTGACTCCGTGTTGGTGAGTGTAGACTCAAGAGATGTGAAGTTGGACCAGTACTCAATGGGACCCACGTAGTCAGTGAGGATAGTATAGTTGAGCTCATAGTATCCGTCCGATGCAGTGAGGACACTTCCAATCCTGATCGTGTGTGTACCATTGTCCCACCAGACATCGACCCATCTACCATCGATACCTGACCCGTTCTCGGCAAAGGTCAGGTACCCGTAGATGGTCACATTCTGACCGATGTACAGCGGATCTGCCACCTGATTTATGGACAGATCTGTTCCTCCGGGCCCGACATTGATCGCGATGGAAGTACTCCAGTTTCCTGCAATGTACTGAAACGGAGAACTCCAATTGGCTCTGGCAAAATAGGTTCCTTCGGGTTGGGCCACAGGAATGACATAATCCCATGAGAAGCCTCCGGTGGAATTGAGAGACCTAGTGCTGTTGGCCTGCGAGCCAAAGAAGACGTCCACGGTCTCGCTCATGGGGAGGAGGGTCCCATTGAGTAGCTGGATTGAACCAGAGTAGTGAAGTGTGGCCCCAGCCCACGCATTGGTGGGTGTGATATACAGAACAAAGCCCACACGCCCCCACACTGTGACCGTCGAGTTGTCAGCTGAGCGTGCCTCCAGCAATCGTGGAATGTCACCGTCCCAGTCTCCAGCATACCAAGACCATACCTCATGCTCACCCACGGTCATGAGGGTCAGATTCAGCGGGTCGACATAGACTTCCAGCTCATAGTATCCGTACTCGTCTATGAAGGCATCTCCGACCACTGTATTGTCCCACATTATCTGGATGTACTGGTTGTTGTAGTTCGAGCTGTTCATCGGTTCTCCGCCAACCGTCATCAGCCCGTAGACATGGATTGTGTCCTCCCAATAGGCAATGTGAGTATCAACCCCCTGACTCACGTTTAGATCACGTGTCTGGCTTATCACAAAGTCGGTTGGCTGACGCGATGTGCCAGACTCGAACGTGGGCTGAGGTGTACCGACTGCGAATATCGAGGTGTAGTTGGTGACTGTGAATGATGATGTATACCATGTTGCTGAGATAATATGGTAATCTACTGTGGCGTCCGGAGGGAAAGTGTGTGTTATGTTAGCAATAGGCTGGTCGGGTGACTGGCCAATCGTCGCCCACCCAATATATACCGAGTCTGTCTCATCAGTGAAGTGTATTGTCTCGGGTGTAGTAACCGCTACACCCTCCACAGTGATGTTGGCACTCAGTGAGAACGGAGTGCCGATCTGTGAGTATTGCAGTCCATTCGTGGGCCAGATGTTTATCTCCACGTCGGGAGTCGGTGAGTTGATAGGATCCTCTGAACCACCAAACTCGTCTGGAAGTGGAGCTGGCACCACTTGAATCCATTCTCCAGAGATTGGGCCAGACATTGGAATGAAGACTTCTGTCCAATACGTCTGATGACGCACTTTCACAGTCCTGTAGTCCTCCACTGGGTCGGGGTCACCAATGGCGTACCCCCTCACAAGACGAGCAGGTATTCCCAGCTCACGCATGAAGACACAGTATGCGGTGGCAAAGTCTATGGGAAGTCCTTCACCGTGTTCCAGGAACCAGTCAGTGACCTCCTGTCCTCCGGGTCTCTGAGCAAGAGCAGCAGGATCAATGACGACATCGAACTTGCTCTGGAAATAGAGTTGCACGGCCATGGCCTTCTCATAGGCATTCGAACCAACATCCGAGAATTGACTGATGTTCTCAAGAACCCGAGCTGACAGGGGAGGATTGCCTGTGAATATGGATGAGGGTGCCGAACTCCCGGGGAGCGCATTGGCAATCACATTGTCGATGTCCTGAGTTTCGTACGACAGACTGAAGGACACTATCACTTCCTCGCCACTTGTACCGGATATGAGGGGGTTGAATAGAAGACTCCCATACACATCAGTGGTGAGATTGTAACTGATAATCCGAGAGGGGTCATCAGGAGTGGGGACACCATCAATGATACTCCATGTCTGGAAGGAGTCCTCGATTACTCTGATATCTGGAAACAGATGAGGCAACTCTATCTCGCCAACATAACCTCCTGCTGTGGCATTGAACACGATGGTGTAGATCTCATTAGATGCTTCCGCAGGTTGAATCAGTTGCTCTGAACTCAGAAACAGGCTCGTGAGGTCCGTCTTTGACCACCCTGAGCCATCGTAGTAATCATACGAGCCGACCCTCCAGAGCTGAGGGGGGTCAGCAGGATAGACTGTATACACGACCTCGTCAAGCCGGTCGAGAATCCCCTGGGAAAACGACTCGTTCACGGGAACGTTCGTGTAGTTGACATTCTCGAACCAGTTAGTCCTCCCGCCAGTGAAGTTGTGTGTGTAAGGCCAGTACTCGATGGAGTTGTACTCAAAGTGTGGAGGGTATGTCCGAGGACTGCCGAACTGAATGATTGCAAAACTGTAGGTTGCCCAGACCAAACTGGCAACAATGAAGATAGTACTCAGAATCGTAGTGATACCCATCTTCCGCTTGGTGGTGGTCGTCGAGGTGCTCAATCAGTTCTCCTCTCGTCGTTTCATTGCTGCAGGTCTGGCGGCTGTAGTGACCTAGGCCGGAGTGTGGTTCTACTCTCTAAACGTCCTTTCCAATGAATTAAAGGCTTTCTCGGATACCTTCGAGACTTTTTATCAAAACTACACCAAATACATCATAAGAGGCGATTGCCACGGACAGTCGAAGGGAAATGGCCCGCAAACTGAGTGCCCCAGTCGAGTCCAGTCTCAAGGAGTTTGTCGAGAGGCAACTCTCTGCTTCAGAGATTGATGCACACACTCTTGATCACACCGTTAGAGTCTACAGACTGGCCATGCAGATAGGGCGTGAAGTCGGTGCAGACCTCAGAGTGTTGGGTGCTGCCGCGATACTGCATGACGTCGGGAGAGCAAGAGAGGCGAGAGAGGGAATCTCACACGCCATACTGTCCGGCGAGATGAGCATTGACATTTTGAAGAGCCTTGGCTTCAGTGAGAGCGAGATTAGAGGTATTGTCGATGCGATACGGACTCATCGTTTCAGTGAGGGACTTGAACCGAATTCGCTGGAGGGCAGGATTCTGAGCGATGCCGACAAGATAGATGCAATGGGGGCGATAGGAGTATTCAGGGCAGTGGCACAGGCGACGAGAGACGGCCGAGGAATCCAAGGGTTCATCAGACACGCCGAAGAGAAACTCCTCAGACTCAGAGACCTCATCTACACCGACGAGGCAAGACAGATTGCCAATGAGAAGCACGAGACACTTGAGCGATTTGTGGAGGAGCTCAGGTCTGAGGTGGACAGCTAGGTTCGGGGTGTTCCCTTCAGGTACAACTCAAGATATGATTCAGTGACCGAGTCAGCCGGGTCAAGACCGAGGTCTCTCACCAGCTGAATCAGTGAGGCTCGCTTCGCATTCATCTGTTCATCTCCAGTGGCAATCATCTCAAGTTCCAGGAATGTTCCCACACCAGCCACATCATCCAAGCTCAGGATGACATCATCAATCCTGTAGAACACTCTGCGCTTCACTATCGTGGCCACTCTCTTGAAGCCCAGACTCTCAAGAATCTTGGTTGCGGTATCGGCATCACTCAGACCTACAGAATACTCCTCGCGTGTCTTTGTTGTAGAGTCGATCTTGGGGCCTTTGTATGTGAGTTCGACCAGTGGATGTGATTCTTCTGGTGGCTCGTCAATTATGCTGCTTCGACTCCTGATGCGAATGGCCTCATCAGAATCCTTGAAGGACCTACATGGATGATCAAAGTAGATGTCAGTCTGAGTCTCACTATTCATCCTCGTGCCTGCCCTGGCAAGTATTGCAGCCTCAATGGACTCCGAATCAGAATGGGGAATCTTGATCTCGACCTCGTAGGTCTTGCTCATCAACTACTCACCGTCCACTCTGTCCCCCTACACTCACTTGTTAGGTCTTTCCTTATGTGTGCGATGCCATAAGTCAAATAACTGCATCACTTCCTCAAGAAGCGGTTGGTGTTTCAGTGTCAAAGTACAGTGAGATAAGATGTGCCAAGTGTGGCAAGACCTACGATGAACACTCGGTCCCTCCAAACGACGGCTGTGGCGGACGAATTGACTTCATCTTGGACATCGAAGAGCTAAAGGAGACCATCACAAGAGAGACCCTCGAGATGAGGAAGGGAGATCTCTGGAAATACTTTGAGATGATGCCACTTCGAAAGAGAGACAGTATCATCACCCTTGGAGAGGGCAACACGCCATTGATTCGGAGTAACAGGTTGGCACAAGAATGGAACATGAGACACCTCCTGCTCAAGAACGAGACTATCAACCCTTCTGGTTCGTTCAAGGACCGACCAATCTGTGTGGGAGTGAGTCGCGCCTATGAGGACGGAGTGAAGACGGTCTCCGCAGCATCTTCAGGCAATGCCGCCGCATCCATGTCCACCTACGCGGCAAGAGCTGGTCTTGAGGCAGTCGTCTTCGTTCCAGAGGATGCCCCTGCAGGAAAACTGATCCATTTGAGAACTCTCGGTGCGAAGGTCTTCAGAGTGAGAAAGGAAGTTGAGGGCGTCGACCCAACAACGACCCTGCTCAAAGAGGCCTGTGCAGAGTTTGGGTGGACTCCGACTCCCTCCTTTGGGCCCTTCAATTGTTTCCAGTTTGAGGGAACCAAGTCGCTGGGATACGAGATCGCAGAGCAGACTGACTGGAACCCGCCAGACTGGATCCTCTTCCCGACTGGGAGTGGGGGTCTGATGGCAGGCACCATGAAAGGCCTGTGGGAGTTTCAACAGATGGGGCTCATCGACGAATTGCCAAGACCTGTTGTGGTCCAGCCGACAGGGTGTCCTCCCATAGTGAATGCATTCCACGAGGGACAGGATCCTCTGGGAATCACACCTTGGAGTTCCAATGACACCGTTGCAGGGGGTCTAGCGGATCCCTTCCCGTGGGATGGCGACGCCGCCCTGAGATACTTAGAGCTGGCAGGTGGCCATGCACTTGCTGTAGAGGATGAATCGATTGAGAGTGCCCTGGTTATGCTGGGAAAGTCTGAGGGGATGTTTGCTGAGCCAAGCGGGGTTGCCGCCCTCGCAGGACTGAAACAGATGATTGATGAGGGGATCATTGACAGGACAGATACTGTGGTCGTGCCGGTGACGGGCTCGGGTTTCAAGGACCTGTCCACACCTGACAGACTGACACCAAAGGTGCCCCTGATTCCCCCAGACACAAGTGAACTCAAGAGGGCTCTGGACAGTTATGGGAGATGAGATGTGGCATGATGGATGGATTGGAGTTTCTCAAGGCGGCGATTGATGAGGCAAAGAGAGGACTTCAGGAGGGAGGCATTCCCATTGGTTCCGTCTTGGTCTTGGATGGAGAAATCGTTGGAAGAGGACACAACAGACGGGTCCAGAAGG